>Ga0181576_10000747_pt1 | contig 24427 bp, 14 predicted proteins | sample 101ome_22_FD_132464 | JGI IMG/M metagenome (GOLD analysis project Ga0181576, IMG submission 132464) | Coastal salt marsh microbial communities from the Groves Creek Marsh, Skidaway Island, Georgia - 101412BT metaG (megahit assembly) | ecosystem: Environmental > Aquatic > Marine > Intertidal... | reverse complement strand
TCGCCCTCGCCTGTCGTCGCATTCAAGCGTACGCCGCAGGCGTGGGGTGGGTCATCTAGGGTCTAGGAACGATGGGTCACGACCCTCCAAACAGTCCCTCCGCGGTCCCGAGGTTCCGAGACGAAGGTGTCGGTTGGGCTCGGGCCGGGGTGACACGCCGTCGACGCGCGCGGTGACGCGTGGGGACGACAGTAGTCGGTGGCGACCGAACGCGAGCATGCGTCGCGCGCGAACGTCGTGAGTAAGGGTCCGTGGGAACTCGCTCGCGGTCGCGATGGCGTCGGTCCCGTCGCGGTCGGATGACGAAGAGACGTCGCGCCGCGGGGGTGTTCGGCGACGTCGCGAGGCGGAGAACGCGAAGACGAACGTCACGATACGCGGAAACGGTAGAAAACGCGCGCGCGGAGGTTTTCAAACGGGTGCTATCGCATTCAGCGTCCTCATAGCGCTCGTATCGGCGCGTTTGTGCGAAAGCGTGACGTTTAACCGCTGTGCCGCCGGATGTTCGGTGCACCTCGGTCGGGGTGCGTGCGGCGTGGATGGCGTGTGCGAATGCGCGGAGGGATGGATGGGACTCAGCTGCGACGTTCCGACGCCTTCGGTGGGGAGGGAGACGAGGATAGACGGCACCGTCGCGTACACGTACGATACGACCGGGACGGCGTTTGGTGAAAAGCACGTCAGCGACATGTTATTGGACATTCATAAGAGTGTCGTGTACGTCTACGCGCAAGATTCCGTGGGTATCAGGATAATTGAAGTCGATCCCAGGTCGCCTGAGACGTTTAGCGCCAACGGTTTCGCGTCGCGAGGTTGGGGTCCCGGCGTTGGGCCGCGGCGGGAACCGACGGGCGCGATGCCTCTTTCACTGGCGCCGTCTCCGGGGTTTTGCGGCCCCGGGACGTCGAGCTCGTGTCCGACGAAGCACCCGAGAGCTTATGGTCACGTCGACCCCATCAAATCGCGCGGATGGTACGGAGTGTACGCCAAGTTGAGTGCAGACATATCGACGACGTTGACGGGAGTCATCGCTCCCGTCAACATGTGGCACGCCACCACGGAAAACCGATTCAAATTCGTACTGTACAAGTACCAAGGGACGGCGTGCTCGTCAGATGATTCTCAATGGTCGACCTGCGTGCTCGGTAGCTCGAACAATGGGGCTTATTCCAAAAAGCTTGAGATTGATGAGTACATCCTGGATGCCTTGGGAGTGGATGAATCCTCCGGAAGGATTGTATACAAAGGCACACATCAAAGTGATCAACGGGGAATAATAGGTATGGTGAATGCTAATCTAGAGAACTTAGGATTTCGTCCCCTAGATCCGAGTCTTCTGAAGCAAAAGTGTCCAGATTGTGCGTTGCAGCCCGATGCCATGCGAATCGAGACGAGCATGCCGCACAACAACAGTGTTGGACGGTATGTCATATTCGCTGGTTCTACTCTCTTGAATAATACTGCATCAAAAATATTTTATCCTAATTTGTTCAAGGTAAATTCACAGATTATCAATGGGCAAGGGGACGAAATGTACTTGGATTTGACGTCGGTCAAGTTGACTGCCGCGTGCGAAGGACAGTTTGACGCGAAACAAGGTCGTTTCTCGACGTTTACGGCGATGACCAAACACAACGGGTACGGGTACGTCGGAACTTCGGGCAGAGACGAAGATTGCGCAAACTGTCACAAACGTGCGGCGTGTATCTTTATGTTTGACTTGAACTTTCAGAGCGGAGATGGACCGCTTGCCATGATAGCTCTCGATCCAGAACTAGGAGAGCGCGACGCCTTGAGTGCAACTGTTCAGGAAGGAAGTGGACCCGGAGAAAAAGATTACATGTATTGGACGGTGGGATCGCGCGACGGAAATAGCAGCAGGATCGTGAAGATTGAAATAGGTGGAACTGATACCTCGAGCGGGTGTACGAGCGGGTGTTTCAGACGCGTGGGGACGTTTGAAGAATCTTTCGTTTTCGGTGGTATCACCAAAGTTCCAGGGGAGCACGCAATCTTTGCTGCGAGTGCAGGAACGGCAACGACGTACTCTAAATATTCCACTGTAACCTTGACGAGCATCGAGCCGACGCACGTCATGTCAACGACAGCCGGAACGGCTGTGACTATACACGGATCAGGCTTCTATTCCAAACCACTCAGTGGTGGTCTCAGTCATTCAATTTCTTGTCGATTCGGTCATCGACGCGATGCAAACGATGGATTCTTGGAAACTGGGTGGTCACCGGCAACTTACTTGACTCCGAATAAAATTTCTTGCGCCGCGCCGTCCGCGGCGAGTTCCAATTCACTTCAACAGGGATATAGCGAAGTCGAAATATCATTCGATGGGTTTCCAAGCGATAGAAATGATCCAACAAACGTGTGGGAAGGTTCGTTATGGAGCGCTGGAAACTTGAACTTGCGCTATCACGATCCAGCAGTCGTCACCAACATGAAGATCGGGTCCAATGATGCTCTTGCTCTCTTCACGGGTGAGGACGATGAAAACACACCAGTCAAACTTAGTGTATTCGGAGGTCCATACATCAATTCACCAAATTTGAAGTGTAAGTTTAATGACGACCCTTCGAGTGTGACTAGTGCGACTTTCATCAGCGCGACAGAGATCACGTGTCCAATTTGTCAAGTTTCGGGCGGTAGGTGCAACAATCCCGTTGGAAGTCCTCTCCCATGGCTCGTAAATGGTGTTCCTCAAACCGTGAACGTTGCTGTGACACTAAATGGCGTCGATTACAGCGATTCAAAAGGATCCCTCACACTCCACGGACCACCAGCTGGAGTCAAAGTCTTGGACAGACCGCCGTCTTACAGAGCTCACGTGTCAGCCGCAAACTTTTCGCCCGGCACTTTTAAGGTTGCACTCGTCGACATTAACGGAACCATAATTCCATATGATCGTAATGGACAAGGAACTACGGGTTATCGGATTTCAGCGACGATTGCTGGCGCTTCTTCGGTGAATGTCACAGAGGACACTGCGTCTTCCGTGACGTCGAGCGGGGAAACAAGTCTTGTACCCGTGTTGACTGCGGTACCAGTCGCGGGCGAGTACAAGATCACGTTCTCCGCAGCAGATTGTTCTTCCGGTACGTGTGCTACGAGTCTGAGCATCCTAGATCACGCTCAATTTTCCGTTCGACCGGGTCAGTTGGCTGGATTGATGGCTTCTCCAGGTGGGGTGACGGAAAGTTCACTCTCAAACGATGCCCTGTTTCCATCCGATGGAATCATCTTACGAGCAGGTCTCAATATCTCAATAGGTTCCTTCACGATAGACATTGTCGATGTTGCAGAGAATGCTCTTCAATCTCTGTCAGAGAATGAAGTAACGGTGAATGCTTCAATAGTCACGCGCGGTGCAAATGGAGTGTATGCGGAAAGAAGCCTGGGCGCCGAGCTCGCTGGTACTTTAATGAAAGTGACGACCGACGGCCGGGTATTATTTGATGATCTTTCCTTAGTAGCCAGAGCACCTTCAGGGTCGCGCGCGATCGGGTCAAACGACGATATAATGTACGATGACGCAACTCGCGGGGACTTTGGCGAGCTTTCAAAATACATCATACAGTTTAAAGCCGTGTTGAATGGAGTTCCATTGATCACTCACTCCATCGTGCGGATCGATCCCGGTGATCCAGTCTATCTTCGAATAAATGGAACATATAGCAAGAGGACGCTGTACGCGGAGGGGCCGACACAATCCACTGGTGAAATCATTATTGGTGCGTACGACGGTGGGAATAACTTTGTGGGTTCAGCCGAGGTTGATCCACGAACTGTGAAGGTGGAAGCTTCACCAGGGATTAATTTAGGAGGAACATTAGAAGTGAGCAGAGATTATCAGGGAGTTTGGCGGTTTGCAGATCTTGCAGTGCTCTCTCCGACGGTCGGGGAATTCAGTCTGACCTTCTCCTCTCCAGATTTGACTTCAGTCAAGCAGATCATAAACATGCTTCCCGGTAATGCCGGGTATAAATGTGTTTCATCTCGGTCAGTATTACCAGCTATAGTAGCAGACAAGTCTGTCACCTTGGGTTCGTTCACGATTGATATCCAAGACATGACTGGGACCGCACTTGGAACGGGAGACCGCTACGCAACGACAGATTCCGTGGCGCCTAACCGAACCATCCAAGTCACGAGCGAGACTCTCGCTTTGTCTGGATCTGATGTTTTATACACCAATGGAAATGGTCAAGTGTCGGTCGCGGGTTTGGTCGCTGATTATCCGAAAGTGGGAACTCACATCTTGAAAGTCGTTGAAGTCAGCGCTGACGTAGGTGGTGAAACGCGGTCTCCGAAATTGCAGAGCACCATGCTCAACGTCACAGTGACAATAGGGCAAGTGAAGGGTTTTAAAGTTTCAAGTCCGACCCGTTTCGAGTATGCAAGTTCATTCACGGAAAGTATTCAAGCTTCGGAAGCTTCTAAATACTCTGCCGGAGACACCGTCCCCTTGAGCGACTTTGTGATTGTGCCCACCGATGGAGCCGGGAATGAGTCTCCGCTCGGAACAATGCCGAGCGGGATCACGTTGACCGCGACTCTGAATGATACGAGTAGTGGTTATCATCCATATATTCTCGGTGCGAACAAGACGACAGTCACGAGGGATTCTGTTCTCACTGTGTTTCCGGATACGACTCGGTATCCCAGAGTGGGTTCACTTTCAGAGAACACCTCGAGCGCTGGCACTGCGACGTTTTCCGGATTGCATTTGGTCAAGCCTATGATTGGAATCTATAACTTGACTTTCACTTCGGCAGATCCAAACTTGTCCTCTGCATCTGTTTTACTGACCATCGTAGCGGGAGCGTCAAAGCACCTCGGACTTCTACCGTACTGCAGTACGCGCGAGCAGGGCTGTCAGATAGCGTCGAATTGCACGTGTCAGCAGTATAGTGCGTCAGCAGAGGTATCAATGCATCCATTCATCGCAAATATTCTAGACGGAGGTTTCAATCCCGTCGGTATCTTCGAGACTCGATCGTGTGAAACCTGCAAGAGGAGAGCGGTGCAGCTCTCGTCGAAAACCATCACTCTGTGCCGAGCGACAGAAAGTGGTGGGTGCGAGTGCGCTGGCGTTAACAGTACGACGTCGAAACTCGGGGGTAAACTGTGTTCGTCTGTCGTTACCCTCGACGTGATCACCCGTTCCGGGCAAAGTTTCATCGATGGTCTCATAGTACCCACCCCGTCCGTTGGCACTTACTCGGTCTCGGTGCAGAGCCCGGGTTTGCTCGGAGTGGAGTACTTTTTCCAGATTGTGCCAGGCGAACCGGAAAACTTTATGCTCGCGCAAACTCAAGCGAGTGAAATATTCGTATCGTCACTGCACACGAAGATCACGAACGCGACGCATCCGCTTGTTGGCAAAGTCTACGATGGTGGCGGTAATTTTCTCTCAACGTCCACGCACGGAGCTCAAATTACTGTACGCTGCAAAACTGCAACATTAGAAGACTATCCTCAGGGAATTCACCCCATAATTGGAGGATCAAATTACGCGATATCTTGCGCGAACATCACGGTGTGCAGCGCTCAGGTACGTCAACGATTCGCACGATTCATTCATTTATTTTATTTCGAAAAATTAATTAATTAATTTTTTAAATCGCAGGCAAGTCAACCCGGTATCGTTGAGTTCAAAAACTTGGCGCTGCGTGCACCCAGCGCAGGTGAACACAACATTGAATTCTACATGCACGACGTCCTTGTAGCGACGTATGGTGTGACTGTGTCGATCGGCACTCCGGCTAAGCTGTTCATCGCCAATTCGCCCAAAGTTTCGTACAGCGCAAAATCGCAGGTAGTTTTAGAACCGCACGAAATTGCGATCACAGACGTTGCAGGTAATTTGCTCGGAGTGAGTAACACTGTGAGTGCATCTCTCGTCGCAAGTATCAGCGGTCCAAGGTGCGCATCACACGAGATATTTTTTAAACATTCTAATTAATTAATTAATCAAAATAGGCACACATTTAGTGCATCTGGACGTACCAGTACTTTAGCGGTCGGGGATGGAAGTGTTTTGTTTTCTAATCTTGCGTTGGGAACGCCTGAGGTAAGTTTGCATGAAATGAACGATGCTTTTCGAACGCACAATCCTAAATTAATTATTACCAGGCTGGCAATTATGTCATAACCTTCAGCTGTTCGAATTGCGGGGCGTCGGTCGCAGCAGTGTCGCGCACGTTCGCCATCGTACCGGGTGCTCCATCTGCGCTTGATGTTTTAACGGTACGTCACACTACGAGTTCAATCATGAAAATAATTCCACTGACAAAATTAATTATTTCAGGCATTCACCATACCCGGCGTGTTGAGCCCCATTTCGCTGCAGACAGAGTATGAGACAGCAAAGGAAGTTCGTCTGGGCAAGATTCAGGTACGAGCGGTCGACGCGGGATTGAACGCCATCAGCAGCAACCATGAAATTTCTGTTGCGGCTTCGCCAGTCGCGATTGGTGACTGTACGTCAGAAACTAATTTTTCGTACACACCTCGGACGACGATTGGTGGGGCGGCTATATTCGATGATCTCGTTTTCTATCGTCCTTGTACCGGGAACTATTCTTTGACGTTTTCAGCTCCTGGTATGGACTCGGCGTCTCTGGTGCTGCGCTACCGCACCGGCTATCCAGCTGCACTCGACGCGTGTTCTGGTAACTCCTTCAGTCGTGTCGAGCGCAGTCTTTGTCGAGATCCAACGAGCTATTTCGGCGCTCCCACTATTACGCTACGAAGCTTCGTACTGCGAATGACTGATCCCGGGGGGTACCCCGTCGGATCGACTTGGGACGCCGAGGCACGAAACATCACGGCTGAGCTCGTTTCGTTCACACCCGAGAAACATCAGTTGCAGTCTGCTATGATCCCTACATTGCGTGCCCAGTGGAATGGAAGTCTCCTCGCCGTAAATGGCGAGGTTGGGTGGTGTGAGAATACCGAGGACACGAATCCGACACCTGTGCTTACCATTGATCCCGCCACCGGAGCCCACAGGTACTCGACGGTGTACACCAATCCAGCACCTTCCTATTGCAGAGAGCTTTCGTACAGTGGCGTGGCGCCGGATACACACTATAATGTCGGTCTAAAAATTGAAAATGCGTTGGCTGGTGTGTATAGATTAAGGTTCACGTCAACGTGCAGTTCGAATAGGTGTCCGGGTGCTGTCTATCCGATACTCGAGGACGACACACTGGAATTCACAGTCTTACCAGGTATTCCAACCGCGCTCAAAGTCGTGACACCACCACCATTCATAAATGAAAATGATTTTAAGCTTGTACCTGAACCGGTCATCGCAGCGGTGGATTCTATTGGAAACGTATGCACAGATATGAACGCGACGTTGGTTCGCGCGAGTTTGACGCCTACACCTGCGGGCGTTTCTGGCACTCAAGTGACCATGGTCGACGGTATCGCAACATTTGGCTCTCTGAAAATAGTTGGAACACGCGGAGTCGATTATCAACTTGAATTTTCCGTTGTTGAGATCGTCAACGTCACCAATAACATCGTCAACGTGACGGCTGACACGGCCGTGACCATCATGAACTGTTCGACGGTGAAACCAAATAGCGGACTTGATGGAAACTCTTGCTCGTGTTTACCAGGTTTCACCGGGGATGTAAGCGGTGACACCGGGGACTTGGATGATTTAAAGACACGTTACGTGGAGAGCAACATGACTTTATACAAAAATACCACGTCTGGTTCTCTTCAATGGCTCCATGCGCTTCATCCGTACGGCGTTTGCGTGCCGTGCAAGAATGGTTTCTACAAGGAGACTCTCGGAGACGTGCCGTGCACTTCGTGTCCAAAGTTTATGGACACTTCGCGCGAAAACGGTCGTCTGAAACAAAATTACACGACATCATCAGGGATTCGGCTTGCAGGCTCCTTGGGACAGGCGAGCAAGAGCGCTTGCCACTGCATCTCCCAAACGACCGTACCTTTCGACAGCTACTATCGAAAAGAACCGATGGAGAGTTACAGTTGCGCACATTGCCCGAATGGTGCCAAGTGTAACGGCGACGGTATAGAAAACATGGAAACGTTGCCTGGATTCTATAGATACAATCCTCGGACTCTTGAGTTTCGAGCTTGTCCATACGCGGAGGCGTGTCTCGGTGGTATCAACAGCACGTGTTTGGACAACAGTTATACGGGGGCGCAATGTGCAGCGTGTAGCGACGGATACGCTTTTCACTTTATTCGTGAAAACTATCCACCAAAATGCTACGATTGTTCCAAGGGGTTGTCGGGTGTACTCAGCGTTCCGATCCTGATAATGAATTTCATTTGGATAGTGCTTCTCACATGGGCGATTTACAAGGTGAATAAACGCAGAGGTTCTCAAGCTGTCAACATGATAAAATCCTTCATCACCTATTTGCAGATGACAGGATTAGCGAAAAACTTAGATCTCGATTGGCCTATATCCACAAAGGCGTTTCTGTTGATTGCAGAGAAACTTTCACTCCCCGACACACGTTCCGTTCCGCAGAAGTGCGCTCTCGGGTGGTCCTTTTATCAAAACTTACTGTTTCATGAAGCGCTACCGCTGGGTCTGATGGTGTTCTTATTCATAATATTCACAGCGTCGAAGTATGTCGAAGAGTTGAAAGAAGAACGAGCCAAAGCGAGAGTGGAAGCCACCAAGACGAGCCAAGCGAAAGACTCGGCGGAGGAGGAAGGCGACGAGAAGACGAGTGATGAGACAGCTCGCAAGCCGTCCGCGAGTGCGCAGAATCTCGCGGAAGGAGAGAACGTGCACGCGTATGATTTAGTTATTTCATGGCTCGTCACCATGCTTTGGCTGCTGTATCCCGTCCTAGTGCAGTACTTGGTAGAGTTTACACAGTGTACCGGCGACTTCAGCGCTGCAGATCGGCATCTTGTGTCAGATTACTCCCTAAGATGCGCGGGAAGTACTTACTCACTGTATCTCACTGTGGTTATAATTTTGGTGTTCGTGTACATCCTGGGTATCCCTCTTTTGTTACTGAAGCTCGCGCAAAGAGAGGATGTCGCGCGAGAACACAAATCAGTCGGCGTTCAATACAAGTTTGGCGTGCTCTTCAAAGGCCTCGAAATGAAGACTCACTGGTGGTGGGAATGGATAATATTCGTGAGAAAGTTTGTTTTGATTACCATCGTCATCATATTCAGAGGTGATGCAACCATGGGGGGATATACCGTCAACTGCTTTTTGCAAATCTTCTTCGTGTTCCACATCGTCTCGAGGCCTTACGCGAGCGAGGAGCACGCCAAAATTGAAACATATGGTTTACTTGCGACAACAGCCACATTCACCAGTGGTTTGATCTTTAAGCAATCTTACAATCAAAGCACTGGGATGAGCTCCGTGATCGTGCAAGTGATCACAGCTTTACTGCTTGCCTTGCACGCTTGGACGTGGTACACGTTCGTTCGAATTCTGAGAAACCAGTTCTACGAGGAGAGTCAAGAAGGCTTGATTAAGCGCGCTATCCGTGATCTAGAATTTGAAGACGCCATCGTCAAAAAGTTTGAAGCGTCAAGAGTCGAAGAAATCACGCATGCAGAGCGTTTACACGAACAGAGAGAGCGCATCCAACTTCAAAGCATGGCTGGTCAGCGTCTCCCGTTTGCGGACGACGAGTTACTCGCGACGATAAAGCGAGATTCCACGATCGAGATTCGAGAGGAGCACAGAGCGCTGAGCTCAAAACTCCGCGATCTGCGCGATCGTTGGAAGGCTCGGATGGAGAGCAGGGGCAGTCGACACGTCCCTCTCGACGAACGACATCTGACGACGGCGCGCGCTCGCCGAGACGGCGGCGGCGAAAATAATCATTCGGGGGAGGATACCCCCGACGTTCCGCGTTGGCGACGTCACCGGCGTCGCGATGAATCAAAAAATAGCACATAGCGTAGACGCGTGGATGCGCGAGAACCGCGCGCGCGCGACGCGACGACGCGACGACGACGCGCGCGCGCGCTCCTCGCGAGCGAGGATCTCATCAATACACACGCGTCTTTTTAGCCCATCTGGATTTCACGTACCATGTTGAAGTAAATTTCTCCTCGAGAGTCACGACCCTCCATCGACCCCCCCTCCTCACCGCCCTGCCTCGACGCCCGCACCCTCGCGAGCGTCTCGTCGCGTCACTTTGCAACTCGGTCGTATCCGCTTCCATGTCCGCTACCTCCTCTTTCGTCGGTAAGGCTATCGCCCAAAAGGTCTCCGTGAAGTCCACGAAGGCCTCCACGACCGTCCGCGCCTCCGCGGTGAACAAGGTACGCGTCGCGCACGCCCTCGACGACGCTCGAACGACTCTATCGCGCGCGGATACGCGACCTCCCCGCGAGAGGCGAGCGGACGAATGTCACCCCTCGGCGCACCGCGCGCGCCGTCCGCGTCCGCGAACGACGACTGACCGTAACGGCCTATTTACACCGATGCGATCGACGCGCGCGCTTCGCGCCACCTCGCGTCGCGTCGCACACCGTTCGTCGAGTTCAAGATTCCCCGCGATCGATCGCGGATCGATCCTTCGCATCGCATCGATCGCGGGGGTTCTGCGATTGATCGATCGAACCGGTGGGTGACGACGATGCGAGGATACCGGTCGAAGCGCGCGGTCGATCGCGCCGCGTGTACACACTTTCCACGCGCGCACAGGCTGCCTCCTTCGCCGCCGCGACGGCCGTCATCGTCTCCACCACCGCCCCAGCCTTCGCCACGGTCGGCATCGAGCTCACGGACAAGCGACAGGAGAACCAAACCGGTCTCCAATTGATTTACGAGGTGCGTGCGTGTTGGGGTTATTTCACGAGACATGACTCAACGAGGAGGGACTCGCGTAACCGTATCCGAAAGATTTCATCCATCGTCCCGGATGCGACGGAGGGGGTTTAGGGTTTAGAATCGACGGGGACTCGGAGAGGAGAGAGAGGAGACTGACGCGTTGTTTGTTTGATTTTGAACGCAGGCTCGTGACTTGGACTTGGACCAAAAGCCGCGATCGGATGGTCCGTCCCGATTCTCCTTCCAAAAGCTCAACACGAAGGAAACCGTCGCTCGCGCGACCGAGTCCGTGGTGCGTATTCGATTTTAGAGCGAGCGAGAGGGCGCGGCGCGCTCGACGGCGGTGATTTGATCGATTTGATTTGACTTGATTCTTCGCGTCGTCGCCGGAACGCGAGAGACTGACGATGATTGTTCTCGTGTTTGTTTTTACCACCTCTCTCGCAGGCTCGCATCAACAACGACGTTGGTGAGTACGTCGGCAAGAAGTACTGGACGCAAGCGTCCAACGAACTTCGCCGCCAAGTCGGTACCCTCCGCTTTGACGTGAACAACCTCGTCGAGACCAAGGGTGCGGACTCCGCGGACGCGAAGGCTTTCTACGCGAAGCTCGAAAACCTCGACTTCGCCATCCGCCAAAAGGACCAAAATGCGGCCACCGCTCTCCTCGCTGACGTCCAGTCCACCGCGGCTGCCCTCCTCGCTTCCCTCGCTTAAGTCGGCTGCGATGGAACACCACGCCAGACTTAGTCAAAATGATTGCTAGCAATGATAATGATGTGCGGAAGGAATGAATGGCGGTTTATGTAATTCGTACGCAACCACAGCACCAAACAAACGCGACCAAAGTATCCATCGAATGAAATCCCTCTCGCTCCGCGCGAGGCCCGCACTCGTCGACGCGAGCGCTCGTCGATCATCAATCCACTCATGTCGTTCACGATCACCGCGGCGCCGCGTCTCGCGCCCCGCGCGACGACCGCGAGCGTTCGAGCGTCGTCTAATGCCCGTGCGTCGTGCTCCGCAGCCGCCACCGCGACGCGTCGCTCCGTCGTTCGCGCGGCTGCGAGCGCAGGGCGTCCACCAGCCGTCGTCTCGCGATGGTCGCGACGCGGGCGCGACGCGAACGTCGTCGACGCGTGGGTTCGAACGATCGCACGCGCGAACGTTCTCGGCGACGGCACCGCGCGCGCGGACGACGACGACGACGACGACGACGACGACGACGACGAGGTTGCTGATTCGAAGCGGGCGAGCGTGCAGCTCCCGAGGACGCGGCGGCGGGTGCAGATGACGTTTACGTGTAACAAGTGCGAGGGGCGAACGATGCGCATGATCAATCCGGACGTTCTGGAGCGGGGGACGATGTGGGTACAGTGTGGACAGTGCGAGGTGTGGCACCAAGTCGTCGATAATCTGGGATTGATTTTTGACTTTACGGGGGATTACGAAGAGCTCAAGGACAAGATTAAAAACGCCAGACGCATGAAACCGGATGAATAGTCGTCGTCGTCAGTATGTCTTCTATCTATGTATGGTGTAATACTTACACACGCTAGTTAGCTATAGTACTCCTCCGTTTGAGCGTCTATCGGAAGAATCACCTCGAGCTCGTCCGGCGCGCTCGCGACGAAATCCTGTCGCTTGACGAAGCTCGTGACGAGGACGCCCGCCGCCACAGCGCCGAAGATGTACATGGAAATGAAGGGCGTCGACGTCGCGTAATCAAACAATAGGTTCGTCTTCGGCGGTGGCATGTCCCGTTGTAAGGCGACGCGTCCCAGGGAGGATTCATTTCTCCGAAGGCGAGTCGTCGCGTCGGGCGTCGCGTCGGCGTCGCGTCGTTCATCGACGACGACCTCGCGAATCTCCTCGCGGTGCGGCTTGGGCGGTTTCTGGTTCGTCAAGTGCCTCCTCTTGATAGAACACTTCGCACCACCTCCGTGGTGCAATTTGCAGTAATATCTAAAGTGTTCGGCGAACGAGTTCGGGGTTAAACGATCGGGAACTTTTAATCCCTCGTCGAGAACGTTCGCAATCATCTCCCCGTCCATTCGCATATTCGCCGATAGACCCTTCGTCAACGACAGGCTCACCGCCCAACTGTACACCATGTGTCGAGAATCATCGAGATAATCGATCCCGCTCCCGCTCGGAGCGTCGTCCGACGCCCAGCGTCGCACGAAGAGCGGCGGCGTCGCGACGCGGTAGTGTTCGTCCAAGTGCACGCCGTCGGCGAGGACGCACTCTTCAAACTCCACGCACGTCATCGCGCACACGTCCACCTTACCACCCGGCGCTCGATACGCCTTGACTAATCGACTCATCCCGCGTCGACTGATCAAGTACGCTTGCGTGCCCTGTAATCGTCGAACGCCCTTCGGAAGCGTCGACAGCGATTTTCCCGGCGCACGCGAGCGTTCTCTCTGCCAGTCAAAAAAGAGCGTTTCGACGGCAGACTCCCGACCCAACGCCGACAGCTGCACCAACGTCCAATCTTCGGGCAATCGCTCGACGTACGAGTCCAAATCGGTCGACCACGTCGGCATCAAATCTGGTTTCGCGTCGTCTTCCAAAATCAACGCCGCGTTCGCGCCGTCGTCGTACGCCTTATATATCGCCTCCAGGTGCGATAACGACGCCCCCAGTCGCTCCAAGTACTCCCCACTAAACATACTGATCGCTAAATCCCCACTCTTCGCCCAGTGCGTGCGTTTACACGCCTCGCTCTCGTACGCGGAGACGAGCGTCGACGCTCTCGTCGCGTCCACCGCGCCCACGCGCGTCAATCCTCCCTCGTCAAACATCCCCGAAAACCCGTGTTCCATCGCCAATCGCCGCGTCGCCTCGCCTCGACCGTTGACGTAATATCCTCGCACGCCCGTCGCCGCCGCATTCGCCGCCTCGACGCCCACGGACGCGCACGCGACGACGATGCACGAGACGATGGCGCACCCGCGCCTCGTTCTCCACCGCCTCCTCGCGCTCGTCCTCCTCCTCGACGCCGTCATCGCGACGTCCTCGCCGTCTCGCGTTCGCGCGCGCGCGCGACGTCGGACGTCGGACGCCGGACGTCGAACGACGACGCGAGTTCGTCCGTCGTCGCGCGTTCGCGACGGACGATGGAGAGATGAATGAATGGAGAGACGTGGTGCGATTGGGTGTTATCGTCGTCCCTCACGTCGCGCCGTCGTCGCACCGTGACGTACTTTTGTATCATGTGAACATCACATATTATATATAGTGAGTGAACTTTAATGGTATCTATCTAATAGGTAGTAGAGATACCTACATAGAGATAAAAAATACCTCCACCTGCGACGAGTCAGGACCGGTCCACCCCCTCGCGCGAACCCGCGACCGGGAGACGACGACGACGACGTGTCGACGCCCACACCTTAGGATTTCTAAGGAACACACTATGAAGAACGGTCGATCACGTATACGAACCACTCGACGCCGATGAAGGAAGATGTACACGTCGGCCTCGATTCGCCGATTCGACCTCGCCGAACGGCGCGGGACGACGACGGGTCCGGGGTGCGACGACGCGGGACGACGGGATGCGCACGAGGGTGGACGTGGAGACGATGGGGGCGACTCGGAACGGTGCGGCGCGCGTCGCGGCGAGGGAGGCGCGATCGGCGCACCGAGGCGGCGATGACGACGAGGACGATGACGAGGACGATGACGCGGTCGTGTCGGCGTTCGTCGCCAAGGAGGCGATGGATGCGCACGCGGAGCGGATTCGAGGGGCGTTGGCGCGCGTGAGAGGGTACGATCGAGGACGACGAGGGGGAGGCGTCGCGTACGATCCTCGAGATCGACCGACGTGCGTGATCACGGACGTGAAGAGCGCGCTTCGCGCGTTGGTTCCTGGGGAAGCGTTGTACGCGCCGAGACGCGCCGTCGAAAGGTTCACCGTCGGCGCGGCGAACGGGGAGACGCGCGCGCGACAGTTGGTGGCGTACGCGCGTTCGATCGATCGAGGGTTAGGGTTGGAGGGATGGGACGAGACGAGGGGGGAGGATCCGGCGACGGCGTTTCGAGACGGCGCCGCGAGCGTCGTCGCCGGCGGCGGCGCGCCGGCGAGAATGGACACCGGTCTCGTCGTCTTCACCGGCGACGCGAGTCACTTCACCGTCGCTCAAGATTTAGACGTTTTAGGCGTCGTCGGTGTGCCGGGGGCGTACCAGAGGGGACGCTCGGCGATTTACGGGGGCGTCGGCACGCTGTGTCAGTGGATGTTTAGAAATCAAAACGGACATCAGACGCGACGCGCCAACGCGGAGGACGACGCGTTCACGCGCACGTGCGGCGCGGACGATCCGGACGTCGTCGAATTTCGAGCGATTTCGTTGGTTTGGTGCGGGTTTCCGGCGGATTTCAATTTTCGAGAGTCGACGAACCGCGCCGACGCTCATCGGGACGACGAACCGATCGCGACGCGACTCACCCCTTCGGCGTGGCTCGACACGGACGTGTGCTCCGGACTCGACGTGTACAGTCTCGGCGTGGAGACGATTAGCGAAAGTAGAATTCGAGATGCGAGAAAATTGATGAGTAGAATCATAGAGGCGCTCAGAGCGCGCGACGCAGGCGGGAACCGCGACGACGACGGCGACGGTGACGACGCATGGCGCGGACTCTCTTGGGACGAGATTGAAGAGACGCTTCCGCGCGGCGCGCGTCATCCGACAAAGTTTTCTTTTTGGATCATGCACTTCGTGCCGTGTCTCGCGCTGGACGACGATTTTAGATGGCTGCTCCTATCGACGGACGACACGGTTTCGCGTTTATCGCTGATTTTAGAACGCATCAAGCTCGAGAAATTCTTTTGGCGAGGAGCGCACGTTCCCGTCGTTCACGAGTGCGGGCACGTGTTGACCGAGACTCGCATGGCGCGTCCTCTGGCGAGTCACGCGTTCGGTTCCTGCGGCCGCTCTCGCGCACACGACGACGAGGGTGGCGAAAAGTTTCCGTCGTCGGTCATCACTCGCGTCTTGTTCAACCCCAACGGGTTCTATTCGCGCTATTGCGTCTTCGCGAGCGATCCTCCCAAATCTACAGACGTAGAGGAACCGCTCCGCGATGTGTGGGCTCGGTACGAAGATTTCCTCGGACGTTCGTCTCTCGATTACACGACGGACGTTTACGTCGAAAACGACGTCAGCCACGGCGATTACAGTTGGTTCAAAGGATACAAGTGGTGCCCGGTGACGTGTCCTCGATGCGAGTGCTCCTGCGGGTTTCGATTTTCCCGAGACGACAATCCTGTAGCGAGCCCTTCCCCGCTCAGGGAGTGGCCGAGACGACACGCGCCGCGGAGTCTCGACAAAGTCGCCTTCTACGTCTTCTTCTACATCGCCCCATATTGGGGCGCCGCGACCGGAGCGGGCATGACGGACGTCATGGTCACGCACTTTCTCCACGGCGACACGGCGTCGAACATCATCTTCGACGAGTGCGACGGCGATTTCGCCGAGCAACTGAGAATTCAATACTTTCATCCGTGCGTCGACTACGGGAGCGACGACGACGACGGTGATGATGATGGCGACGACGATAGCGACGAGGTTGACGAGAGCGACGATGGCGACGACGACGATGGCGACGACGACGATGGCGACGACGACGATGGTGATGACGATGGTGATGAGAATACTCGTAGCGATAGCGATAGCGTTGAATTTGATGATTGATGTCTCGTCACGAATGAAGGCGCCGCGGGGCGTCTTCGCGCGGGCGCCAGGGTTTTGGCTCCACCCCCGTGAAGCTCTACAAGTGGAGAACGCGACGCGCGTCCCGCACTCGATCGCGCGCGCGTCGCCCGCCCGTGAAGAATCGTCGGCGGGTCGCGTCATCATGCGCGCCGCGATGTTCTCCCGCGTCGTCGGCGATCGGCCCCGCCGCGTGGCGTCGACATCGGTCGCTCGGCGCGGCGCCTCCGTCTCGCGGGCGAGCGGCGAGTCGAGCGCGCTCGGACGCGCCTCGAGCGCGAGCTCGCGACGGGGACGCGCGTGGGTGCCGCGCGCGCGTCCCAGCGGGACGAGCGAGCGAGAGGTAAAGAGCGCGCCCGAGTTGGGTGACGGCGAGGCGTCGTCGAGCCGCGCCGGAGGGAAGAGCGACGACGACGACGACGACGCGTTCAGACGATGGCTGTTTGAGCAAGAGTTACCCGCCATGGGGAAGAAAACGTTGAAATCGCTCTCTTCGTTACCGCTCGCGATCGGTGAGTTGTTGATCATCGCTGGATTTTCAGCGCTAGGTACCGTCATAGAGCAAAACAAGTCGTACTCGTGGTACGTCGAAAACTACCCGACTGAAAATCCAACCCTCGGATTTCTCGATTTCCCCGTGATTTTGGACCTTGGGCTCGATCACATTTACACCACATGGTACTTTTTAGGTTTACTAGGCCTCTTGGGAGCGTCTCTGACGGCGTGTACGGTGACGAGGCAATGGCCGGTGTGGAAGGTGGCCGCGAAGTGGAAATTTTTAGATCGTCGCGCGACGCTTCTCGCCATGGATGAAGCCGAATCCGTGCCTCGCGCGAGACTGGATGATTTTAGCGATTTATTAGCCGAGCGTGGATATCAAGTGTTCATCAAAGGCAAGAAAATGTACGCGTTCAAGGGGCTCATAGGGCGATTGGCGCCAATTGGCGTCCACGCGGCGTTGTTATTCACGCTGGGCGGCGCCGCGTACAGCGGTCTCGGCGGACTCAGTGGCTCGGTGATGGTTCCCGATGGTTCATCCTTCGACATCGCCTCGGGTTTATCTCGTGGCTCTCTCCTATCGTCGATGCCTAGCGTCGCAAAGTCCACCGTACAAGTGAACGACTTTACGATTGACTACTTGCCGAACGGACAAGTGTCCCAGTTTTATTCCGATCTGAGCGTCGTCGACCCGAAAGGGAAAGAAACGTCGAGAAAAACCATTTCTGTGAACGTGCCGTTGAGAGTCGGAGGCGTGACCATGTACCAAACGGATTGGGCGTTATCATCCATGCAAGTGACTGTGGAGACGCCGAGCAGCCCGGATGACGCCGCGGACGGCGTTTCAGTCGGGGGCAAACAACAGACGTACGTGCTCCCGATGGCGTCGCTCGAAGGAAAAGCTGGTTTCGAAGGGCGCATATGGGGAACATTCTTACCGTTAGACTTTGAGGGGGATCAGAACCGCGGGATTTCGCTCGTCGCTCGAGACTTCCAGAGCGTCGCGGTGTACGATAGCAAGGGCGCCTTTGTCGGCGTGCGTCGTCCGGAGAGTAAAAAGCCGATCGTCGTCGATGGATTGAAAATCGTGGTCGGCGACGTCAAGGGAAGCACCGGATTGGAGTTGAAGACGGATCCCGGCGTTCCCCTCGTGTACGCCGGTTTCGCCGGACTCATGGTGACGTCGTTTCTGAGTTTGCTTTCTCACTCGCAGATTTGGGCCATTCAGGAAGAAACAGGCATCGTCGTCGGGGGTAAAACGAACAGGGCGAAGGAAGAGTTCAGAACGGAGCTCGATGACGTGCTGAACTCGGTTCCAGAGTATGTCGATTTTTAAAGGCGGCGCGTCGCGAATTATTACTTTTGTATTAATACATTCATCTCTACTAGCGTACACCGTCGCCGCGCGCGTCCATCAGAGTTCATCCTTACCCACGCTGAATGGCGTCGGTAACGCGCTCGCAAAGTGAGCGTCGAAAAGTTTCCCGCCAAACTGTTTCCGCCCAGTGTGTTGGAGGTGATTCAAACTGCTCAACGCGAGACGCTTTTCACGGAGACGAATAGCGACGGCGAGTCGCTCGTCTCGCGACAAGGATTCTCGTCTGGCGAGAAGATCCTCATCTTCCGTGTCGCTGCTCGGGTACGAGTTCAGCAGATCGATCAAAGTGGTGAACAATGCTTCATACACCGCGATTTCGCTCTCTTCGCTCAGCGGTTTCGTTCGAAGCGCGTGCACGGAATTTTTAACCGCGCGCCACTCCGTCGCGTTGGCCGCAGCGAGTCTCAGTTTGCACAATAGAGCTTTCGTCGCGCCGCGCTCTCTGAATCCAGTCTCTCCCGGAGATCCACACTGTGAAAAATCCTTTTCACCGTGCTCTTCTTCGGCGAATCGGTACACTATCTTGTCGTTTGAATTTTTTTCAGCAGAGTAGAGAGCGGCGGCGCCGAACCTCGCAAACGTCTCCGCGTCTGAAAAATTCCCATGACTACATACGAGTTCTTCTCCCTCATTAAACTCGTCCACGTTGACGACGAATGTGTCGTTGACGATTTTGACGCACGGCACCGCGCTTCGCGTGTCGTGCGGGACTAAATGCGCCATCGGCACGAGCGCTCGCACGACGCCTTCGTCGCTCGTCGCCGCAAGCGCGGTGGCCCGCACGATCGCCAAAGCCTCTTCAAACGCCTCTCGCGTGATGTCATCGCTTGAAAATATTGTTGGAAATTTTTTAAATATTTTTTCAGATTTTTTCCATCCTTCGATCGCGTCGTCCTGGTATCTCTTGAGCGTCGCCGCAGCCGCGTGTCCGCGCAACAACACACTCGCTTTCTTTGGCACGCGCGTCGATGCCGCCGGTGTGTGCTCGTACAGTGATTCCACGAAGGGAGAATATCTCGATGCTTTCCCTTTCGCGCGCTCTTTCGCGAGTTCAAGCGCCAGCGCCCACTCGTCGTTCTCTTTGCCCAGCGCTCTCGTCGGCGAACTCGCCGTCAACGCGTCGCGGATTCGGAATTTGGGCAACACGTCGTCGTCGCCGACGCCTCCTCTCTTTCGCGACTTGGACTCTTCACCCTTTTCGCGCGCGGCTGTGCTCCCGAATAATCCTCTTTGCCTCCGCGCGTCGATCCCCCGCGTCGCGTCGTCGCGTCCGCGCGCCGCCGTGTTGGCGTACACGGGCGGAGGCGTCCTTGCCGTCTCGTCCCCGACCGCCGCGCGAGCGTCGTACCACGCCATGAACGCCTCGTCGATCGCGTCTGGTGTTTCCACGTCACCACCCCCGCGGTCGTCCGCCGCCGCGACCGTCGTCATCACCAGCGTCGTTGTCGTCACCAGCACCAGCACCAACATCACCGCGACCATCACCGTCGACTTGCTCGCTCGTCGCACCCGCCGCGCCGCCGCCGCGCTCGACCGACGGGACGTCGCCCGATCGGTCGTCACCATCGCGCGCTCGTCCCTCGACGCCGCCCGCGTCGCGATCCACGCGCCGCGCTCTGACGCCTCGTCGTCCCGCACCAGAGGGTGCGATATTTTGTTTTCGATGATTTCATGCACGCCTCACCGCTCGACGCGCCATGGTGCGCGGACGCGGTGGGGAGCGCGCGCGAACGCGCGTCAGACGCGCGAAACGCGCGCTCGAGCGTCTCGTCGTTTTCGTGCTCGTTCTCGGCGCGTCCGTGCGACTCTTCCGGACGAGCGGCGCGAAGAGGATCGAGGATGAATCCTCACCCTCGTCATCCTGGACGGCGACCGAGGGTCGATTGAGGGCGCTGGAGCGAGACTCGAGCGCGTGTCGCATCGACGCGCCGACGCGATTGCGCTCGCTGACGGCGCGACGTCGTCTCTTCGGTTGGCCCGATGAGCGACGACAGAGGGGCGGCGCGTTGCGCTCGCTCGCCGGTGACGGCGTTTCGCTCGAATTGAACAAGGAGACGCGAGGCGCGTTCGCGAGCGCGCTCGAGTGGTATGGATTCTTCACGACCGATCCCGTGCTCAGCGAGCGAGAGGCGGACGAGACGCGAGCGCACGTGTTGGATTTATTGAGAAGTTCACAGGCGTATCAGAAGGATTCCGGGTGTCTCGGAAAGCTGGCAAACTGCCAAGAGCGTTTCGATCTGTCTCTTCGACTCACGAAAACGGTGACGCGTTCGATGAATAAAATAATCTCCAAGCTCAAACCGGCGCTCGTCGATATTTTCGGCGACGACGAAGCGGAACTCGTGGAGCTGAGCGCGCTCGTCACGTGCGGTGGGTCGCCGCAGCAACGTCTGCACACCGACGCGGACGGGGTCAACGGAGGCGATCGGTTGGTGAGCGTGTTCGTGTCGCTTCAAGACACACCGGTGGATCTCGGGCCGACGCAATTGTTTTTTAACGCGCCGAATCCCGTCGTCGAGTTTGACGTCTATTCGGCGATGAATTTGATGCGCGCCGTCGCGTACGAGTTGAATAGTACGGAGGCGATTCGCGCGCACGGTCTCGGAGACGTCTATCTCGAAAATGGTCGCATAGACATCCCCGAGACTCACGGCGTTACCAACGGAGAGATGGACTTTTTTAACGCGCACGTGCGCATTGATCCGACGGATAACACGGTGGCGTTTCATCCGCCGTGGGACGCGAAGACAAAATACGTCATCGGCGTCGTCGGAGCGACGCGCCAAGGGTCGGCGTTGGTGTACGATTCGAGAACGTATCACAGGGGAGGTCAAAACACGCGCGGCGCGCGCGTTCAACTCATGTTTAGTTTTCAGTCGAAGCGCGCGTTCATTTCCGGGTCGACGTTTACCATGCGGAGACGGTATCAAAGGATCGAGCGGGTGGCGTTGTCGCTCACCGAACGCGCGACGATGCGATCCTTGGGCCAAGACTTTCAAACGAGCCCGTCGTTGGGTGCGTGGATTTTGCGAGTATTCGGAAAGATTCGACTTCGTGACTTTCCGGTGACTGCCGACACGAACGACGACGACCGTCGATGGATCGACGAAGACGCCGTCAACGACCTCGACAACGCCCGCGACTTTGACGTCGACGGCTTGCGACGAAAAAAAGGCGCGCACGCGTAGACCATGGATAGACTTGCTTGGAAAAATGTATTATTATGTTTCATAGACTTCTACGCGTTCGGGTTCGTGAAAGGAGCGCGTCGATCGTCGCGCACGTCGTGCGCGACGCGCCGCGCGGCGTCGCTCAAATCGACCGTAACATTTTAAGGCACGTTATTGGGGAACTGACGGTATCTCTATACTGTATACTCATACGACCACACCCTGCACTGCCTTCCTTTTTTGTATGGGTTTCCCTGACGCGACGGCGACTCTCACTCGCCGGTGACCATGCGGGACGACGCCGCGGCGACGGCGCCGGCGGCGCCGGCGGTGCCGGCGCCGGCGCACATCACGCCTTTGAACGACTCCGACGTCGCGACGAGAATGGATCCCCACGCGACAAACGCGGCCCACACCCCGCTCGAGGCGCCGAAGAAGGCGAGATAGGATTTCCACGCGCGTCGAACGGTCACCTTGTAAAATTCTGGAGCGAGACGAAACCTCGCCTGTAAGTGAGTCGACGAGGGGCGGCCGTCTTCGCACTTGGTGTTATTTCCCGTGGTGCCGGGCGTAATGGTGTCCTCGGACGAGATGTGGTGAAGGAAAAATTCCGTGCGCTTCGCCCCGACGCCCGTAAGCGTTTCGTTGTGGGTGATGACCAACGTCACCGTGGTCATGCCTCCCATGGTGTACGACCACAACGGCATGACGCCTTCGTTATAGATGAATCGTCCCTTCCAATAATTCATGTCTGAGAGGATGGAGGCCACCTTAAAATTGGGATCCGGCGTCGAAGGTCTCGCGGCGATGACGCTCAATCCCTCGAAGGGTTCGAAACTGTACGCCAGGTGCACGGTTTTGTTCTCCTTGTACCCGAGGAAGACACAATCTTTCTCCTCAGCGACGAGGCCGGAGGGGTGGTGGGAGTCGTCCCCGTAGTTGTTGCTCACCCAGCACCCTCCAGGGGCTTCGCATCGAAGCGGTGCCTCGTACGGACCCTCGTCGTAGGTCCACATGATCTCTTGACTCTCCACGGGAGGCGACGTCTTCAAATCGGCGTACAGCGCCCACACGAAAATCGCGGTGGCAGGAATGATGGCGACCGAGACGAGTCCGCCGATGAGCGACGGCTTTCGAGGCCTGATGCGATAGACGTCGACGATGCTGACGACGTCTTTGACTTTTTTCCCGAGCGTCTTCGAGCCCTTACCGCCCAGCACGCGCGCGCGCGCTTCGACGCTCGGAGACGCCAACCCGCGGCCATTCCCCCGAACCGACGACGTCGCGGGCGCCGCGTCCACGACGGCGTCGACCGCGCCGGCGCGCTCGACGTCGCGATCGCACGTTTCGTCACCGCGCATGTCGCACACCCGCGCGAACGCGTGGATTTTTTACGTCCGCGCGAGTGTGACGCCGACGCCACGACGAGACTCGAATGAAACGCGCGCTCGATTCGTGTTGGCGTCCCAAAATCTGATGAAATCGTCATGCATGAGCAAAGTCACTTAGGGGTCCTTAAAACGCTCTTGTGTCCGGCTTTGGTGAACAAGATGCGTCCGTCGCGTAGAACCAACATGTAATTCAGCGTGTGCCGAGTCTCGTCGCCACAATCGTCGTCGTCGCGTCGTCGCGTCGAATTTTCTGCCGTAGTAGTGAGTCCGTATGAGTATACAGTATAAGTGATTTTGAAAGCGCGCGGTCCCGATGGCGAGCAATCGAATCGATTCAAGGCGGGCTCGACTTTACGAGTTTCAAAGCAATCGATGACGACAACAGGGTCGACGCTGCGGGCTTCCGAGGTGCAAACTACATCACGGACGCAGCGCTGCCGGTCGTCTTGCGACTCACTCTCGCGCAACCGATTGTCGCAGGCGAGGGCGACGAGAAATTCACGTTCGCGGAACGGATGGGCTTCCAGAGTTTGTGGGACCACAAGAAGAGTGGCCATTGGGGCACCAGACGGCGACACGATGCAGTGATGCGCATTTTTGGGGCCACCATGAACAAACTACTCAGCGGAGGCAAAACGTGTGTATTCGAGAAAGATGCAGACTTTTCACGAAGCTGCTTTGTCGAGGGAGGCAAGAAACATCGACCAGACATGGTCATTGACAACGCCTTCGACGACAACGTCAAGATTGTGTTTGATCTCACCAACGCGGCGCCACTCACTCGCCGTGGCACTGACATTCTAGCAGTTGACAATCACTTAGAGGGCGCAGAAGAGAAGAAAAGAAGCTCGCCCGCATGGGCGAACTTCGTTCCTTTGGATGGGTTGACGAGCGAATTCGTGCCGTTTGCACTTGGCTGGTACGGCGAAATGGGTGAAGAGGCGATGAGCTTCATTCGAAGAGTCGTGGACCATCACGTGAGAGACGAATACACAGCGGCTTGGAGAGTGAGAAAAATTTTGGCGGCGATTCAGACGAGACATTTGAACATCTTGGGGGTCTACCTGCAGAACTGTCGTTTCGACATGGAAAACAAAGGGCCCATACTGGATAGATCTCATGGTTCGAGATGGCAAAGAATCAACTTGTGTGAGAAAGCTTGCGGAATAAAGAGCTCTCCGTCCGCAGTCTTTCCATTCAAGTCTTGTTGTCTCTTGCCTCTGTATGGTATATAGTGTGGTGCGTGAGGGTGCTTACTCTCTGTTTGTATGTTTTCCTGTGTGTCTTTTAGGGTGGGGCCTCGTTAGGGTAGGGGCTCTTTAGGGGAGGGGTAGGGGTACTTGAATAGGGTTTATAGATGAGGGTTTTAGGGTAAGGGTTTAGGGTTTAAGGCTTAGGGTTACGGGTTTAGGGTTTAGGGTTTAGGGTTTAGGGTTTAGGGTTTAGGG
>Ga0181576_10000746_pt1 | contig 24466 bp, 16 predicted proteins | sample 101ome_22_FD_132464 | JGI IMG/M metagenome (GOLD analysis project Ga0181576, IMG submission 132464) | Coastal salt marsh microbial communities from the Groves Creek Marsh, Skidaway Island, Georgia - 101412BT metaG (megahit assembly) | ecosystem: Environmental > Aquatic > Marine > Intertidal... | reverse complement strand
GTGACCTTGCTCACACCCAAGTTAGTGATTCGGAATTGAGCAAACTGCAGCGAAATCTGCTGATATCACACGCTTGTGGCGTCGGAGATGATGTGCCAATCGAGGTCGTCCGGGCGATGCTTTTATTAAAAATCAAAGCGCTGAGCAAGGGCCACAGCGGCGTCCAATTGGCCACGGTCGAACGATTGATTTCGCATTGGAATGCGGGACTGTTTCCGGTTGTTCCGTGTCAAGGTTCGCTGGGAGCCAGTGGAGACTTGGCACCGTTGAGCCACCTTGTGCTGCCGTTGATTGGGGAAGGGGAGCTGGAAGTAGAAGGGGTGGCCGTGCCGGCGATGGATGTCTTGGATGCCAAAGGTTGGGAACCGCTGGCGTTGGGTGCGAAGGAGGGATTGGCGTTGATCAATGGCACGCAACTCATGTTGGGATATGGTGTGATGGCGCTGCAACGGATGGAGCGCATTGCTGATTGGGCAGATGCCCTGTGTGCTTGGTCGCTCGAAGCGTGGCACGGGCGCATTGAGCCATTCGATGTGGACATTCATCGGATTCGCAATCAAGCAGGGGCTGAACTGGTGGCCCAGAATGTTCAGGATTGGTTGGCCGGAAGCCAGTGGCAAGGCGAACCCCGAACGCAGGTGCAAGATCCCTATTCGTTTCGATGCACGCCCCAAGTGCATGGAGCCAGCCGCAATACGCTGAAATCTGCGCGAGAAGTGCTTGAAAATGAAATCAACGCGGTCACGGACAATCCGCTGATCTTTCCTGAGTCTGGTAAGGTTTTGAGTGGGGGAAATTTCCATGGGCAACCCCTGGCATTGGTATTGGAGGCGATGGCCCTCGCCGCGCATGAGTGGGGAAGCATTTCTGAAAGGCGCACCTTTAAGTTGCTCTCTGGAAAGCATGGATTGCCGGCATTCCTCGCCGCCAATCCTGGGTTGAACAGCGGCTTTATGATTCCTCAATACACCGCGGCTTCACTGGTTTCACAAAACAAACAATGGTGCACACCCAGCGCAGCGGACACCATCGATAGCAGCAACGGTCAAGAAGATCACGTAAGCATGGGCGCCAATAGCGCGTTGAAGCTTTGGAAAATTCTTGATAACGTCGAACAGATTTTGGCTGTAGAATGCATTACGGCGGCTCAGGGTTGTGACTTGCGTGGAGGTGAAGGGATGGCTCCTGCGCTCGCAGCTATGCAGCGGTCCCTACGTAGGCATGTTCCCTTTTTGGAAGAGGACGCGTTCATGCAGCCGTACATGCTCAATGCTCGAGATTGGATGTTTTCACAGGAATTATCGGATTCTCCACGCGGCTGAGTATGGAGCAAGGTATCTTCGTGCAGTGATAAAGCTCCAGGGCATCCGCAAGTCGTACCAAACGGGTGCGCAATCGATGGAAGTGCTGAAAGGCATAGATTGTTCCATTGCTGCAGGCGAACTCGTTGCCATCATGGGCTCGAGCGGATCTGGAAAATCTACCTTGCTGAATGTTTTGGGGTTGCTGGACGATTTTGATGCCGGTACGTATCATTTGGACGGCCAAGACATGTCTGGTTTGAGCGAAAAACAGGCCGCTCGCTACCGCAGCGAATTCCTCGGTTTTGTTTTTCAGAGTTTCAATTTGATTGGCTATAAAACGGCCCTGGAAAATGTAGCTTTGCCGCTTTATTATCAGGGCGTTCCTCGCAAGGAACGGCAGGAAAAGGCCATGCGATTTTTGGAAAAGGTAGGACTCGCGGATTGGTCAAACCATTTGCCCAATCAAATGAGCGGCGGGCAAAAACAGCGTGTAGCCATTGCCCGTGCTTTGATTGCCAATCCTCGGGTGATTTTAGCCGATGAACCTACAGGTGCGCTCGACTCAACCACATCCGAGGATGTCATGGAATTGCTGAAGGAAATCAATCGAGAGGGCATCACCATCGTCGTCGTGACCCATGAGCATGAAATCGCCGAGCAATGTCATCGCATTATCCGATTGAAGGACGGTCGCATCGAAGATCAAATGAAATCCCAACATGTTTGATCGAGACGCTTGGCTGGAGATATTCCACACGGTTTTGAGCAATCCGTTGCGAACGGGATTGACAGGCTTGAGCATCGCCTTGGGAATTTTCATTCTTGTGGTCATGCAAGGACTCGGAGCAGGACTGGAATCAGGCGTAAAAAACACCTTCGGGGATAACGCATCGAACACCATACAGGTCAGAACAGGCAATGCGCAATTGGCATACCGCGGGCGCAAACCGAACCGACGGGTTGATTTGCACAACGCGGATGAGCGCGCCCTTCAGGATCAGTTGGACACCGTTCCAGCTTGGAGCCGATTGGTGTTCCGATGGGGATCGACCGTCCAATATGGAAACCAACAGGGTTCCTACAATGTGCGCGGTGTGGATCCAGACCAACGGGAAATCGGCCAAGTGGCGCTGACAGCAGGACGTTTTTTATCACCGCTCGACATTGACGCGGAACGAAAGGTAGCCGTAATCGGTGCGACGTTGCTGCAGGATTTGTATCCCAAGGGAACGCCACCTGATGCAGCGGTTGGAACTTTTGTCCAATTGCGGGGGATTCAATTTGCAGTAGTTGGGACGTTCGATCAAGCTGGTTCGCGTTGGGAGAACCGAAGTGTCTATGTGCCATTTACCACCGCGCAAAAGCTTTTCCAAAATAGTGACGTCGTCGGCCGGGTATCCATCGGTACAGGGGATGCGGCTATCGAAGAAACACGTGAGACATCCGCCACTTTGTTGGGGTGGCTGAAAGACCGATTGGTCGTACACCCGGACGACGCGGAAGGAGTTTGGGTCGATAACCGCAATGAAGAAGCCGAAATTTTCCGCCAAATCTTCAGCGGAATCCGTCTGTTCGTTTGGTTTGTGGGCATGATGACCTTGCTGGCGGGAGCGATGGGCGTGGCCAACATCATGGCCATCGTGGTGCGTGAACGCACGAAAGAAATCGGCGTTCGAAAAGCGTTGGGTGCCACCAGTGGCCGGATTGTCGGACAAATCGTCCAAGAAGCGGTGTTTCTAATGCTCATTTCAGGATGCGTGGGCCTTTTGGCAGGAACCTGGCTGCTCCAAGGGATCAGCCCCATGGTGGAGCACGATTTTTTCAGCAATCCTCGGGTGAACTTTGAGTCGGCACTAGGAGCTTTAGGCGTCTTGATTTTTGTGGGGGTCGTGAGTGCCATCGGGCCTGCAGTGCGTGCTGTAACCATTCGACCTGTAGAAGCTTTGCGCGATGAATGACAGCCAGAGAAAGCGGTGGATTCCCGATTGGGATGGATTTTTGGAATTGATCCAAGTCCTGCTTCAAAAGCCTGTGCGCACTGCGCTGAGTGGATTGGGGGTTGGTTGGGGACTTTTCATGATCATCATTACGATTGGCTCGGCCAACGGTCTGCAAAATGGCGTTTCCCAAGACCTTGGGGACATGGCCAAGAATTCCATGTTCATGTGGACGCAGAGTACGAGCATGGCCTACAAAGGCTTTCAGCGTGGCCGCCCGATTGATTTGACCCTATCCGATGTGAACTACTTGGCGGCCAATAGTCGAACGATTCAAGCGGTCGCCCCACAAAACCAGTTAGGTGGCTGGCGCGGTTCGAACAATGTGACCCGTGGCCTTAAAACCGGGGCGTTCACTGTTTTTGGTGAATTTCCAGCACAACAACTGATTGAAGCCCGTCCGCTCCGCAGTGGCCGCCACATCAACGAACGCGACATCGAGGATAAGCGGAAAATTGCCGTCATCGGTGAACGCGTTCGAGAGATCTTGTTCACGGCGCAAGAAGATCCCATAGGGGGTTCCATTCGCATCAACGGAGTCAATTTTACCGTCGTGGGTACCTTCGGATCCATGCGCTCTGGGGAAGATGCCGAGGAAGATTTGCAGAGCATCCGCATCCCTTTCACAGCTTTTAATCAAGCTTTTCACATGGGCGATGATGTGGGGTGGTTGTGCTTGCTTTTTGACGAAAACGTTCATGCGGACACAGCCTCGGCAGAAGTGTTTACCATTTTGAAGAGCCGACTTTCCATTCATCCGGATGACAATCGTGCCTTCGGGCATTGGACCGTGGCCAAACGATTCGAAGAAATCCAAACCGTTTTCAGCGCGATTCGTTGGGTCAGTTTTGTTTTCGGAGGATTGGCGCTCCTTGCGGGTGTCATTGGCATCATGAACATCATGCTAATCACTGTACGCGAGCGCACCAATGAATTGGGTGTTCGACGTGCATTGGGGGCCACACCGGGAGTGGTGGTGCGCCAAATCATGGGGGAGACACTGCTCCTGACGGTGCTTTTTGGATTGATCGGAACGATTTTGGGGGTGGGAACCATTGAAGGAATCAATCAGCTGCTGGAGACAGCTCCATCTCTTCAAGGCGGAAGTTTTCGAAATCCAGAAGTTTCAATCGACATAGTTGTGCAATCTTTGGCGACCATGGTCATCATGGGGGCTGTTGCCGGAATTTTACCGGCATTCCGAGCCATTTCCATTCGGCCTGTTGAAGCCATTCGAACCGAATAACGATGAAAAAAGGACGAGTTTATGCATTGATTGTGGTCATATTGGCCATTTTGGCGGGGTCTGTTTACACCCTGAATCACCTGTACAATCAGGGTCAACAGGAAGAGGCGTCTTATCGCACGGAAACTCCACGTGTTGGCGATATAGTTATTAAAACCGTTGCTGCGGGTTCGATTCAGCCGCGTCAAGAGATTTTGATCAAGCCCCAAATTTCGGGGATTGTGCGCCGTGTCGCAGTCGAGGCAGGAGAGGTGGTCACAACCGGTCAAGTTTTGGCCGAGGTGATGGTGGTGCCCGACATGGGGGCGCTTAGCAATGCGGAAACCCGCTTGCAGCGTGCGCGCATCAGCCTGGAGGATGCCCAAACCAATGCAGACCGGAACGCGCAATTGCTGGAAGACGGCATCATTTCTGCGGCGGATTACCAGCGATTTGATTTGGCGTTGAAGCAAGCGCAAGAAGAATTCTATGCATCAGAAGACAATTTAAAAATCATCCAAGACGGCGTAGCGGCGCGCAGCGGACGAACATCCAATACCCTGATCACCTCGACGATCGACGGCATGGTCCTTGATGTGCCGGTCAAAAAGGGCAATAGCGTCATCGAGGCCAATAACTTCAACGAAGGAACCACCATCGCTGCAGTTGCGGATATGCAAGATTTGGTCTTCATCGGTAAAATCGATGAATCCGAGGTGGAGAAGCTGTCCGTAGGCATGAGCATCGAACTGACCGTGGGCGCGATCGAAGGACTAACCATTCCAGCAAAATTGGAGTACATCAGCCCCAAAGGTGTTGAAGAAGCGGGGGCGATACAGTTTGAAATCAAAGCAGCCGTGCAGTTGTCAGATGACCAATTTTTGCGGGCGGGTTATTCAGCCAATGCCAACGTGGTACTGGATGAGCGGCGCGAAGTCATGGTAATTCCAGAAATGTTGGTGCAATACGAAGCCGGATCCACCTTCGTAGAGGTGTTAGTCGATGAGAATCGTTATGAGCGACGTGACGTTTCGCTCGGACTTTCTGACGGCATCACGGTTGAGGTCCTGGACGGGGTATCAGAGGGCGATGCCTTGAAAGTTTGGAATCAACCGCAGTATTGAAGACCGTGACGGCTTTACATCATCACGTTACAGCCGCCTTCCGCACGATGCGGCGCATCAGTCCCGGAGCAAACCGCTTGAGGTAAGCGCCGACCACCTCAAATCTCCCGATAAGCACTTGCGGTTTTCGCTTTTCAACGGCGCGAATCATCCGTTCCGCACATACCTTGGGGCTCAATCCAGCGCCTGTTTTGTCATCCATGGTCCCTTGTTGTGATCCATCTCCAACTACGGCATTCAACGAAATGCTCGTGTGAATGAACCCGGGGCAAACCATGGTGATGTGGATGTTGTCATCGTGGTGTTCAGCGCGCAGGGCTTCGAAAAATCCGTGCAAGGCGTGCTTAGCTCCACAATAACCGGATCGGAGGGGGGACGAGAACAGTCCCATCAAACTCGTTACGACCACAAATTGTCCCTTCTTCCGCTCCACAAAATGCGGCAAAAGCGCTTTGGTCAAGGCTACGGTTCCGAAGTAGTCGATTTCCATTACCCGACGATCCACTTCCAAATCCGTTTCGATGGCCAAGGATCGTTGACTAATCCCGCCACAATGTACCATGATGTCTACGGTACCTTCCCATGCAAGAGCTTCCTCTGCTTTCGCTGCAAGGGACTCGGCATCCCCGAGATCAAGTGGGAGGACATAGGAACGCTTTTGCTCTGCATCAGTCCAGCCATCTCTGACCGAATCGAGTCCGTCTTTCCTTCTCGATGATAGAATAACACGCGCACCTTTCTGAACCCAAAGGGTGGCGGCTGCTTCTCCAATGCCGCTGCTGGCGCCGGTGATCCAAACGACTGGCTCGGACAACTCAGATGTCAATGTTCGCGTATTTGGCGTTTTCCTCGATGAAGGCGCGTCGTGGTGGAACCTCATCGCCCATGAGCATCGAGAAGACATGGTCACAAGCCGCAGCATTTTCGATGGTAACCTGACGCAACGTGCGATTTTCTGGATTGAGGGTGGTGTCCCACAATTGTTCCGCATTCATCTCACCCAAACCCTTGTAGCGCTGAACGCCGATGCCAGACTCACTTCCCGAAGCGCCTTTGAATTGTTCGATGATGCGATCCCGCTCGTCGTCATTCCACGCGTAGATCTGACGCGATCCTTTTTTCACAAGATAGAGCGGGGGAGTGGCGATGTAGACATAGCCTTTTTCGATAAGCTCCTTCATGTGACGGAAGAAGAATGTCAAAATCAAGGTTTCGATGTGGCTGCCGTCCACATCCGCGTCACACATGATGACCACCTTGTGGTAGCGCAACTTCGTCAAATTCAGCGCGCGCTCATCCTCTTCGGTTCCAAGGGAAACTCCGAGTGCCGTGTAGATGTTCTTAATCTCTTCGTTTTCGAAGATTTTGTGCTGCATAGCCTTTTCCACGTTGAGGATTTTTCCACGCAGCGGCATGATGGCTTGGTTGTTTCGATCCCGTCCTTGTTTTGCCGTACCGCCTGCTGAATCACCCTCGACCAGGAACAATTCACAAAGTGCGGGGTCTTTCTCAGCACAGTCAGCCAACTTACCGGGCAAACCCGATCCGCTCATCACAGTCTTGCGCTGGACCATTTCACGAGCTTTTCTCGCAGCGTGCCGCGCTTGCGCAGCCAAAATCACCTTGTTGACGATGGTTTTAGCCTCTCCTGGATGCTCCTCTAGGTAGGCCTCGAGCATGTCAGAAACCGCCTGGCTCACAGGCGCACTCACTTCGGCGTTGCCGAGCTTCGTTTTTGTTTGTCCTTGGAATTGGGGCTCCGCAACCTTGACGCTGACAACCGCTGTCAAGCCTTCACGAAAGTCGTCCGCAGAGATATCAAATTTGAGTTTGTCGAGCATTCCGCTCGTCTCCGCGTATTTTTTTAATGTCAGGGTCAATCCTCGGCGGAAACCCGTCAAGTGGGTACCACCCTCGTGGGTGTTGATGTTGTTGACGTATGAAAACAGGTTTTCCGAAAAAGATGTATTGTACGTCATGGCCACTTCTACGGGCACGCCGTTTCGCTCACCGCTTACATGAATTACTTCAGAAATGAGCGGTTCTCGATTCGAGTCCAAGTAGCCAACAAAATCTTTTAGGCCGGCATCAGAAAAGAACGTTTCTTGAAAGAATCCTTGGTCATTTCCTTCATCGTCTGTAACGGTTTCTCGCCGGTCCGTGAGCGAAATGGTGAGTCCTTGATTCAAGAAAGCCAATTCGCGCATGCGATCGGCTAAGGTATCGTAATTGTAATCGAGGGTTTCAAAAATTTCCTCATCAGGTTGGAATTCTACCGTCGTTCCATTGCGATTGGATTTGCCTATTTCACGGACCGCATAGGATTCTTTCCCTCTGCTGTATTCTTGCTCGTGGATCTTGCCATTGCGGTGCACTTCTGCTCGCAAATGACTGGAAAGAGCGTTTACACAAGAGACACCGACTCCGTGCAATCCACCCGAAACTTTGTAGCTGTCTTTATCGAATTTACCGCCGGCACCGATTTTTGTCATGACGACCTGCAATGCGGATACGCCTTCCTTCTCGTGGATGTCAACGGGTATACCTCGTCCATTATCCTCAACGCGAATCCCGTTTGATTCGGTGATGATAACTTGAATGGTGTCGCAATGCCCAGCCAAAGCCTCGTCAATGGAGTTGTCAACGACCTCATAAACGAGGTGGTGCAAGCCGCGAACACCAACGTCTCCAATGTACATGGACGGGCGCATACGTACGTGCTCCATACCCTCTAGGGCCTGGATGTTACTCGCGTCGTATTGATTGGATTTTTGGGGTTGGTTCGCTGCCTCGTTCAAGTGTTCTTCCGCCATGGTATCAGTCTTTCGATTAGGTCAAGGCTGGTTGCCTCGTTCTTGACCTTAAAAATACCATGAAACACTTGAAAATACTGAGGTTTTCGCCCAGAAATAAGGGGCAGTTTTCCACAGGAATTAGCAGGTTCCTCACAGATGGCTATGTGGAATCAAAAGGCGTAGTTGAACCCCAGTTGGAAGCGGATGCCTTGGCTGTTATAACCAACGAACAAAGGATTGGATCGGTTAAGCAAGTTATCGCCGGAAATCCAAGCATTCAGTCGCGCATTGTAGATGTAGCGAATGTCCAATCCCCAGTTCAAATAATCCTCCATATCGTAAGCGAATCCGAGCATTTGTTGAGAAGAACTCTCCAAAATGGCGGCATCGGTAGTCGTCAATTCTGCTGCTTGTATTCCCCGTCGGCCCGAGAATAAATCGATTTGGGTCGAGATACTCAGTTTTTCTTTGATGGTGTGGCTTGCTTGAAAGCTCATCTCGAGTAGCGGTAAATTCCAAGCAGCCATCTCACTCGAAGTCGAATCGTTGAATGCGTACGTATGTTGAGCAACATTTCCAGAGAATTCGGTCACAGGGCTTAGTTTCCACGTGGCATTTGCAGCCAAGGTGGTCATGGTCATGTCTTGGTAAAGCGGCCGAAAACCAGCTCCAGATCCGTAAGGGTCGTTCGGAATCCAGAACAAGTGTTGGTCGTGGTTGACGAATTGCGCACTCAATTCAAAGGCGATGGCGGACGTGATGGATCCTCGCATGCCTCCTTTTGCCCGAATTCTTTCGTAGGTATTGTTCCAAACGAGGTTGGTGTCGGGAGCAGGGATGAAGGGGTTCTCTTCAATTGCGGTTTCGTATCGGTTCTGAATTACCCCGCCATTTAGTTCGATATAGGGCACAAATAAATTCTGCAGCAGCCCTGCCGAAGCCTTGAATTCAGGAATGAAGAGGAAAGGACGGTTTCCTTGGGCATCTACCCACATCCCGAAACCAAATTCCGTAGAGATGGCGTCAAACGATTTCGATGCTTTCGGGTGGAGGTCAAAAATCGCCTGCTTTTGAGGGGCCAAAATCAATCCCTCTTCTTGTCGATTGAGGCGGTCGATGTTGTTGTGAATTGCAACTTCCACCGGGGTGCCATCCAAATCACCCCGCAGTCGGAGTCGTGTGTCGATGTTATGCTCAGTAGCGTTTCGATCTGTCCAAAACAGACCATATTCAGTTACCGCTGATACAATCCAGTTCCGACCCGGCTTATCGTTCGTGCGGAATTCGGCTCGGTTTCTCCAGCTGTGATAAATCGTTGAATCTCCGAGGGGGAAGAGCGAGGAATCCGATGGCTCAAATCCTGCCACTCTTCCGTAATAACTGATTCGGTCCCGTTCATAAGCCGAAGAAAACTCAGCATCAGCATATTGAAAAAATCGCTTGTACCATCCCTCAACACCCGTGTGGCTGAATTGGTCCGTTGTTTCGACCAACACGTCCGTCCGGCTGGGGAAACCTCCCCGAGTGGATTCTTGGTGGAATTCCGTACCCCAGCTTTTGTTTCGCGATCGTAAATCGGAATAATTGAGGCGGACAATGGGACTGAGGTAATTGCCCATTCCTACCTCTGCGTACCCTCGATAGAGACGAGGTAAGGCTTCTTCGAGCTTCAATCGCTTCGCCTTTTGCAATTCCCATGTCGGTTGCACGTTCAAGCGGTTCGGCAGCACTGGATAATTGAACGATGGCTTCGTCGTTTCGATGCGTGCAGGTTGCGGCCAGTGCATTTCTTTATGCGCATCGCGTAACAGGACTTCACGGTCGCCGACGAAGGTGACATTTAAACCCAACGTGTCTCCCGTCATTCGAGCCGGATTGGCTGAAAGCATGAGGCAGAAGTGGCAAACAGCCGAAAGGGTGATGATTCGGTTCATGATCATTCTGTGATGGGAGGTTCAACAGTGGAGGAGTCGGTCGGTGCAGGATTCAAGGCTTCCAATTCTAGCCGGTCGATGGTGGCCAACTTGGCAGTTGCCTTCGAACGAATATCTTCCACTTGCACAAACTCAAGGATGCTTTCAGCTGTCGCACGTGCTTGGAACCAATCTTCCATGGCGATATAGGTATCGACCAACAAAAGGAATGCTTCGTGTTTCCATCGGTCGTAATTGGCGTATGCTTCGATGAATTCAAAGATGGCTTGCTCGGTGCGTTCAAAGTTTCCGTTATTGAATTCCATCTGACACAAAAGGAATTGGCATTCAGCGCCGCGTGTCCCGCCGTGTTGGGCAACGGATTGCAAATCGGGCAGCGCCTCCACGAATGCTTGGGCTTCAAAATGGATTTTACCGCGCCAATACCTCGCAGTCCGACGGATGTCGTCCGGTGTGTTTGGGTCGTCTATGACCGAGTTGGCGTATTGCAATGCCTCGGTTGTTTCATCAAGCAAGTAATGACATCGCATCAGTCCGATTCGCGCTTCCAAAGCATTTTCTTGCAGCACGCTGGTGCTTTCCAATGTTTGATAGTGCATTTTGGCACCGACCAAATCCTGCGCATTCCACGCGATGGTTGCAGCCCCTAGTGCAGAAGGTTCCGTGAAGTCATTGACAGGGGACGCGAGCACCGTTTCGAAGGCTTGCCGCGCCAAATCCGCTTTTCCTAAATCGTACGCGCAATTCCCTTGGAAAAAGTGCGCCTCAGTCCAAAAACGGCCTTGGTGGTAATCGGCGATGTACTCCCCAAGTCGGAGCAGCGCTTTCTCGCAATCGCGTTCAATCGCAGCATCGCGTGCCGCATTGAACAAGCGTTCTTCAATTTCATCGGTATTCAGTCCGACACCGGCTGGTAAATCACCGAGGAGCCCTCGGTCAATCAACACCGGCTCGACTACATTGTAGGCATCACTGGCAATGGGGTCGTTGCCGAATTGTGTGCGGATTAAATCCCAAAGCCGCAATACTTCCTCTGAGTCATTTTGTTTCATAGCTATCAAGCACAAATCCACCAATGCATTTTTGCTTTTGACGGCCTCTGGATACCCATCTCGCAATTGTTGCAAATGCAAGCGTGCGGCTTCGATTTCGTCAATGCCAATTTCTGCGCGACCCAATGCGTAGAGCGCCTCTGGAAAATAGGTTGTGGTCGTTTCGGTTTTGATTAACGCAAGAAGTTCTGCGATTTGGTCTTGAGGTTGGTTAAGCGTTTCGAAACAGGTCGCACGTTGGAATCGTGCATAGGCTTCATCTTGTTTGCTTTCGGAGATGACGGTGCCGTAGTAGCGCGATGCAGCCTCAAATTCCTTGTTGGCGAAGAAGCAATCGGCAACGCGCAATTTTGCGTCGAGCTGTTTGGCCACCGTAATTTTTTCTGTGGCTTTGAGGTAGCTGCGGAATGCGCTCAAGGCATCGAGGTATTTTCCTCGCTTGAACAATGCATATCCTCTGGCGTACATGCCGTCAGCGTAAAATGCACTTTTGAACGAGCCAGGTGCCGATTCAAATGCGGCATAATGTGCGGTCGCACCAGTGAAGTCACCTTGATTGTAACGCGCCTCTCCTTGCCAAAAATGTGATTCTGCCGCTAAAACGGGATCGTATGGATAGGTTCGGGCATCCTCGAAGTAAACGAGGCAATCCGCATAATCGGCCGAACGGAACAATTCAACCCCTCGATTGAAAGTCACGAGTTGGTAGGCCCGCTTGACTTCAGGGGTTTTGTTTTGAATTTGGTTCAAAGCTTCCAGTGCTCGGTCGTAGTTTTTCGAGGACATGTAGACTTCGATCAGGAAGCCGTACGCTTCATCCCGCCGCCGCGAATCTGGGTAATCATCCAAATAGCGTTCAATGGCGACCACCGCATCGTCAAAGGGGTTGAAAGTCAACTCATAGGCAAGTTTGGCGTAATTGAATAAGGCATCTTCTTGAACGCTGAGGTCCTCGTCAAATTCGGCCGCCTTTTTAAAAGCTGTTTTGGCTTTCTCTTTCTCATCAAGCGATAAGTAGCACGCTGCGGTGTGATAATGAGCCAATTGCGTCATTTCATCGGTCTCCCTTACTACCAATGCAAAACAATTTAAGGCTTTGAGGTGGCCTCCAGTTTTGTAGTAGGTGTAGCCCATTTGGTATGCAAAATCCCGTGTACGTCCATAACCTCGCGTTTCATGGTATGCATCCTCCAAGTACGGCAAGGCCTCTTCAAATCGATGCAGCCGATACAACGCATCGCCCACAAGTCGCGAAATGTCTGCTCTTTGCGTGTCGCTCAACTCAATTTCATCATCAAACACCGTGGGAGCGTATGCGATCAGGCGATCGTATTGTTCAGTTTCATGCAAAAGTTGAGCGATGTAAATGGGAACGACCTTTTTTAACCCTGGGGCTTCGGCCAATGATTCGAAGCCTTCCAGTGCCACCTGGGGTTGACCTTTGAGATAAGAAATGTGGCTGAAATAATACTGGGCAGGTTCACGAAACATCCCCGCATCTTCACCGCCCTCCATAACAGCAAACAAATCGAGACGGGCATCGTCGAAAGCTTCCAGTTCAAATCGCGCATGCCCTCTTTTGAACTGCATTTCCAATTTTTGATCCGGCTTCATCCGAAGGGTGTTCAAATTGTCAAAGGCGACAGCTGCATCTTTCCAATCACGTTTGCGGTAGAGGAAGTCAGCATAATCCCATTGAGCTTGGCGACCGAGAGGATGTTCGGGATAGGTTTTTAAAAACGCTTGAACCTGTTGCTCAGCATCCGCATGTTGAAGTTGAATAGCACAAGACGCCATGCGGTAATCAGCCAAAGCCCGCTGAGTAGCGGGTGCATCGGGATGGCCTTGGGTCCATTTAGCATAGTGATGTTGGGCGACGGCGTATTTCTGGTGCTCCCACGATGCCGTGGCTTTATCCCAATCCGAGCTTTTCCATGTTTGCGCGAAGGCCTGGGGCGAAATGCAGCAAACCGCCGCAAAACAGCCCAACCGGGCGATGTTGTTTCGTATCATGAACTTCGAAAGTCTTTCCTACCGAAGGTACCGCCATCGGGTCAGCGCCTTGGTAGCGACGATTGAAGTTCTCAACGTGTCAGCGTGCGTTTTTTAGGTCTCAAAAATCACAAAAATCCCTTCAATGGGAGACGATCATAACTCAAGGTCGAAATCAATCTTCGTCACCCGCCATCGGAGCGCCGGCAGGGACGTCTGCGATCATAACGCCCGCAGCTTCGAATGCCAATTCAAAGGAGGGCTCACTGACCGCGTCGATTTCTTCTTGTGAAGCACCGGCATCTTCCAACAGGTGCTTTTGTAGATCCACTGACACGGTGTCGTAAAAAGCTTCCCCAACGAAATACGCTGTTTTCCCTTGCAGGCTGTCTTTTGGAACAAAAAAGGCGTGGTCTTTCATGAAAACCATGACCGTATCGTCATGGGCACCTTTCACGCTCATCCAGCATCCCATGGTCAAACAGCTTTGCACAATTTCGACTTCAAAAAGACCAGAAGCGGTACCCGTTTCCGCGAGCATATTCGAGGCTTCTTCCGCAGAAATTCGCTGGTCATAGTTGGTAATGCTATCCCCATAGAAAGACCAATGCGTAGAGGAGGCTTCGCAATTGGTGGATGCAGTTTCCGATTGGCATGCAACGAGGAAAAAAACCACAGCTGTGAGGGTGAGTAAGGAAGAGGGAGTATTCATGGGAAGAAAATTCTTGTGGGGTGCAAATGTCGGGAGAGTCGTGCTAGTTTTTCAGCCGAATCTCAAATTCTGTTCGCCGGTTCTTAGATCTACCAGCCTCGGTATCATTGGATGCGATGGGTCGGGATTGGCCGAATCCAGCTGAAGTGACTCGGTCTTCTGGAACTCCGTGAGCTGCTAGGGATGTTGCTACTGCTGCAGCCCGTTGTTCTGAAAGCAATTGGTTTTCAGCTTCTTGCCCGCGATTATCTGTATGTCCTTTGATGTGGACTTCGATGGCTTCATTGCGCAATAAATAATCTGCGAAAAGTTCAAGCATGAGTTGGCTTGTGCGGTTGATGGCCGCCGAATTCGTGGCAAACTGAATGTCTCCAATTTCAAAAGCCTCGCCATCTTTTGATTGTTCGAGCATCACATCGGCCACGTGCGTATCTGGTAGAGCTCCAGCACCCATGGTTTCGTGATCGAAAACGACTTGTGTTTCAAATGCAATTCCATCTGCTTCGGCGACAAGTAACACGTCGTCGCCTTCTCTTGCGCGAACGACCGAAGCGAAGTGCCCGTCCACCTCGTCGAATGCAATTTCTTGCACATCCTTGGACTGAGCATATTGAAGGTAAAGTCGCGCTCCTTCTGGCACCTCCCCGTTGGCACCTTCCAACGACCCTTGCATGATGAAGACATTTTCAGGACGGAACGCTTCAGGCATCTCAAACCGCATGATGTCCATGGCCTGTGTACCCTCTCTTCTTCCAGCAAAGAAGGCTTCTTGGCCGTTGGTGCTCACCACCAAGCCGTGCTCGTCACCTGCCGTATTCAATGGTGATCCAAAATTTTTAGCTTCTCCCCAACGATTGAATTCATCCCGTTGGCACATCCAAATATCATAACCGCCGCCGCCGGGTTGGCGGTCACTCGAAAAGTATAGGGTATTGCCATCGGGATGGAGAAACGGGGCCTTGTCATTGAAGGTAGAATTGATCGGGCTTGGCAGGGGGCTGGGAGCGGACCAGTTTCCGTCATTGTCACGAATGGATCGGTAGATATCCATGGTGGCATTGCCGTTTGCATCTTTCGACGAAGAGGCATTCACTCCAGCAAAAAACAGCTCATGGCCATCAGCACTTAGCGCAGGTTGAGCTTCCCAACCTTCCATTGTATTGAGCGCGTCCACTGGCTCTAAAGCGTCCCACACGTAAAAGAAATCCCCTGTTTCATCTCGGTCGACGATTTCGTAACGCGTTACGTAGATGTCGATGTTGTCGGGGTTTTTAGGGGTAGGGTTAGCTGCGGCGATGAACAATTCGCGGTTATCTACGGAAATGCTGGCTCCTCCATATCGTGCGCCCGCATTGAACGGAGATTCCAATGGGGTGCCCCCATCGAAAGGCTGTTCTTTTCGGCGTTCAGCGACATGAAACAATTCCAATTCCGTGGTAACCACATCGCCTTTCGCTTTGTGCCGAACGCGCCTGGTGAAGAATAGCATGGAACCGTCTGGTGATAAGGCCGGCAAAAACTCATCCGTTTGCTGGCTCACTGGGGGAACGGGTACGGGCTCGTACTTTCCGTCATATTGCCAAAAATCCAGATAAAATTGGATCAACGGCATCACTTCTTCGACCTCCTTTAATTGCTGCGACCTGCGCTTGCCAAGCACCTCTTCGCTGCCTGCTGGAAATCGTTGGTACTCTTCGAAATAGTCCAATGCCGATTGATAATCGCGGTCGGCATAAGCCATAGCGCCGAGCATGTAAAAAGCATCTGCGCGGTACTCAGGACATTGATCTACGAGCAAACTTAGCGGATGCCTCGCAGGCTGAAAGCTCCCGTTTGAGCGCTTGATGGCATTGAACTCCAAGCGGCCCCACTCGAATAAACACGCCATGCATTGTTCGTCCAAGTCGAAGGCTTCTTCTAAGAATTCGGTACGTTCACTGCGATCGTATTTGGAACCATTTTGGCCTTTTTCAAGCAGTTTTAAGGCTTTACCTGTGGGTTCGGCGAAGCAATCGGGCTCTTCTTCATCCCATTGCGCGATTGCCACGTGCACGATTGTAAGTGGCAAGTACACCAGTGTCCATCGAATCAAGCCAATCATCCGCATGATGTGCAGCGTTTATCCTCCTTTGGTGGTGGGGTTCAATTCGTTTTCTGTCGCCGCAATGATGGAAGATACGGCACCGTCACCGGTCACATTGACCACCGTACGGCACATGTCCAAAATTCGGTCGATGGGAAAAATCAAAGCAATCCATGCAGGATTGAGTCCCACGCTTTCGAGCACAATGATCATCAACACCAATCCGGCAGAAGGAACGGCTGCTGCACCGATGGAAGCCAATGTCGCTGTCAAGACGATGACGGCTTGCTGGCTCAACGCGAGGTCGACCTGATGAAATTGGGCTAAAGCCACAACCGCAATCGCTTGGTACATGCTTGTGCCGTCCATGTTGACTGTAGCTCCAATAGGCAAAACAAAAGAAGAAGTCCTGGTACTCACACCGAGCCGATCGTGAACGCATTGCATGGTAACGGGCAAGGTGGCAACTGAACTGGAAGTAGAGAAAGCAGTCAATTGGGCATCCCGCATGCCTTGTTGGAATTGTTTCCATCCCAAAGATTTGATCAGCAAACTGACCAAACCAGGATAAAAAACAAACACCATGATGGCCAGACCGAGGACCACAACCAACCCATACCTGAGTAGGAAACTGAGCAGTTGCTGGAGCATTTCAGGCTCGGTTCCCGCGGCTTTGACGATTTGTCCTGCCATCAATGCGAAGACAAAAAAGGGCATGGCCTTCATCACCACCCAAACCATTTGAACGAAGACCTCATTCAAGGAATCCACGGCTCGTACGAGCGGAGACTTTTTTTCTTCAGGCAATCCCACCACGACAATCCCGAAAAAGATGGCAAAGAATATGATTTGCAACATACTCATATCGACCAGTGATCCAAAAATATTCTTGGGCACCACGTCAACGAGGGGTTGCAAAGGACCGGAGCTCTTTGTTTTGGTGGCTTTGGTCAATTTGTCGGAAACCCATTCGTTGCTTTCAATTTGCTCCGCTCGGATCGCCGCTACAACCTCAGCGCGTGCGGGGTCATTTGACAATTGGATATTGTCGAGCTTTTGGACACCATTGGCATCGCGCCAAAGCTCATAACGAATTCGGTTTGCCTCCAAAAGATCCGGATCGGCACCCGCGCCTGGCTGGAAAATGTTCACCAAGAAAAGGCCAATGACCACGGCGGCCATGGTAGTTGCCACATAGGTCAACAAGGTTTTGACCCCCATTCGACCCAATTTCTGGATGTTCCCCAAACTCGTGACCCCGCTGATGATGCTGAAAAGCACCAGGGGAACAGCGATGAGTTTGAGCAGGTTGATAAAAATGTCGCCAAACGGCTGAATGTACGCGAGTGTGAACTCATTCCATCCCAAGGTGACGCTGCACCAAGCATACGCAACTCCGAGGAGCAAGCCAATGATGACTTGCCAATGTAATGCCAGTCCCTTCATGCCTCTAATTTACGGGCAGATGGGCCTGAGAACCATATGAAATCAAAGCTGTGCAGCGCGGTTTATCAACCAATGATCCACCAATACCAACAACGTCATCGCCTCCACCAGCGGGACCGCTCGAGGCAGTACGCACGGATCGTGCCTCCCTTTGCCTTCGATCACCACGCGCTGACCATCCTGATTGATGGATTCTTGAGGTTGTTGAATTGTCGAAACCGGCTTGAACCCCAATCGAATGACGAGAGGTTGGCCCGAAGTAATGCCGCCTTGAATTCCACCGCTGTGGTTTGTTTGGGTGCGGGCGTTTCCGCTTTCGTCGGTGGTCCAGATGTCGTTGTGTTCAGCACCTGTCATATTTGTGCCGTCAAGCCCAGAGCCGATTTCCATGCTTTTGACCGCAGGTAGGCTCCAGAGTCCATGAGCTAGTGAAGCTTGGAATTTGTCAAACACGGGTTCGCCGAGCCCCGCTGGGATGCCGGTGCCGACCAACACCACGGCCCCGCCGACGGTATTGCCCGCTTGCTTCACGGATTCGATGCGTTTTACCATCGCTTCAGCCGTGGGCAAATGAGGGCACCGCGTGGGGTGCGCATCGATTTCTTCACGGGTATACACTGAAGGAGTCCCTGGCATGACAATGTCTTGAACCCGTTCGACGTAAGCATTCAGGGAAATACCCTGCCCAGAGAGGATTTGACGAGCGACGGCCCCGGCCACCACACGGCAAGCCGTTTCGCGCGCCGATGAACGTCCGCCGCCTCGGTGATCCCGGAATCCGTATTTCGCGTCGTAAGTGAAATCGGCATGGGAGGGGCGAAAAGCCTTAGCGAGGTGATCATAGTCTTCGGAGCGTTGGTCTGCGTTGCGGATAATGAATCCAAGGGGAGCGCCCGTGGTACAACCCTGAAATAAGCCGCTGAGCCATTCCACCGTATCCGATTCCTTGCGTTGGGTGGTGAGGCCAGATTGTCCTGGCCTGCGCCTGTCCATTTCAACCTGGACTGCATCGAGGTCGAGTTGGAGTCCAGCTGGACAACCGTCGATTACGCCACCAATAGCAGTGCCGTGTGACTCACCGAAGGTGGTCAATTTGAAAAGTGTCCCAAAGCTATTTCCCGCCATAAAACAAAGGTAGGGAACGCGTTCAGGGATTGCTACCTTGCGGGCATGCGAATGCTTTGGAAAAACATCAAGGGCCTTGTAGGCGCGTATGATGCGCCTCCCGCTCGGCTCAATGGGAAGGAGATGCGCGATTTTCCCGTGATAGAAAACGGCTGGCTGGCCATTGATTCGGGTCAAATTGTTGATTTCGGTTCCATGGATACTTTTCCAGGGATCGCAGATTGGAACGGTCTTGAGGTATTGGATTGTTCTGGAAGATTTGTACTGCCTGCATGGTGTGATAGCCATACGCATCTGGTTTTTGCAGCAGATCGTTCCGGAGAATTTTTGAGCCGTATCCAAGGAAAGAGTTACCAAGAAATTGCGGATGAAGGCGGTGGGATATTGAATTCGGCTCAGGCACTGCAAGCCATGGATGAGGATGCCCTGTACGAAGATGCGCAGGCGCGACTGGAACGAGCCATTACCCAGGGCACGGGTGCGATGGAAATCAAAAGTGGATATGGCCTTAGTGCGGATGCCGAATTGAAAATGCTTCGGGTTATTCGGCGTTTGGCGACTGCGTCACCTATTCCCATTCGGAGCACTTTTCTCGCATGCCATGCGGTTCCCAAGGGGGACTGGGATGCGATGCGTTGGACGCAACACATGATTAAGGACACTCTTCCACAAGTGATGCAAGCCGGTTTGGCAGACTATGTGGATGCATTTTGTGAAGAGGGGTACTTTGGGTTGGAAGAAGTTGAATTGCTACTGAAGGCGAGCCAATCAGCGGGTTTGCCCGCAAAAATTCATGTCAATCAGTTCAATGCTTTCGGTGCCGTTTCATTGTGCACGAAATTCGATGCGGTTTCTGTGGATCACTTGGAAGAATTGAATGCGGAAGATTTAGAGGCACTAAGAGCCTCAAATGCCAAAGGGAAAAGCGGCACAATGGCTACGGCTCTACCAGGTTGTTCGTATTTCTTGGGGATTCCATACACACCTGCGCGGCAGCTGATGGAAGCCGACGTTCCGTTGGCCATTGCCACGGACTTCAATCCTGGCTCGGCACCGTCGAGCAACATGGCACGGATCGTTCAATTGGCTATTTTAAAAATGAATATGCTGCCCATTGAAGCCATTGCAGCGGCGACGTTAAATGGTGCTGCAGCCATGGATGTTTCTGATCGAGCAGGCGTCATTGCGCGGGGTCGGCAGGCCAATTTGCTTTTAACGCGACCCATGCCCGGTTTACAGGCGTTTGGCTATGATTTTGGAACGGAGCCGGTTGAAAAGGTGTTCATTGATGGCGTGGAACGATAAGCGAATTCCATCCGCATCCGCTTAATTTCGGGTGGTAAACTAGGAACCCATGCAACGACTAGTAGAATGTGTGCCCAATATTTCAGAAGGGCGAAACCAGGCCGTCATTGATGCTGTAGCCGGTGTGGTAGAATCTGTGGATGGTGTGCGACTTTTGGATGTCGATCCCGGCAAATCCACCAACCGCACGGTCATCACGTTTGTGGGGCCGCCCGAAACGGTGGGCGAGGCTGCGTTTCGCCTGATCAAGAAGGCAGCTGAATTGATTGATATGACCAAGCATCGAGGGGAGCACCCGCGGATGGGAGCGACGGACGTTTGTCCCTTTGTGCCAGTGAGTGGGGTGACGATGGACGAATGTGCCGCCATCGCACATGCTGTCGGAGAGCGAGTCGGAGCGGAGTTGGGCATTCCAGGATATTTCTATGAGTCAGCAGCTAAGACGCCGCAACGTCAAAACCTTGCTTATTGCAGAAAAGGCCAATACGAAGGGTTGGCGAAGCTCGAGACAACGGAAGGAGCTCCCGATTTCGGGCCAGCCGCTTGGAACGACCAAACCAAACGTTCAGGTGCAACAGCCATCGGTGCCCGTGACTTTTTGATTGCCTACAACATCAACTTGAACACCACAAGTTCCAGAAGGGCAAATGCCATTGCTTTCGATATTCGGGAATCTGGTCGTGTCAAGCGTGAAGGGGGACCGGGAAGTCCCGTAGTCAAGGGTCCTGACGGCGAACCCGTTCGCGAACCTGGTACGCTCAAGGCGGTCAAAGGAATCGGTTGGTATATTGAGGAATACGGGATTGCACAATTGTCATTGAACCTCACGAATATTCAAGTGACACCGGTGCACGTGGCGTTCGACGAGGCTTGTGCTAAGGCTCAGGATCGCGGCATCCGGGTTACGGGATCGGAATTGGTCGGGCTTCTGCCGTTGCGGGTATTGACCGATGCAGCGGATTATTTTCTGCGAAAGCAGTCGCGTAGCTTGGGAATCAGCACCAACGAAAAAGTGAAGATTGCTGTGAAGTCGTTGGGATTGGATGATTTAGCTCCTTTCGATCCGAACAAGCGCGTCATTGAATTCATGATTGCAGGAGCAGGCCAAACCCCGCTGTTGGACATGCGTTTGAGTGAATTCGCGAATGAAACAGCCTCCGAGAGTCCCGCTCCGGGTGGCGGATCGGTGGCGGCATATGCAGCGACCATGGGCGTTTCACTCGCCACGATGGTGGCCAATTTGTCCGCACACAAGCGCGGTTGGGACGATCGATGGGAAGTGTTTAGCGAGGTAGCTGTTCGCGGCATGGAGTTGCAGCGCCAATTGATGTTATTGGTTGATGCAGATACGGCGGCTTTCAATGGAATTATGGAAGCCTATGGGTTGCCCAAATCAACGGACGATCAAAAAGCCATCCGAGCGGCAGCCATCCAAGCGGCCACGAAACATGCGATTGAAGTCCCCATGCGTGTCGCACGATTAGCGAATGAAGCCATGGAGGTAGCTCGCGAAATGGCGGATTCGGGGAACCCCAATTCTATTACGGATGCGGGCGTTGGCGCGATGGCCATTCGAACTGGCGTGAAAGGTGCCATTTTGAACGCTCAAGTCAATTTACAGGACTTAAAGGACGAGGATTATTCAGCGACAGTGCGCAAAGAATGCGATGATCTATGGTCATCCATTGACGCCGCGGAAGCCGAAGTTATGTTGCGAGTTAAAAGCGTGTTGAACGGCTGATTGAGCAGAACTCATTCTTGAAATGAAATTCACGAAAAAGGCCCGCCAGTAGCGGGCCTTTTTGGGTTTAGTGAGTCAGCAAATGCCTTTAGGACAGGGCGTTGCTTTATTTCGCAACGTTTCTGCGCTCTTTAATACGAGCAGCCTTTCCTGTCAATTCACGGAGGTAATAGATACGAGCTCGGCGCACTTTACCACGCTTGTTTACCTCAACGCTGTCAATAAATGGGGAAGAAATGGGGAACACACGTTCAACACCTACCCCCGAGGCCATTTTCCGAACCGTGAATGTTTCAGTGTTTCCGGCTCCACGGCGCTGAATGACGACACCTTGGAATTTTTGCAAACGCTCTTTGTTTCCTTCTCGGATTTTGATGGTGACAGTCACCGTATCCCCAGCCCGGAAATCCGGCCACGTTGGGGTTTCAACCAATTTGCTTGCAATGTCCTGAATGCGGTCCATGATCTTCGCTTTTTCTGCTCCCGTGAATCGGGGTGCAATATTACGAATAATCCTGATAGGATTTGCATCGAAATTCAGGAATCTTTTTCGAGCAAATCAGGTCGTCGGGCTTTGGTTCGCTCATAGGCCTGTTGTTCCATCCATGTTTGAATGGCAGCGTGATCGCCAGATCTCAGGATTTCTGGCACTTCCCAGCCGTTATAATTCGCCGGCCTCGTGTAAACAGGGGGTGCGAGTAGGTTGTCTTGAAAGCTATCGGTGAGTGCACTTTGTTCATCACCAATGGCCCCAGGTAACAAACGAACTACGGCATCCGTGAGTACAGCGGCCGCCAATTCGCCGCCCGAAAGAACATAGTCGCCAATCGAAATTTCCAACGTTACAATTTGGTCTCGCAGTCGTTGATCAATGCCCTTGTAATGTCCACAAATCATGAGCAGATTTCCGCTCAGCGATAGCTGATTTACCCGGGCTTGTTTGAGCGGCTCTCCATCCGGTGTGAGGTAGATCACCTCGTCGTAAGCTCGCTGAGACTTCAATTCATTGACCGCGTCCAGAATGGGCTGAATGGTCATGACCATGCCGGCTATCCCGCCAAATGGTTCGTCGTCTACTTTCTTATGCTTATCAACACTCCAATTCCGGATGTCATGGATGTGGATGGTCACCACACCTTTGTCTTGTGCACGCTGGATGATACTATCCGCGAATGGACTGGCGAGAAGAGACGGAACAACGGTAAGGATATCGATGCGCATGTACACAAGCTGAGTTTCAAAGGTACGTCACCCGACATTTCAAAGGGCAAAGACTCGGACTAACTCAATTGCGCGCGCTACCTTTGTAAGACAGCTTTGAAGGATGAAGGATCGAAAAGAATACAGTGCAGTCGTCAGCCACCCGTTTCATGTATTTAATGGCATCTTTTTGACGCTACCGCTCGACGGAATTCGTCAAACTGGCTTGCGCGTGCCATTGTTGCAAGAGGCGTGTGATTTGGGATTGGATTCGGCACAAACCCCATCGGAAATCTTGGAAGCCTTCTTCAAGGCGCAGGGATTGAACACGGTGCAGGCACAATCTGACTTACTTTTTCGGATCATCCAATACGTAGAGCGCCAAGTGGTGTTGGTCGATGCCTTGGAAGATGCTCGCTACGCACAATTGAACGATTTGGGTGGGGCAGAATCTTTGCAGAGTTTTATGCAACGCATTCGTCGACACCGAAAGGAGGATGAATTGAAACAGTTGTTGGGTGAATATGCAGTGCGCGTTGTGTTGACTGCCCATCCGACCCAATTTTATCCTGGAAATGCATTAGCCATCATCACAGATTTGGCTAAAGCCATGGAGGAAAATGATTTGGTGAGCATTCGAAAGCTACTGCATCAGTTGGGGCTGACACCATTTTTTCAATCTGAACCTCCAACGCCATATGATGAGGCGGTTCGTCAGTCGTGGTATCTCGAAAATGTATTTTACCATGCCGCACCGGAATTGTATGCGCGTGTCGCTCAAACCTTGGATGATCCCGCTGCAACTTCGTTGAGTGAGAGCCTCATTACCATTGGATTTTGGCCTGGCGGAGATCGTGATGGCAATCCATTTGTAGACGCAAGCACGACTTGGAATGTCGCAGAGCGTCTTCGGTTGACATTGCTTCGCTGCTATCGGAGGGAGATTCGAGATTTGCGAAGACGGATTACGTTCAAGCATGTGTCCAGTCAGCTAGATCAATTGCAGGATCGCATTGAGTATGCGATGCTGCACCCGGAACGCGCATTGCTATCGGTGAAAGAATTGAATCAAGAATTGGAAGAGGTTGCGGTGTATGTGGCTGCCCATTCCAATGGCTTATACCTAGAAAAGATTCGAGCATTCCAGTTCAAATTACGGTTGTTCGGACTTCATTTTGCGAGCATGGACATCCGTCAGGATAGCCGGGTGATTCAAAAGGCACTCGATGCTGCACTGGAATCGGTGGGGGTCGATGTCGCAGATTTTCGTGCTCTTGACGAGTCGACCCAAGTAGATCGTTTGTTGGGCGATGAATGGGCCCATGCGGTGGAGTCATTGAGCGAAGAACGGCACCAGGATATCTTAGGGTCCTTGCGCGTGATGGCCAAAATCCAGCAGTCCAATGGCCCAAGGGCATGTCACCGCTTCAT
>Ga0181576_10000735_pt1 | contig 24611 bp, 21 predicted proteins | sample 101ome_22_FD_132464 | JGI IMG/M metagenome (GOLD analysis project Ga0181576, IMG submission 132464) | Coastal salt marsh microbial communities from the Groves Creek Marsh, Skidaway Island, Georgia - 101412BT metaG (megahit assembly) | ecosystem: Environmental > Aquatic > Marine > Intertidal... | reverse complement strand
CCCGGTGTGTACATGCACATCGCCAAAGTAGGCGTTCTTAAGCGGGTTACGCGCAATGACCTTCGGCTGCGCCTCATTTGCGTCCAGCGCCGGGGCGACTGTGACCGAATTCGCGGGATCCATGTCCGCCTGCTTATCACCGCACGCAGCAAGCGCGCCAAGACTCATCATCGCAATCAGAAATTTTTTCTTCATTATATTTTCCTAATCGTTGTGCCTATATCGAATCAATCATTTATCGGAAATGAAAACTGCGCTTTTTCAACGGTATCGTCTGGCCAGCGCTGGGTTACGGTTTTACGGCGGGTGTAAAACCGCACCGAGTCCGGACCATATGCCGACAGATCACCAAACAGGGATCGCTTCCAGCCACCAAAACTATGACAGGCTACCGGCACCGGCAACGGGACATTCACCCCGACCATGCCAACCTTGATATTGTCGGTAAACCACCGGGCGAGTCCGCCATCGCGGGTAAATATGCAGGTGCCATTGCCATATTCGTGATCGTCTATGAGCCGCATCGCCTCCTGCATGGAATCAACCCGAACAATGCACAACACCGGGCCGAAAATCTCGTCGGTATATATCCGCATGTGCGGCTTGACGTGATCAAACAGACAGCCGCCAAGAAAAAAGCCGTTCTCATGTCCCGCAACCACAAGATCTCGTCCGTCAACGACGAGCTCAGCGCCTTCCTCCACACCGATGTCCACATAACCCCGAACCTTATCGCGATGAGCCTTTGTTATGAGCGGCCCCATCTCGGTTCCGGCCACGGTTCCGCTGCCCACACTCAGACTCTGCAAGCGTTGCTTGATGCCCGCTACCAGTTGATCAGCCGTTTCGTCGCCAACGCAAACCGCAACAGAGATTGCCATGCAGCGCTCACCGCAGGAGCCGTAAGCTGCGCCCATCAGCGCGCTGACGGCATTATTGATGTCGGCATCGGGCATAACAACGGCATGGTTCTTGGCGCCGCCAAGCGCTTGCACGCGTTTGCCGTGGCGCGTGCCTTCGGTGAAGACGTACTCGGCAATCGGGGTCGAACCAACAAAGCTGACGGCTTGGACACGCTTATCGGTTAGCAGCGTATCAACCGCTTCCTTATCGCCATTGACGACGTTGAAGACGCCATGCGGTAAACCGGCTTCGGTGAACAACTCGGCGATGCGCATCGAGGCACTCGGATCACGCTCGGAGGGTTTTAACACAAAGGTGTTTCCGCAAACGATCGCCATCGGATACATCCACATCGGCACCATGGCGGGAAAGTTAAACGGGGTTATGCCCGCCACAACGCCCAACGGCTGAAACTCGCTCCACGAATCAATCGCGGGACCGACGTTCTTGGAGTGCTCGCCCTTGAGCAACTCGGGCCCGGCACAAGCATATTCAACGACCTCAACTCCACGAATAAACTCACCCGCTGCATCGTCCAGAACCTTGCCGTGTTCCTCGGTAATCAACGCGACGATTTCATCCTGATGCTGCTCAAGCAGTTGTTTGAAGCGAAACATAATGCGGGCGCGCTTGAGCGGCGGCGTATTACGCCAGTCGGGGAACGCTGCCTGAGCGGCCTCAATGGCATCTTCCACGGTCGCTCGCGTTGCCAACGCGACCTGTCGGACGACCTCTCCGGTGGCTGGGTTGGTCACATCCTGCGTGCGGTCATTGTCACTCACATGCTGCCCGTTTATGTAATGCCCAACCGTCATTCGAGTCTCCAGAGTCAAAATTTGAATACGGCTCACTGTCCGGCCAACCGGCGGCGGTCGGCTCGACAGTGAGCGTCAGATCTTCGGCAGAGCGCGGTTGTTACACGCGCTCAATGATGATCGCTGGCGCCATACCACCCGCGGCACACATTGTTACCAAACCACGCTTGAGATCCCGTCGCTCGAGTTCGTCAAGCAAAGTGCCGATCAGAATGGCTCCGGTTGCGCCAATCGGATGTCCTAACGCAATTGAACCACCATTGACGTTGATTTTGTTGCGATCAATGTTCAGGTCACGTATGAACTTTTCGGTAACAACGGCAAAGGCTTCGTTCACTTCAAACAGGTCGATATCGTCGACCGTTAAGCCTGCACGTTCCAAAACCTTGCGGGCCGCAGGCCCTGGTGCGTTCAGCATCAGGGTCGGGCAATCACCGTAGTTGACTGCTGCGACGATCTTTGCCCGCGGCTTGAGCCCGTGTTTCTCCGCGTATTGGCCAGATGTCAACAACAAGGCCGCAGCGCCATCAACGACGCCTGATGATGTGCCGACGTGATGCACACACTCAATATCCAGATCGGGGTACTTTTGATTGATCAGTTTTCGAAACGTCGCGCCGTTGTTATCGAGCGGCATATCGGCAAGTTTCTCAAATGCTGGGCGCATCTGCGCAAGCCCCTCTGGCGTCGTATCGGGGCGGGGGTACTCATCGCGATCAAGGACGAGGTTGCCGTCGCTGTCGACTACAGGGATCAGGGCTCGATCAAAACGCCCTTCGGCGATCGCTACTGCCGCTCGTCGCTGGCTTTCAACACCCAGTGCTTCCAGCGCTGCTCTGCTGATACCGTCCATCGAGGCAATCGCATCGGCACACACGCCCTGATTGGACTGCGGATGTACGCTCATCAGGCGCATGTTGCCGGAGCCAATCCCGAGTTGCGGTAATCCCAGCTCCTGTTCTTTGAACCCTAACTCGGCAACGTAGGACATCATTTCGGTACCGCCGGCAATCATCACGTCTTCAAAGCCGGATTTGATTTGCGCCGCGGCCAAGGTGGTGGCAGTGATGCCGCTACCGCAGAATCGATCGAGCGTTACCCCGCTGGCTTTAAGATCATAACCAGCGTCCAACGCGGCCATTCGGCCTAGATCGCCACCCTGAAAACCCTTCTGACTACTGGTCCCCCAAATAATGTCGTCGACGTCAGCGGTGTTGAGATCATTGCGCTCAGCAATTGCCTTGAGCACGGATGCCGCGAGATGCTGCGGGTGCATGCCGTAATACGCGCCCTTACCCGGCTTACCAATTGCGCGCGGCGTGCGCACCGCGTCGATAATATATGCTTCAGTCATCGCTCGTTTTCCTCATTGGTTTTAATTTGTTTGTGTTCGGTTTTCGTCGACGGCTCAGGCGTTCACGTCAACGACCAAACGCCCTTTGATCTTTCCTGCGAGGATATCGGCAGCTACGCCGGGCGCATCTGCCAGCTTGATATCGCACGCGACCGATTCGAGTACCGCTGCATCAAGATCGCGCGCGAGTCGCTGCCACGCAGCCAGACGCGGGGCAGATGGTGCCATGACGCTGTCGATACCGTACAGGGTAATACCCCGGAGAATAAACGGAGCAACACTGGTTGGGAACTTCATGCTCTCAGCCAAGCCACAGGCAGCAACCGCACCTTTGTATCGCGTCTGGGCACATGCGTTTGCCAAGGTGTTCCCACCGGCAGCATCGATCACACCAGCCCAACGCTCTTTCTGCAGAGGCTTACCCGCCTCAGATAGAGTCGCCCGGTCAATGATATCGGTCGCACCAAGATCTTTGAGATATTGTTCTTCGGTCAGCTTGCCCGTCGATGCAACTACGCTGAAGCCCGCTTTGGCGAGCAGCGCGATCGCTATGCTGCCAACGCCACCACTGGCACCCGTGACCAGAATCTCACCCATATCCGGCGTCAGGCCATGATTGACCAACGCATCCACACACAAAGAGGCCGTATACCCGGCCGTACCGATAATCATTGCCTGACGCGTATCAAACTGCTCGGGTAGCGGCACCAACCATTCGCCTTTGAGCCGCGCATACTGGGCCAGTCCGCCCCAATGCCCCTCGCCTACACCCCACCCGTTGAGTACCACGCGGTCACCCACTTTCCAATTCGCGTTTGAACTTTCTTCGACCGTCCCGGCGAGATCAATGCCCGGAACCATCGGAAATGAACGTACCACGGGGGAGGCGCCGGTGATTGCCAGCCCATCCTTGTAATTGATGGTCGAATAATCCACCTTGACCAGCACATCGCCTTCGGGCAGCGCGTCCATGGGCTGCGCTCCGACCGATACTCGCTGTCCGTCTTCTCCTTTTTCGATCAAGATCGCGTTGAACATTGTTCGGGATTCCTTTGCATTTAAAAGCCGCGAGTCTAACGCATCTGGCGCCCAAGCCGAACCATATGCGGGGACTCATCCACTTCAAACCCAAGTAACAAAAGCGCATACTCTCGTCGGGACCATGCGCAGTCCTTAGATTAAAAATAACAAGGAGAAGATCGATGTCATTACCGACCAACTGGCCGGCTATGTCTGTTGCAGATGCTCACGCCCGACTCACCGCTCCGGGCGCCCCCTTCGAGATGGAGACCAAGGTCATACGCGGCGAAACGCTGCGGACTTACAAGAACGCACCGAATTCCTTGCGTGACATTCTTTTGCTCAGCAGAACCCACGGATCACTGGATTACGTGGTGTATGAAGATGAGCGGCTGACCTACGATGCTCACTTCAAGGCAGTCGCAAAATTGGCTTCTATTCTCACGACTGATTTTGGCGTGCAAAAAGGCGATCGCATCGCAATTGCCATGCGCAATCTTCCCGAGTGGCCCGTCATCTTCTGGGCCGCAACCGCGGTGGGCGCGATCATCGTGCCGCTGAACGCCTGGATGACCGGTCCGGAGCTGGCCTATACCCTATCGGATTCAGGCTCTCGGTTTGCGTTTGTGGACGCGGAGCGATTGGAACGGATTCAGGGAGAGCGCGCCGGTCTACCTGAACTTGAGCGCATTGTGGTCTGTCGCGACTCCAGCAGCTCCGCGACCGTCTTGAATTGGGAAACGCTGGTTGGCCATACCAATGACTACGCAAACCTCCCGGACACATCGCTGCCAGCAGTCGATATTGACCCGGAAGATGATGCAACCATTTTCTATACCTCCGGCACGACCGGAAAACCCAAAGGTGCACTCGGTACCCACCGCAATATCTGCACCAACCTACTGAGCACAGCAGTGCATGTTGCGCGCGGATTTTTGCGCCGTGGTGAAAGCGTTCCCGCCCCTGATCCGGACGCGCCAAAGAAGGCATTCCTGCTCACGGTGCCATTATTTCATGCGACTGGATGCCACTCTATCCTGATACCGTCTTTGGTTGCCGGCAATAAGCTGGTGATGATGTACCGCTGGAACGCCGACCGTGGCCTGGAACTGATTGAGCGCGAGCGCATCAATGCCTTTGGAGGCGTTCCTACCATTGCCTGGCAAATACTCGAGCATCCGCGACTATCCGAGTTTGATACCTCATGTGTCGAGTCTGTTTCGTATGGCGGCGCGCCGGCGCCACCGGAACTGGTCAAGCGTATCGTCGATGCGTTCCCGGGCGTGTCTCCCGGTAACGGCTACGGCCTCACAGAAACATCGTCGGTGACATCACAGAATTCTGCCGAAGACTATCGTAACCGGCCGGCCAGCGTCGGCCCGGCAGTTCCGGTTTGCGATGTAAAGATCGTCGATGATGCAGGCAACACATTGCCATGCGGAGCAACCGGCGAATTGTGGATCCGCGGACCGAACGTTGTTAAAGGTTACTGGAATAAACCCGATGCCACCGAGCAAACATTTGGCGGTGGCTGGCTGCGCTCGGGAGATATCGCACGCATCGATGAGGAAGGGTTTATTTTTATTCTCGACCGCGCCAAAGACATGCTAATACGTGGTGGCGAGAACATTTACTGCACGGAGGTCGAAGACTCCCTCTACACCCATCCTGCAGTCGTGGATGCCGCAATTGTTGGTATTCCCGATCATATTCTTGGTGAGGAAGTGGGCGCGGTCGTTCAGGTAAAGACTGGGATGACCGTCGGTGCTGCCGATCTGCAGCACCATGTAGAGCGACAATTGGCCGCTTTCAAAGTCCCGAAAGTCATTAAGTTTATGGACGAGCCGCTACCGAGAAACGCAAACGGAAAGATACTGAAGCGCGAGCTTAAAAAACTTTTTAGCTAGGGACTATCTGGTTATGCGTCTTGGTTATGCGTCTTGGTAATGCGCCTTGTTAACGCGCCCTGGGGTCCCGAACACTCGGGACCATTGTATTTACCGATCAACCTGCTGACTATGCCCGGGGCGAACACGCCCCTCGCCGGGGTTCGTGAAGTCGAGGTAAGTCGCGACAATGCCCCCAATCAGCATACCGAAGAATACAATCGCAACATTGAGGCCGGCGATCAGAAAACCATTGCTGACCTTGGTATCCGGATCATTCAGCGCTTTTAATGCGTCGGATTTGGCAACAATCACCCAGCCAATGGGGCCCAGCGCCGCACCGATCAGAGTCCCGCCAAAACGATTACTCGAGCATCCCCAAGCAACCAGGTAACCGCCTACGGCACCCGAGAATATCCACAGCAATACGTACATCATTTGGTGAATGTGTCCAGCTATTCGCGTTCAGGCGCAGGACTATAGGCGCATACCGGCTTCAGTTAAAGTTCATAATGCCGAGCGCGCCCAGCTCACAATATCAGCGGCCTTCATTGCGCCTGACATTCTGGCGGCTTCCTTGCCACCTTTGAGCAGCACGAGCGTCGGGATACTCCGAACGGCATACCGCGCTGCCAGCCCTTGATTCGCTTCCGTATCGACTTTCGCAAGCCGAAGCGAGGGCTCAAGCGTTATTGCCGCTTTCTCGAACTCGGGAGCCATCATGCGGCAGGGACCACACCATGACGCCCAGAAGTCAATCAGCATCGGCTGATCCGGGTATTGTAGATAGCGTGCAAAACGAGCCTCGTCCAACACCATTGGCTTGGCCACAAACAAGGGCTGGTGGCAACTTCCGCATTTGGGGTTTTCGTTTAAACGGGACGACGGCACGCGATTAACAGCGGCGCAATGCGGGCAAAGAATATGCGGTTTGTCGCTCATGTAGGTTTCCAATCGGGTGACGCTTTATAAATGGTCACGCCGCAGCTGGTTTTCAAGTGCCGGACGCTCGAAACGGTCGACACAACTGTGCGCGGTATCGCGATTTGTTGAGCGAATCAACCGCCACACCAATGATGGCATAACCAACCAAGGAACCGGCCATCAGGGCCACCAGGTCAATCAGTTCAGCTGGGATCATACGTATTCTCCTGTACCAACCTGTAACAATCAGGGACAGTAGAACGCATGACAGCCTCATCAAATGAGGCTGTCAAAAATCCTTCAAAAAAATCCTCGGTTAGCTGTCGGTCGCTTCGCCATTGAGGTAATCGAGGGTCAGATTAACAAGGCTACGAACACCGGTTTCGAGCGCCGCATCATTCACCAAAAAATACGGCGAATGATTCGACGGCGCTTTTGCGGGATCGAGTCCGTCAGGATTGACGCCGAGAAACACAAAGAGTCCGGGGATTTGTTTCTGGTAGTACGAAAAATCCTCTGCCGCCATAATCGCGCGGCTCTCTTTAACGGGCAACGGACTCGAGCGCGTCAACGACGGCAGCATTCGATTGAGCAGCTCCGGATCATTCCAGGTGACCGGGACGGAGTGCTCTATTTCAAATGTGGCGGTTGCTCCAAAGCTGTGGGCAACATCGTGTACTGTGCGTTCAATGCGCTGGAGCATTTGATCCCGCACGCCATCATCAAAGTTTCGGAGCGTACCCTGCATTTCGACTTTGTCGGGGATGATATTGCCCCTCAATCCGCCGTTAATCTTGCCGATGGTCAATACAGAGGGCGCCACGGTCACATCCAGTTGACGGCTCGGGATTGATTGCAGCGCGTTGATCAGTTGCGCGGAAACCACGATGGGATCCACACCCAACCAGGGCGAGGATCCGTGCGTTTGAACGCCGTTTACAGTGATTTTGATCATGTCGGCAGCCGCCATGGTACCGCGCGACTTATAACTCAATTCACCCGCCGGTCCGGGCATAACATGCAGCCCGAAAATTGCTTCGGGATCGTGCGCTTTGGCGAGTAAATCTTCAGCCAGCATCATGCGCGCCCCGCCATCTTCCGGTGGCGGAGGCCCCTCCTCCGCTGGTTGAAAGACGAAGGCAACCGTGCCCGCAATATCCTCTCGCACCGCAGCCAAGACCGTTGCTGCGCCCATCAGCATCGATACGTGCGCGTCATGTCCGCACGCATGCATAACCGGCACCGTTTCGCCGAGATACTCACCCGTCGCGGTTGACGCAAATGGCAAACCGGTCATTTCCTTAACCGGTAGCGCGTCCATGTCAGCGCGCAGAGCCACGGTAGGCCCCGGCTTTGCACCGCGAAGCACGCCAACGACACCGGTATGAGCGACTTCGGTGTACACCTCATCAAAGCCAAGGTCACGTAAATGCGTTGCGACCATTTTTGCTGTTTCAAACTCTCTGTTGGACAGCTCCGGGTGCTGATGAATGTGATGGCGCCACTCGATCACCTGATCGGTGACATCGGCAATAGCCTCGTCGACGGTCTGCGCCACCGCCGACGTCGCCGCACCCAGCACAGCAATAGATATAAAACGGGCAATTGCATTCATATTAGATCTCCCTGCAGATTAGTGAGGCATGCCGAGCATGCACTGATTATTAGGATCATCAAGCCTCTGCCGCCGCCAGCTCGTTCAACAATCCGGCGTAGATGCCGGATTGTTGCAGCAGCGCCTCGTGGTTTCCACGCTCAACAATGCGACCATTATCGAGCACCAGGATCTGGTCTGAGTGACGTATGGTACTCAGACGATGCGCGATTGCGATCACGGTTTTTTCCTTAAAAACGTGGTCAATCGCCTGTTGTATCAATTGCTCAGTCACCGAATCGACCGAACTCGTGGCTTCGTCCAGCAGCACAACATCGCTTCCAGATGCAATGGCCCGCGCAAACGCCAGCAACTGACCCTGACCGGAGGACAGATTCGCACCATTACTGGTCAGCACGAAATCGTAGCGCTGCGGCAACCGTTCGATAAATTCGTTTGCGTACACATAACGTGCAGCGGCCTCCACCGCCTGACGATCGATGCCTTCTCGTCCCAGTCCGATATTGAAGTCGATCGTCTCGTTGAACAGGAACACTTCCTGCTGCATCAGCGAGAAAAAGTGAGCGACCTCGGCGGCGGTGAGCGTCCTTAACTCATGGCCATTCAATCGAATCGAGCCTTCGTAGTTGTCGTAGGTTTTGGTCAGTAAACGAAGAATCGTCGACTTGCCGGAACCGGTGCTTCCGACCAGCGCAATCTTCTGCCCCCGACGCATCTCAAAATCCAGACCCTTGAGCACCCAGGCGCCGGTTGGGGTGTAGCGGAACCTCACATTCTCAAACACCAGCGATTCAAACAGCTCACACTTGCCTATCTGTGCAGCGGTTCCCGGAGCGAGTTGTTTCTCGTCCTGCAGGGGCTGCTGATAAATTTCTTCGATATGCCCGAACGCCGCCAGCGCGCGCTGAATCGATGCAATTTGCGAGGTAAAGTCCCTGAGCGGTACAAATATACGATCGAGCGTCTGCGTAAATCCGATCAGCACGCCATAGCTGATATTCGCATCGAGGATTTCGCTGGCGCCATACCAAATGATGAGGGCCATCGCGATCGTCGTGACCCCTTCAATAATCGAGAACAACGTTGAGTCGAAGAAGTTAGAGCGCGACTGTGCATGATAAAACCCGTCGGTATACTCAGCATAGTTGCGACAGACTTCTGCTTCGGCGTTATAAAGCTGAACGGTTTTGATCCCGTTTAAGCATTCCTGCAGATAGCCGGTTCCCTGAGATAGGACGACCCGACCACTGGCATAGGACTCTCTCAAGCGCGCCCTTAAAAACTCGGTGACATAATAGGTTGGAGGCCCAATCAACAGCAGCATCAATGTCAGCTTCCAGCTGATGAACGCCAGAAAAATCAATAAGGCAAGCGTCGTCAGCACATCGCGAACCATGCTCAGAAGCCCCTGTGCAAAGGACTCGTTCACGGCCTCAAGGTCGCTACTCAACCGCGTCAGCGTAACGCCTATCGGGGTTTTGTCGAAGTAACTGCGGGGAAAGCGCAGCACACGGGCAAACATATCGGCCCTCATATCGCGCAAGGCACACAAGGCTGACTTTTGCAGGTAATAACCAAATATGCCGTCAGCGGCATAGTTGACTGCAAGCACCATTAGCAACAGCGCGCACCAGCCGAGCAGCGATCGACTGGTCTCGCTGATGATCTGGGTATCGATCACATGCATGATCAACCACGGAAACAACACACTGCAGACAATCGAGACCGGTACAGCGGTGACGCCGATCACCACGTCACGGCGATAGGATGACAAATAGCCAAGAAAACGCCTGATCAATCCGAAGTCAAAGCGATCGTCACTCACCGCTGCGCTCCTTCTGCGATTCCCAGGTCTGGCGATATAGCGACGACGAACTCAGAAGTTCATGATGGGTCCCGCGAGCGACAATTTCGCCGTGTTCCAGCACCAGTATCTGATCGACACGTTCAAGCACGCTGGCGCGGTGCGAGACAATCAAAATACTCTGACTCTGCATCTGATTGAAAATTTGATCGAGCAGGAAACGCTCAGTTTCATTGTCGACCGCCGACAATACATTATCGAGTATCAGCAATTTTGAGGGCGTATACAGGGCGCGGGCGAGGCTAAGGCGCTGTTTTTGTCCGCCTGAGAGCAGAATACCCTTCTCCCCGACCATCGTATCCACACCCTCGGGGAACTGACTCACTTCATCCACCAGATCACTTTGATACAGCACTTCGTCCAACTCACGATAGGCTTGATCGCCAGCGCTGAAACGGATGTTGTTCTGAACACTGTCGGAAAATAGGAACGGTTCCTGCGTTATGGTTCTGATGGCGCTGCGAAGATCCTTGCGCGACAGTGTGGTGATATCGTGCTCATCGATAAACACCATTCCCGGATCGATCGACAAATGCCGGTTGAGGCAATTAACCAAGGTCGACTTACCGGCGCCGACCTGCCCCAAAACGCCCACGGTTTGACCGGGCTTGATTTCAAAGCTTAACCCTTTGAGCGTCGGATGCTGTTGACCGGGATACACATAGCTCAAGCCAGAGACTCTGAGCCCGGCGCTGAATAAGGTCTCGCGCTGTGCCTCCGGCAAATGAACGCTGTCCTCCACTGGTGGGGACTGATCCAATATCTTGCGCAGACTTTCGATACTCACCATGCCGTTATGAAACGCCGATAGAATCATGGCCATGGAGAAAAACGGCATCGCGAGCAGCGTTGCATAGGCCAGGAATGCGACCAAATCCCCGAGCGAAAATCCGGCATCGACCACCATCATGCCGCCAACGCCGATGATCAGCACTTTCATAATCCGATCGGTGTAACTCAACACCGGAATCACCAGCGTACGCAAGGTCGCAAGCTGCACGGAGCGCTTCAGAAGAATCAGGTTATCCGTCTCAAACTGTCTTGCCGCCCAGCCATGAATTCGATGTGAACGAATAACATCCACGCCCGACAGCAAATCCACCGTGTGCGTTGAGAGCGCCTGCAATTCACCCATGCGGACCTTCATCAGCTGCCGCATGCGCGCTACCGCCCGGTGCGAAATCATGAACGTCACCACAACCGGAACCATGCAATAGAGCGTCAGCTGCGGCGACAGTTCCCACATCCGGTAGGGTGTCAGCGACAAGGCAAAACCGATGTTAAATACTTGCAGCATCACCACACCCGCCAATGCACGGATACCGTTGATGTCATTGTTGACAATCGAGATCAGCGTACCGGCGGGATGGGTCTCATAAAAATCACGCTGTAACGTGGTCAGACGTTCAAAGGCATCGTTTTTGATGTCACGCTCAATCGCACGTCCGGGATTGAAGAACAGCATTCTCGATGCCGTTCGCGCAAACATCATCCCGGCAGCCAGCGCCGTAATCAGCATAATCGTGTGATTGAATTCGGGCCGATCCAGCTGCGAGGACTCAGCCAGCATGTCGATTGCCGAGCCCATGTGCTCGGGGATACTGACCGCCAACAGGTTGGTCAGCAGCAGTAACAGCACGCCCAGTGCATACGACCATTTGTGACGAGCAACATAATGGGCAAAGAAGCGCAGATTGGCGAAATCAACGCTCATCGACTGCGGCTCCGGACGGCTTCCGGCCTGCGCGCATAAAAGTGCTTGAACGCCGATACGTTTGGTTTGAGCATAAGGCTAGTGCGTTGTGAAGAGGACCGAGACAATGTGAGGGACGCGGCCCTGACGACTTTGCACATGATATCCAACGGCTTCTCTCTGTGCCATTCGTTTGGCGGTATTGCCCGAATTGACAGCGCCAAGGCCCGACCGTCTGGGCATCATTGATCGCGCGAATCGCGCTCTTGCGGATCCTGTAGTTTCTCGGTCAGCTCATCCAGCAACTCATAGAGAAGCTCGAGCTTTCCGTAACCAAACACTTCCTGAATATGCTCATAGCGGCGCTCGGACTGCGGTGCCATGACCTTTACCAGCGCCTTTCCCGCCTCACTGATTCGCAACAATGTTCGTCGTTGATCGGTATCTGAGGTACGTCTGCTCATCAGCTTGCGCGCGACCAGGTTCTGCACAATGCGCGACAGACTGGGCATCAACAGGTAGCATCGCTCAGCCACCTCGTTCATCTCAAGCTCACTATCGGCATCGTACAGCGCCCGCAACACCCGCCATTGCTGAGCCGACAGGTCATGCTCGCGAAGGTGCGGCATGAATTTCTTCATAACCGCTTCGCGCGCCCGCAGCAATGACATGGGTAGTGAGCGTCGAAACTCTCGCATCGATTCAGACAGCCTCGTCAATGACGCCGTTAACCAATGTTCCAACCCCCTCGACACTGACCTCAACCACATCACCGGGCTTCAGGAAGCGCGGCGGATCGAAGCGTGCACCGGCCCCGTTTGGGGTCCCTGTTGCGATCACATCGCCGGGCTTGAGGGTACAGAACGTAGAGAGGTATTCAATAATGAACTCTATCGGAAACATCATGCTCGCCGTGGTGTCATCCTGGCGACGTTCACCATTAACGTGCGTGGTTACTCGCATGTCGCGCAGTTGCTCGGCCGAAAACTCATCCGCGCTCACCATCCAAGGCCCGATCGCACCGGATTGCTCAAAGTTCTTGCCTTGAGTGACATTGAACTTGGCGTGACGCACCCAATCGCGCAGGGTGCCCTCGTTCATTATGGTCAACCCCGCGATATGCGAGAACGCGTCCTCGCGACGAATTCGACGACCCGCTTTACCGATAATCACAACAATCTCGCCTTCATAGTCGAGCTGATCGGATTCGGGTGGACGCTGCAATGGGCGGTCATGACCGGTAAAGGAATCGGGGAAGCGGATAAAGACACTTGGCTTGGTCGGCGCGTCGCTGCCGTCTTTGTATTCGGCATTGCGATTCGCGTAGTTCACACCGATGCATAGAATCTTCTCGGGATTGCGCACCGGTATCTGCCAACGAACCTCAGAGGCCGGTATGGAAGCGCGCTGCTCAAGACTCACCGAATCGAGTATTCCGGTCTCGATCGCCTCTTTCAAACCCGGCGCCAAATCGCGCAGGTCAATGACGCGAACCTCTCCCTCGACCGAGGTCACCGCCCCCCAGCATGCTTCGTTGTTATGCTCCCAGCTCGCAAATCGCATCTTTTTCTCCTGCTATTTCCTGATGCCTGCCACCATATACTTAACACGTTATAGTGTAAATAGGGTTTAAGTCCATATAAATCCTTTATTGTTGACGCATTCTTGTTAACGCGTTATCTTGTTTCGAAATCGGAGGACAACCAATGTCAGAACTGCAATCGAACATAGAACTCGCCAACACGTACCTTCAACGCTTTCGAGACAAGCCGACGACGCACTTTATAAACGGTCAGTGGACCGCGCCCGATGCCGCAACACTCTTTGATAACACCAGCCCAATCGACAATCAGTGCATTGGACAGGTAGCAGCGGCAACGGATGCAGATGTCGACAGCGCCTGCGAAGCTGCGCAAAGGGCTTTTCCGGCCTGGCGCGATGTTCCGGGCGCTGAGCGCAAAAAGATTCTGCACAACTTTGCCGATCAGCTGGTTAAGCGCGCTGAAGAAATCGCGTTGGTTGAAAGCACCGATTGCGGACAACCGCTGCGGTTCATGCGTCAGGCTGCTGTTCGCGGCGCAGCAAATTTCCGGTTTTTCGCAGATAAAGCCGCAGAGGCTTGCAATGGCGAGGCGCTCTATCAACCCGAGCATACCAATCTGACTATGCGAACCCCGATTGGTCCGGTTGGCGTAATCACGCCTTGGAACACACCATTCATGCTCTCGACATGGAAAATTGCACCCGCGCTCGCTGCAGGCTGTACCGTGGTCCACAAGCCTGCTGAACTAAGCCCGCTCACCGCTGCTATTCTTGCCGAAGTCAGCCGCGAAGCCGGCCTTCCAGACGGCGTCTGGAACATGATCAATGGTTTTGGCGAGGTCGCGGGCAAGCGGCTAACCGAGCATCCGGCGATCAAGGCCGTTGCGTTTGTTGGCGAATCGAGCACCGGCACCTACATTCAGGCACAAAGCGCCCCGACCCTCAAACGCGTGCATTTTGAGCTCGGCGGCAAGAACCCCGTGATCGTGTTCGACGACGCAGATTTCGAACGCGCGCTCGATGCGGTGGTGTTTATGATCTACAGCCTCAACGGGCAACGCTGCACCTCCAGCAGCCGCCTGCTGATCCAACGTGGCATCCGCGAGCGTTTCCTCGAAGCGCTCAAAGAGCGTGTCGGCAAGCTCAAAGTCGGGCACCCACTTGACCCAGCAACCGAAGTCGGACCGCTTATCCACACTGGTCACTGCGCAAAAGTGATGAGTTATATGCAGGCGGCTCGCGAGGATGGCGCAACGATTGCGGCCGGCGGCGAACGCTACACGGGTGCAAATGTCGACAGCAATGGCAATTACGTTCAACCCACCCTGTTTACCGATGCGGATAACTCGATGCGCGTTGCGCGAGAGGAAATCTTCGGCCCCGTTCTGACCGAAATCGCGTTCGATTCGGAGGAGGACGCGATTCGCTTGGCCAACGACAGTGACTATGGTCTTGCGGCATACGCGTGGACCAGCGACCACGCACGTGCGATGCGTCTGGCGCACAAAATTGAGACCGGTATGCTGTGGATCAACTCCGAAAACAACCGCAACCTGCCGTCACCCTTTGGCGGTATCAAAATGAGCGGCGTGGGTCGGGACGGTGGCGACTACAGCTTTGAGTTCTACATGGAAACCAAAAATGTCTGCATGGCGCATGGTACGCACAAAATAACTCGCCTTGGTGTGAACTGATCATGGCGCATTTTGTTCTGGAGTATTCGGACAATATTGAACCGCAAATGCTTGCGCTGCCGCAGTTGCTCGAGAAACTGCACAATGCAGCGGCGAGCACCGGCCTCTTCCCGCTCAAGGGCATTCGCAGTCGCGCCTATGCGTGTTCCGATTTTCGCATTGCCGATGGCAACCCAAACCATATGTCGGTGCACCTGAGCTTTTTGATCGGATCGGGTCGCAGCGCTGAGGAGAAAGAGCTCGCGGCCAAGACAACGTTTGACGCGTTTAGTGCGCACTTTGACCGCTGCTTTGAGCAGCGTGGTGTCGCCCTGTCCTACGAAATGCGCGAACTGGAAGCCGTCTACAAATACAACCGCAATAACATTCAGGATTACCTCTGATGAGCACACTTAGCCAGGAGCAGATCAACGCAGCAGCGCTGGAGCTCTACGAGGCGGAGAAGAACCGCGCACAGATTTCACCAATCACCCAGCGCCATCCCGACATGGATATGGAGGACGCATACGCGATTCAGTCGGCCTGGGTAAACCGAAAGATCGAGCACGACAATGATCCGGTGATAGGCTACAAGATTGGTCTGACATCCAGAGTGATGCAGCGCGCGATGAATATCGATACACCCGACTTTGGCGTACTGCTCCGCTCGATGCAGTTCGATAACAACTGTACGATTCGCCACGCCGACTTCTGTGATCCTCGTATTGAGGTTGAGCTCGCCTTCGTCCTCAAGAAACCACTGTTTGGCGAACACCTGAGCATTGCAGAGGTTCTGGATGCCACCGACTACGTGGTCCCGGCGTTGGAATTAATCGCCGCACGCAGCTACCGCGTGGATCCTGAGACGCGCTATACGCGCACCGTTATGGATACCATTTCTGACAATGCAGCGAACGCAGGCATCATCACCGCAGATCAGCGGTTTGACCCGAATGCGATCGATCTGCGCTGGAGCGGTGGTATTTTGTACCGCAACAACGTCATCGAGGAGACCGGACTGGCAGCGGCTGTGCTCGATCATCCTGCTAATGGAATTTGCTGGATCGCCAAACGCTTTGCCCCGCACGGGATCGGTTTAGAACCAGGGCAAATTCTGCTGTCGGGTTCGTTCACCGCACCGGTTATTGCCAAGCCGGGTGATCATTTCAAAGCCGATTACGGCCCGCTGGGCTGTATCGAATGCACGTTCAGTTGAGGTAACGGCATGAAGACTCCTCACAATGCATTCAAGGCAGCGATAACAAACGGCCAAGATCAGTACGGCTACTGGCTCGGTCTGTGCAACCCGATCTCCGCCGAAATTCTGGGCCTTTGCGGCTACGATTGGTTGCTGATCGATGCCGAACATGCGCCCAACGATCTGCGAACGGTGCGTGAACAACTGGTTGCAATCGGGAATACGCCATCGCATCCGGTGGTGCGGATCGTTGAGGGCAATACCGCGCTGATCAAGCAGATGCTCGATCTTGGCGTTCAGAGCCTGTTGGTGCCAATGGTCGAAACGGCGGCTCAAGCAGAGCAGCTCGTCCGGGCGGTCCGATACCCGCCGGCTGGTGTACGCGGCGTCGGAACGGCACTGGCACGCGCGTCTCGATGGAATAATGTTGAGGGTTATTTTGCCGATGCGGATTCCCAGATGTGTTTGTTGATTCAGGTGGAATCGATTACGGCTATGCAGAATCTTGATGAGATTCTGAGTGTGGAAGGTATCGACGGCGTGTTTTTTGGGCCAGCTGACCTAGCTGCGTCGATGGGATATCTTGGACAACCCGCACACCCTGAGGTTGTCAGTGTCATGGAAGATGGCATTCGACGGACCCGCGCAGCCGGCAAGGCAGCGGGTACGCTCGCAACCAACAAAACGGTTGCTCGCAACTATCAGAGCTGCGGTGTCAATTTTGTTGCCCTTGGCGTTGATACCCTCGCGATCGCAGCTGCGGCGCGGGCTACTCTGGCAGAGCATCTGGACGCTTCCAACCATAAACCTGACGCTGGTAATGGTGCCTACTGAGTCCGCCGATCGCGAATGGATCCCCAATATCCGCATCGGGGAGGAGTATGACGATCGCTATCGCGATGAAGACATCCATTACGATCGCCTCGGCCGCTTCGCCGATTTTTTTGGTCGGGATATGCCGGTGCACAGGCATGCGCAGTTTATCCAAATTCATTACATTGAGAACGGTCTCATCGATTTTCATATCGACGATCAACACTACCGTCTGCAGGGCCCTGCGCTTTTTCTGACACCTGCCGCTATCCCGCACTCGTTCAGAACCGCCGCTGATGCAGGCGGACACGTGCTCACCATTCATCAGTCCGTGGTCTGGCAATTACTGCGCAGGGAACAGCGCGGCGAGCCATTGCAGCCCTTTGATCGCGGACTGTGCATTGCCCCGGCGCATCTCAGCCAGAACCAAATCGAACAGTGGCGTCTGCTCTTGCAGTTTCTGGATATGCTTGAAAAAGAATGGGGACGCTCGCGGAGCGGACGCCGGGTCATCATCGAAAACCTGACCCAATTACTGCTGATTATGATCAGCAGGCTTGGCGAGCATCGCGCCGTCAGCACAGAAGTTCATAACGAGGAATTGCTTTTGTTCCATCGGTTCAGCGCGGCGGTTGAAGCGCATTTCCGGGAACATAAAAAACTCCCCTACTACGCAGAATCACTCGCGATCACGAGCGTGCGTCTGAATAAAATATGCCAACAGATTGGTGGCTGCTCGCCCAAGCAGGTCATCAGCGAGCGACTGTTGCAGGAAGCCAAACGGCTGCTCAGTCTCGGCGAGGGCAGTAGCGCCGAGATTGCCTATGCACTCGGATTTGCCGATCCTGCTTATTTCAACCGATTTTTCAAAACCCAATCGGGCATGACGCCGCTGAGCTATCGAAAACTCGCCAAACATTAAAAAGTGCAATAATAATATCCGTTATTGCATTTTAAATAATGGGTTGGCATAGCACTATAGCGATTGATACCCAGAGCTGGTTTCCTGGATAACCCCTTACAAGCGACTCGGGCGGCGTCCGGTTGAGATTCCCGAGTTCGATCTCAAGGGCAGGAGCCGAACAGCCTGGATCTGGATGCCAGACTTCTCTTGATTTTAGTTTCACGTTAACCAGCAAACGGATAACAACAATGGGCAAACTTGCACTGGCCGCCAAAATTACCCACGTACCGTCGATGTACCTGTCAGAGTTTGATGGTCCGGACAAAGACAGCCGTAAAGCCGCCATCGACGGACATCTTGAGATTGGCAGACGCTGCCGAGAGTTGGGCGTCGATACGATCGTGGTGTTTGACACCCACTGGCTGGTCAATTCGGATTACCACATCAATTGTCGCCCGGTCGCAAAAGGCACCTACACCAGCAACGAACTGCCACATTTCATCAGCAATATGCCATTCGAGATCCATGGTAACCCGGAGCTCGGGGAAATTTTGGCCAAGGAATGCTGCGCTCAAAATGTCCACACACTGGCGCATGTCAATACGACGCTCGACCCGGAATACGGCACGCTGGTACCGATGCGTTACATGAACAACGACCAGCATTTCAAGGCCATATCGGTTTCGGCACTGTGTCAGGTTCATTACCTGAACGACAGCGCGCGGCTGGGCTGGGCAATGCGGCAAGCGGTTGAGAAGCACTACGATGGCACTGTTGCTTTTTTCGCCAGTGGTTCGTTATCGCACCGCTTCGCACAAAACGGTCGCGCCCCGGAGTTCCGCAATAAAATCTGGAGCCCGTTTCTTGAAATGCTGGACCATCAAGTCGTTGAAATGTGGAAAAACGCCGAATGGAAAGCCTTCTGTGAAATGCTCCCGGAGTATGCAGCCAAGGGGCACGGCGAAGGCTTTATGCATGATACCGCGATGATTTTGGGCGCACTCGGATGGTCCGACTATGATCAGCCGGTCGATATCGTCACGCCATACTTTGGCAGCTCGGGAACAGGACAGATCAACGCGATCTTTCCGGTCTCGGAGCAGACCGGCAATGCCGTACCGCGCCCGCAGGCCGCAGTGACAACCAGCATGCAATTTGGTGAAAGCCGACTTTAATAACATCGTCCAAGAACAACAGGAGAGCATCGATGAGCGAGGTTCGTGAACGTATCTTTGTGGAGAACACGTGGTATGCCGCGGCGTGGGAATGGGAGGTTGCAGAGGCCAACAACAAGCTCGGCCGCACCATATGTGAACAACCCCTGATCTTTTATCGCACCGAAGACGGCGGCTACGTTGCCCTCGACAATCGCTGCTGCCACCGCGGCGCGCCATTGACATTGGGTCGCATCGAAGGCAACTGCATTCGCTGCATGTATCACGGTTTATTATTTAACCCGGAGGGCCGAGTTGTTCAGATACCGGGCCAAGACAAAATCAGTACGAGCTTTGCGATCAAGAGCTATCCGGTGGTGGCCAAGGGCGGCATGCTCTGGATCTGGATGGGCGACGCAGCGCTTGCCGATGAAAACGACATCCATGATTTTGAACCACTGAGTCGGAAAGACCAGTGGCGCGGATTTGATCGGGGCGACTATCTGCACTACAACGCAAACTGGTTGCTCATCGTCGATAACCTCAGCGACTTTTCGCACGTGGCGTTTGTGCATGCGAACACCCTCGGGGGTTCCGAGGCATATGCGTATGACACGCGCATCGAAGGTCTGCATAAACTCGATAATGGGTTCGAGGTTGATCGCTGGCACCGCAAAGCCGGCCCACCGCCATTCCACCAGAAAGTCATTCCGGCAGCCGAACACGATGTCGAACTTGATCGTCTCAACAGGATGGCCATGTATTTGCCCGGCGTATTCCTGATGGAAACCTATTTCACGCCTGTCGAAGGCGCAGAAGATAAAGCCAAGCCTCGTCAGTATCGAAACTGTCAGTTCATGACGCCTGAGACACGCAGCACCACCCACTTCTTCTGGGACTACCTGCATGAGGCCTCTATTGACGACCCGGCTGTGGCCGTATCCTTGAAGGAGTCGTTGCTCGAAGGCTTTATGGAAGACAAGATCTTTATCGAAGAGCAACAAAAGCTGCTCGAAAGCAGCCCGGATTTTGTGCCGCGTTCATTCTCGGCGGACGAGGCATTTCAGCATTTCAGAAACCTCTGGCGGGCCCGTCTAAAACAAGAGGACGAGGCAAATCCGATTATTGTTAAAGATAATCCACGCCGGATTCTGTAATACGCGGACGCTTTAGTCCAACCAACGCAGCGCCTGATCAAGGATCTCCGGATCGGGCGCAACCTCTACTCCCGTCAGGAACGAAAAAGTATCCAGTCCCTGAAAAATCCAAAGATTAAAACCCGAGACCACCTCCAAACCTTCGCGTCGGGCCTGCCCCAAAAAGCGCGTTTCCAACGGCGTATAAATGGCATCGAAGGCCCAGCGCTGTCCTCCAATCGCATCCAGCGGAAATGCACTACCGGGATGATGATGCATGCCCAGCGCGGTTGCATTAATCAGACCGTCAACCATGCCCATTGAAGCGACCAGATTATCCGGCGCAACAGCCCGCGCTCGGTAACCGGCTTGGTTGAGATCATCCGCCAGTCGGAGCGCTTGCTCGGCGATCAGGTCATAGATCAGCAATTCTGAAGCACCCAACTCCGCCAGTCCGCGGGCAATTGCTCGCCCTGCACCGCCGGCCCCGCAGACCAGCACAGCGCCGGGTTCACACTGGCCAAAATGATGCACGTAGCCTTGTTTGAAACCACTGAAGTCAGTGTTTGCGCCAAGAATAATTCCATCGTCAAAGCGAAGACTGTTGTACGCGCCAATGAATGATTCAGCACTACTAAAATCTCGATCGACAAGATTGAGCAGTCGCTGCTTGAAGGGGTGAGTAACGTTGATACCCGAATAACCTTGGCTGATCAGTCGCGACACCTCAGCCGCGATATCAAAACCAGACGAGTCGACCCGCTCGATCAGCTCATACTCGAGCCGCAAACCGACTCGTTCTGCCAGATAGCGCATGAGCTTGGGTTGGCGAGAATGACCAATGCCCTGACCCAACAGTCCAAATCGTAGTTCGCTCACAGGTATCTTATTTATCGACGAATGGAAATAACCGTTAACGCGGCCAACACGGCCGGTAACGCATAGAAACTGAAAATCATCTCGGTCGACACACCGGCTCCGATTAACACGCCGCCAACAATCGGCCCGAGCACCGCACCGATGCGCCCAACTCCAAGCGCCCAGCCTACGCCGGTGCTTCGAATACGGGAGGGATACAACGACGCAGCCATTGGCCAGAAACCATTGAACGCGCCCTGAACGAACAGACCAACGCAGCCGGCCATCGCCAACGTCACAACGACAGGGAACCTCAGGTTGCCGTAAACCAGCAGCGCTACGGCTGCCAACAAGAAGAACGTTGCGACCACGCGCGGCAAATGCAGCCGTATGCTTAGCCACGCAACCAGAGCAGTGCCTATCGCAGCGCCCAGATTGTAGGTCGCGCCAGCGTAGATCGCCTGATCGAGCGCCAAGCCGGCGTCGACCGCCAGTTTGGGAATCCACGATATCGCGAAGTAGAGGACGAAATAACCCAAGCTAACCGCCGTCCATAACAAGATACTCACCGACTTACGGCCATCTTGAAACAGCTCAGGTACGCTCGCGTGCTTTTCACCCGCGCTCGCGGGTAAGGCATCAAGCACCGTTAAACCCAAACGTACGCGCAATGCATTCGCTCGCTCAAGCGAGTTGTTTTTACCCGATCGCAACAGGAATTGCATCGACTCCGGCAGCCAAAACAGCATCATGACGGCAAGTCCAATACTGACCCAGCCGAGGCTGATTAAAAGCGTGTCCCAGCCAAGGCTCTCAATCAGTGACGCCGCAACAAATGCGGTAATGATGGCCCCAACGGGCCAACCGGCCTGAACAACACCGGCGGCAAAACTCGAATGCGATGGCGGTGCAAACTCGGACGCCATTGTCGTCATCGTGACACCAACCGTACCCACCGCACAGCCGACCAGGAACCGGGCAATCACCAATTGTGTAACCGAACTACAAAAGCCTGATCCGATCATCGCAACCGCGAGGACCAATAGCGCGCCGATGATGAGCGGTTTGCGCCCAATACGATCGCCTTGAGGCGCAATAATCAGACAGCCCGTTGCCATGCCGGCCAGGCTTGCACTGAAAATCATTCCAAGACTTTCAGGACTGATTGACCACTGATCGGCAAGCACCGGAGCGATAAACGAAATGATCAACATGTCGGCACCATCCAGCATGTTGAGGAGAAAACACAGCGATACCACTGAGATAGATAACGGCGTCCAGGACGCTGAGTCCGGCAGCTCGATATCGGTGTGTGAAGGAACACCCGTATTCATAACAAATTATTCTTTTAAAAAAATACCCCGGCGCGGACAAACCGACGCCGGGGGTAAGGAGGGATCGTTCAGAACGTGAAGGAGACCCGAACACCGTATTGACGCGGCGTTCCGTAGTACTCGGTCAGGTTATCGCCAGAATGTCCGGCAACATACTCTTCGTCTGTAAGGTTCCAGCCGTACACCTGTGCGCGCCACTGGTCTCCGGCTTCAATCGTGACCAGAGCCGACAACAAGCCTCGGTCTTCGAGTAGATCCTGGTCGCCGTACAGGATGTACACGTACTGCTCATCCTGCCAGGAGTAATTGATGCGTGGGGTTACCGTGAAGCCGTCCATATCAATGGCGTACTCGGCACCGATGTTGTAACTCCATTCTGGAGAGTACATGTTCGGTCCACCCTGGGAGTCAGCGAAATAGGGTGAGTAGTCAAAACACACGGGTGGATTTGACTCTTCTCCCGGAGGACACTGCGGACCCAGGTTAGTACCCGGCAGCGCGCCTTGATCGACAACGGGGATACCCGGATCAAGCTCGGAATCCACATAGGACAAACCGCCATCGATGCGCAGATCACCCATCTGAGCGGTCAACTCAAATTCAAAGCCCTTGATCTCCGAATCACCAATATTGTCCACGGTAGAAAGACCCGTGCTTGGGTTCAGCAATTCATACTGAAAGTCGGAGTAATCCATGAAGAAGAAATTCAGATTGGAGCGAACTGCGCCGTCGGCCAATGTCGCCTTCCAGCCAGCCTCGTAGTCCCAGACGGTTTCCTGATCAAACTCGGGGCCATCGTCCGCACCGCCCGGCTTGTAACCGCGCGCCACAAAGGCGTAGAGCAAATTGTTTTCGTCCATACGCCAATTGACGGCGATCTTGCCCATCTGATCATCATCGTCGTGCTCGCCACCCAGTTGAGCGACCTGAACGCCGTTCGGCGGAGGTAAAACGCCGCGTCCGACGAACACAGAGCCATCTGCCTCCAGATCGAACCACGCTTGACGAAGACCAAACTCGACCTCCAGCGATTCACTCACGTCATAGGCGATGTGACCAAACACACCGTTGATTTCCTTCTCGTTGACGATGGTGACGTCAACCGGGAAAGCATTCTTGTTGTTCACAATCCCGACGTCGATCTCGTTGAGCTGGTAGTAGCCGCCGACAACCCAGCGCAGGGGCTGATCATCAGGCGACAGAATCGTTAGCTCGTAGGATGTCTGATCTTCAGCGACGAATTGATCCTGCGTGTCACTGGCAATCGAGGTCGCATCACGGTCCCACTCGTTGAATACACGCTTCTCCTGATAGCCCGCGATACCTTTGATCATGACACCATTGGCAAACTCGTACTGAAGCTCGAGCATATAGCTGTCGGATTCTTCCTCAACGGCGGTTGGCGTGTTGTAACTGAGGTCGTAGATGTCATCGGTACGTCCAGCCGAGTTCACCGAGCCCTCAACCGGGCGACGCGCATGTCCGCCGGTGTCGCGGTCTACAACTTCGTACTTGAACAAACCCTGGAAGCGCTCGCTCGGACGCCACAGCGCACCGATCCGAAAACCATATTCATCCAGCTCACCGGCATCGGTGTTAGCAGGACCTTTGTCATCGTAGAAGCTGTCGCGGTTACGATAATTACCCGCCGCCCGCAACGCGAACGTATCGCTCAACGGAATATTAACGGCACCCTGTCCCTCGGTCTTGGAGTAATCCCCGGCACCCAGCTCAATATAACCTTCAACACCGGCGTCCGGATCTGGGTTACGGGTGTTGATAAAAATTGCGCCGCCGGTGGAGTTTGATCCAGCGAATGTTCCCTGAGGTCCGCGAAGCACCTGAACATCAGCAATGTCGTAGAACGTGCCGGTCTGAACGATAGGTGGCTGGAACAAACCATCGACGTAGGTCGATACACCATT
>Ga0181576_10000733_pt1 | contig 24627 bp, 19 predicted proteins | sample 101ome_22_FD_132464 | JGI IMG/M metagenome (GOLD analysis project Ga0181576, IMG submission 132464) | Coastal salt marsh microbial communities from the Groves Creek Marsh, Skidaway Island, Georgia - 101412BT metaG (megahit assembly) | ecosystem: Environmental > Aquatic > Marine > Intertidal... | reverse complement strand
GGCAATCCACACCTGGCCGATAATCTCGGCAGAGGTCAGATCACGCTGAAAGCCCTGCTTACCCGTCGAACAGAATGTACAGTCAAGTACGCAACCAACCTGTGACGAGACGCACAAGGTGCCGCGTCCATCCTCAGGAATAAACACGGTCTCGACGCGGCTGCCACCCTCGACCCGGATAAGCCATTTGCGGGTGCCATCGGCCGAAATAAATTCTTCCTCGACTTCCGGAGGGCGAATCTCAGCAATCTCGGCAAGTCTCTCGCGAAGCTTTCGACCAACATCGGTCATCTCATCGAAACTCGATGCGCCCTGATGGTAAATCCATTTCAGAATTTGCTGCGCCCTGAATCGTTTCTCGCCCAGCTCCTCAAGCAAGCTCTCGAGCTGCACGCGCGGCATACCAAGCAAATTCAGCTTGGCAGGCTTTGCGTCAGATACGATCAGGGCGTCAGCCATTGCACCAACTCAGCTGCGATCGCAGAGCTCTGAGGCTGCAAAGAAGTAAGCGATTTCACGTGCTGCAGATGCTGGAGAATCAGAGCCATGAACCGCATTCGCGTCGATCGTTTCGGCGAAATCAGCGCGGATAGTGCCGGCAGCCGCTTCTTTAGGGTTGGTTGCACCCATCAATTCGCGGTTCTTCGCGATGGCGTCTTCACCTTCAAGCACCTGAACCACAACCGGACCAGAGGTCATGAAAGCAACCAGATCTTTGTAGAAAGGACGCTCTTTGTGCTCAGCGTAAAAGCCGCCAGCGGTAACGTCTGACAGTCGCAGCATTTTCGAAGCCACAATGCGCAAACCGTTCTTTTCGAAACGGCTATAGATTTCGCCGATAACGTTCTTCGCAACAGCATCCGGTTTGACAATAGAAAGGGTGCGCTCAATGGCCATGTTGATTGTTCTCCAATAATAGTTCAGGGTTACGTTCTTTGGGGACACGGACCTGATATCGAGAGCAGTGGCGCGCTCTGGGCAAACCCCCATTGAATGGTGCTGCCAACCCGATCGCCCTCACTTCACTGCAATGCCCGATGCCGAATGTCTCCCCAAGCTGTTCCGACACCGATCAGGGCAGCGGATACAAGGGGGACATACTATACGCCTATCCCCGCGTCTTGCGTAGCCCACAACAGCGCCCGTTTTTGCCTATTTTCAGGCGACCGCGCGCAACCGGCTGACCGCTGTAGATATCTGCGCGATGGCAAAATCGACCTGCTCTTCTGTGGTGTAGCGACCCAGGCTGAACCTGATGGAAGCATGAGCATCATTATCAGTCAGACCGATCGCACGCAGCACATAGGACGGCTCGAGACTGGCTGAGGCGCAGGCCGATCCGGAGGAAACCGCTAAATCTTTCATCGCCATAATCAGTGTCTCGCCCTCGAGCCCGCTGAACGCAACATTCAAAGCACCGGCAATACGAGCCGTTTCATGCCCATTGAGATACACATCCGGCAATCCGGAAATACCGTGCCAAAGGCGGTCTCTCAATGCGCTGATGCGGGCGTGATCATCGTCCATTTGCGATGCAGCGATGCGCGCAGCGGTTCCGATGCCGACAATCTGATGGGTCGGGAGGGTGCCGGAGCGCATACCCCGCTCATGTCCGCCTCCATGAATTTGCGCCTCCAACTGGATACGCGGCTGACGTTTGACAAATAAGGCTCCGACCCCTTTGGGCCCGTACATCTTGTGCCCGGATATGGATAGCAGATCAACGTTCAGCGCGGCGACATCGACCGGTATCTTGCCGACACTCTGCGCGGCGTCGCTATGGAAGAGCACACCGCGCTCGCGACACAGGCTGCCGATAGCCGCAAGATCGTTGATCGTGCCCAATTCGTTATTCACATGCATCACACTGACGAGGATCGTATCCTCCCGCAACGCCTGCGCAACCGCTTCTGCGCTGACCAGGCCATCGCGCCCTGGTGCAACACGTGTCACCTCAACACCCTGATGTTCCAGCCACTGCGCCGTATCCAGAATTGCTTTGTGTTCAATGCTGGAAATGACTATGTGCCGTCCTTTATGCGCATGCGCGGCGACTATTCCCTTCAGCGCGAGGTTGTCCGACTCAGTCGCCCCCGAGGTCCATACGATCTCGCGTGCCTCGGCGCCAATAAGCTCCGCCAACTCTACGCGAGCATTTTCAACCGCTTCTTCGGCTTGCCAACCATACAGGTGTGAACGCGACGCAGGATTACCAAAACAACCATCCAGCGTCAGACACGCACTCATAGCCTCAGCGACCCGGGGGTCCACTGGCGTGGTTGCAAAATAGTCCAGATAAACGGGTAACTGCATGCGTGGAATCAGCCAACAGGGCGCAAGTGGATTTTCAAACTCGCTGACTCGCGGGCATCTTGGCGATTCGACACATCGACAACATCCGCACGCTCCATCAGCTGGCCAATACTGATCGCGCTCAAAAAGCCATGGATTTGCTCGCTGAGATCATTCCAAAGATGATGGGTCAAACAGACCTCGCCTTTTTGACAATCACCACGCCCCTGACAGGCCATCAATTCGTAGCTTTCATTAACCGCGTCAACGATCTCAGATACCGAGATAGCGTACTGATTTCGATTAAGCTGATAGCCGCCGCCAGGCCCCCGAATACTTTGAACCAGCTCAGACTTTCGTAGCTTGGCAAATAGTTGCTCGAGATAAGACAGAGAAATTTCCTGGCGTTTGGCAATATCAGCCAGACACACTGGCCCCCTGGCCTGATGAATCGCGAGATCAAGCATCGCCGTTACCGCATAACGGCCTTTGGTGGTGAGCCGCATCACGCACCTCCGGAATACCCATATTGGGTGTAAGTATTTAATACCCTAGCAGTTCAGTCAAGTATTACGCTCACCACGAATGGTCTTTTGAATTTCGGTCAGCATACCGCGCAGGATGTTGAGTTCCATTTGATCAAGTTCGATTCGCCCATAAAGGCGACGCAGCCGGGCCATCAACTGCCGCGGAGCCGCCGGATTCAAAAATCCGACTTCAATCAGAGTCTCTTCAAGATGTTTGTAATAACGCTCGAGTCCCTCTGCTGTCGCCAGTGGTGAGTCCCAGACCGGACCATCATTGGCCTGGTCCAAATGATCCAGGGCGGCAATACGCAGCTCGTAGACCAATAGCTGTACTGCTGCAGACAGATTCAACGAACTATAATTCTCGCTGGTCGGCACATGCACATGCAGGTGACACAGACGCATCTCCTCGTTGTTGAGACCCGAATCCTCACGGCCAAACACCAACGCAATTTCCTGCCCTTCGAAGCGCTGCACACAGCGCTCTGCCATCTCACGCGGCCGCGCTGTCGGCAACTGGATTTTGCGCTCACGAGCACTGGTACCGATGACCAGAGCACAATCCCCCACCGCATCCATCATCGTTGGGACAACAACGGCCGTATCAAGCAAGTCGGATGCAGACACCGACATATAGCTCGCCTCGCGAGAGGGAAACTCCACCGGATCAACCAAATAAAGGCGGTGTAAACCCATATTTTTCATCGCGCGTGCGGTTGAACCTATGTTGCCCGAGTGAATGGTTCCGACCAGCACCACACGCACGTGATCAAAAAAGGCGTTCATTCGTGCTGAAGAGCGCTCGGTCTGTTCTGTTTCGGTCATAGCCTGCGGTAAATCTCCGGAAATCGCGCCTTTTGATCGATGACGCTGCTGTTACAATGCGCGCCATCATAACGCAGGAGAGTTCGCCCCATGCATCCAATGGTAAATGTCGCATTGAACGCCGCCCGGCAGGCGGGAGAGATCATTGCGCGTGCAGCGGACCGTATCGACCTGATCGCCGTTGGCCGAAAGTCGGAGAACGATTACGTCAGTGAGATCGACAACGCGGCAGAGAAAGAAATTATCTACCATCTGCGTAAAGCCTATCCTGATCATCTGATCACCGCAGAAGAGAGCGGTCAGTCGGGAAATCCAGACAACATCAATGGCTACGAGTGGATTATCGATCCGCTTGATGGAACCACCAATTTTGTTCGCGGCATTCCCCACTTTGCAGTGTCAATAGCGTGTCTCAAAGAAGGTCGCCTCGAGCATGCCGTCATTGTCGATCCCATTCGCCGCGAGGAATTTACCGCCTCACGCGGCTCAGGCGCGCAGTTAAACGGTCGTCGCATCCGCGTCACCAACCGGCAATCACTGAATGAAGCGATCTTGGGCACCGGCATCCCGTTCCGCGAACCGAGTATTCAAAAGCTCGGGCCGTACATGGAAACGTTGAATGATTTTGCCATCAAAACAGCGGGGATTCGCAGGCCGGGCGCAGCGTCATTGGACTTGGCATACGTTGCAGCCGGACGTTTCGACGGTTTTTGGGAAATGGGGCTTGCACCCTGGGATATCGCTGCCGGTGCGCTACTGGTGCTCGAAGCAGGCGGCCTGATCAGTGACTTCAAAGGTGGGGCGCAATGGCTGTCGAGTGGCAACATCGTGGCGTCAAACCCGAAATGCCTCAAGGCGATGCTGCAGGTAATTAACCCCAAGTTAGGCAACGCCTGAAGCAGGATCAGCGTCCGCCCTATCGGCACGATAGAGCGGACATACCCAATCAGTCTTCGACGTCGACGGCAACCAAATTCTTGCCGATCGTAGATCCCTTCATCATCTCGCTGTAGGCCGCGCCGGCGTTGGCAATACCGTGCGTGACATTCTCGAGTACTTTGATCTTACCCTGCTCGATCCATTCATGCAGCTGGTCCATAGCCGCCGGTATCGAGTCGTTGTAGGTGTAGAGCAGGAAGCCTTTCAGGGTTAACTCCTTCTCTACCAACTTCCACATGTTGTAAATCGGAGTCGGATTTGACTGATTGTTGTAATCACTGATCATGCCGCAGCCGATAATGCGCCCGAACGTGGCCATGCAGTTAAGCATTGCATCAAGTGTTTTACCGCCAACATTGTCGTAGTAGACGTTGACGCCTTCGGGACACAATTGTTTGACGGCGGCCTCCAGGTCAGGCGTCTCTTTGTAGTTTATCGCCGCGTCCATTCCCAGCTCTTCCGTGATCAAACGCGCTTTCTCGGCAGACCCAACAATCCCGATAACCTTGCATCCTCGTTGCTTGGCAATTTGGCCGGCCATGCTTCCGGTCGCACCCGCCGCCGCACTGATCACAACCGTATCACCTTGTTTTATCTGACCGATGTCGTGCAAACCCACATAAGCGGTTTGGCCCGAGCCGCCCAAACCACCCGAGTAATACGACAGCGGCACGCCCTCGCGCGGGTTAAGCTTGGAAAGCAAAATGGTATTGGCGTCGCTGAGCGAATAGTCTTCCCAGTGATGCAGTCCAAAAATAATCTCACCCGCTTCAAAGCCGTCAAGGTTGGACTTAACCACGCGTGCGACCGTGGGACCGCGGATCGCACCGCCCAACGGAATCGGCTCAAAATAATTAGCCTTGCCATCAAGCCATCCGCGAATGGCGGCTTCAAGAGAGAAGTACAGGTTGCGGACCAACATTTGGCCCTCACCCGGCTCGGGCACCGCTGAGCAGACCATTTCGAAATCTGAGGGCAGCGGGATTCCATTGGGATGGGATTTAAGTACAACCTGACGATTTTCCATACTCGGAAGTTTCCTTTGATTTAATTAGATGACCGGGGTATCGGTTAAACAGTAATTTTATTTGGCACTACCGCGATCTCGGCGATTCGCCACTGACCGTTTATCTTCTTGAGTTGCGCGGTGTAATCCATGAAGCTGAGATTCGGCGGATCGATCGACCAGTCAGACACCAATCCGTTCATACGGACGCGTGCTGTCAGCGGGGCATCTCCGGCCTGTGCGAGGATGTTGGTCAGCTGATGGCGCCATTTACCCTGGCTGCCAGCTGCAACCATCTCGACGACCTGCCGCAATGCAGCTGGACCGACGCTGCGCCCCAACCCCTCTGCTACAAACGCACCATCATCGGTGAACAGCGCTAACCAATCGTCAGCACGGTTATCATCAATTGCGTAACCGTAGTTAGAAAACAGATCCTGGATATCGAGGCGGTCCTCGAGACTGAGGTGAGTACTGCTCACAAGACGCTCCCTATTGTTGTTTTTTTGAAGTCAAACAGGTTTGGAAATCGCTGTCAAACAGACGTCGCGCGGGCTTCAGTCAGGCGTTCAAAGCGTTTGCCAGTGCGCGTAGACGGGATCTTCCCGGCCGAAGCAACCGCGTGGATTCAGTGCCTCGTACATGCCGTCGCTGCTGTCGGTTGAAGGGTGCGTCATATCCCAGTCTTGAACCCAAACGTGTCGCGTAATCCGCCAGACGCCATCGCGCTTACGGAAGGAATTCAAGTAACGACCGGTGAAGACAGACTGGCTGCCACCGGCGGTCGACGACGCAATCACATAGGTTTCGCTTACCGCTTTATCGCCGTTGAGTTCGATGTACTGATTGCTGACCGAGTGAAACACGCGATCCATATTTTGGCTGACAAGCGCGCCGATCCCAGCTGAAAAATCAGCGCCAGAACCATTGATTGCACCCGTGACCACTTCGGCATCGGGTTCGAAGATGTCTTGCAGCAGAGCCGTATCGCAACGATCAACACCTCTACAGTACTTTGACATAAGCTCATTCAGCTCGATCTTATCGAGAGCAGCGCTGAGTTTGTTTTCAGTTGATTCGCTCATTTCGATTCGTTCTCCAGTTCCCTTGGCGACTTGTCCAAGCGCCAATAACGCAATACCCACATCTGCCGCGCCGTGACCGCCTCTCGGAACAAAATTTGCCAGCGTCGCCTGAAGCATTGGCGACGATCCGGTATCGGGCAGGTTGATATTAAAGTCCATAACATACCGGCGGAATGCAAGTTTCCATTCGCCATGATGACGTTTCAGAGTATCGAGATAACGACCACCAATAATACGTTGGACCGGCAAACCGTCATCTTCGCCCGCCGCACAGGCAATCACGTAACTCTCAGATATTGCTGACTCGCCATCGACAGTGATCCACGGCATCTGATGACGGTGGGTGGTCACAGCGCTTGCTGCCTGCGCCGGAATCAGAATCCGAGCAAACTCTCGTGCACCGCCCTGAAAGAAGCCGTAGTCGACTTGTGCATTATCGTGGTAGGCAGCATCCAACAAGTTGAGATCAGCCCGATCGATACCACGGCTGTGGGTATAAAGGACCTCACGAATATCGATAATCGAGCACAGTCGTTCAGCCTTAAGATTAAATGCTTCAGCCGTCACCAGCACTGGCTCCTTATTGTTCTTGCTCTCACAGACTTTCGATGGTCGGCGTGTCGCCCTGATCTTCGCGAACGGGCAGCATCAGGTCCTGACGATCCAGACCCAACAGCAACGCGAGGTTGGATGCCACGTAAATAGAAGAGTAAGTACCGATGATGATGCCGACACTCAGCGTCAGAGCGAACCCGTGAATTAACTCTCCTCCAAAAAACTGAAGGGCAAAGACCACCGCCAACGTAGTGCCTGAGGTCATAATCGTTCGACCCAGTGTTTGCGTCAGCGATACGTTGCAAATTTCGATGCGCTCGGTTTTTCGCATTTTCCGGAAATTCTCGCGGATGCGGTCGTACACCACAATTGTATCGTTGATGGAATAGCCGATCAGCGCGAGGAACGCGGCCAAGACGGTCAGATCAAATTCCCACTGGAATAAGGAGAACGCTCCAAGGGTAATCAGAACATCATGAAACAGCGCCGCGACGGCACCCAGTGACAGCTTCCACTGAAAGCGGATCGATACGTAGATCAGGACCATCAACAAGGCCGTAATGACCGCCAGGCCTCCCTCGTCCCGGAGTTCATCGCCCATGGCTGGCCCCATAAACTCGACGCGTCTCAGGGTTGTGCCATCGCCTTCCTCGTCGAGGCTATCGGCGATCTCTTGACCTATTGAGGCGGAATCGGAGGGCGGCAGTCGGACAAGCACCTCGCGCTCAGATCCATAGTTAACAACGATGGCACCATCATGGCCCATGTCTGATAGCTTGGCACGGATCTTCGGTAGCTGTGCTGGTTGCTCGAAACCCAGTTCGATCAGGGTGCCTCCGGTGAAATCAAGCCCGAGGTTTAATCCGTTAACAAACAGACTGGCCACCGAGCCCACCATCAGGACAATAGAAAGAATGCCGGCTATGAATCGCAGCTTGAGAAAATCAATAGATTTGATGTGTTCACTCATTGCGTTCACCTTAAATTGACAGTTTGGTCAGCTTACGACCACCAAAACTCAAATTCACCAATGCCCGAGTACCCATGATTGCGGTAAACATCGAGGTGAGAATACCTAGCGACAATACCACGGCAAAGCCGCGCACCGGGCCTGTGCCGATCGCGTATAAGATCACGGCGATCAACAGAGTTGTCAGGTTGGCATCCAGAATGGTGACAAAGGCGCGCTCGTATCCGGCATTGATCGCGGAATGGGGCGCAAGCCCGTTGGCAATCTCCTCACGTATGCGGCTGTTTATCAACACATTGGCATCCACTGCCATACCAACCGTCAGTACGATCCCCGCCATACCAGGTAGGGTCAGGGTCGCGCCCAGCATCGACATCAACGCAACCAGCAACATGATATTAAAGGCCAGCGCTAGATCGGCGAACACCCCAAAAATCTTGTAGACCAGCGGCATAATCAAAACAACCAGCGCCATACCAATTGTGATCGACTTAATACCCAGCTCGATGTTCTCTGCGCCCAACGACGGACCGATGGTTCGCTCTTCAACGAAATCCAAGGGGGCGGCAAGCGCGCCGGCCCTCAGAAGCAGTGCCAACTCGCTGGCTTCTGCCGGGCTATCAAGCCCTGTGATACGAAATTGAGTGCCCAGCGCAGACTGAATCGTCGCAAGGCTGATGATTTTTCGTTCTTCGTACTTTTCAAGTATCGGCGTGTCATGACCCGCATCGTCTTTTTCATAACCGATCGTGCGACTCTTGCGCTCAATGAACAACACCCCCATGCGTCGTTTGATATTGTCACGAGTGGCTCGGTTCATCATCGTCCCGCCCTGACTGTCGAGGCGGATGTTGACTTCTGGCTGACTGGTTTGCGGGTCAAAACTGGACTGAGCACTGGTTACGCGATCACCGGAGATAATGATATCCCGTTCGAGAAACGCAGAGCGCTGATAACTCGCATCACGAAATTCAAATTCCTCTTTGTTAAGTGCGCTCTCATCAACACGCGCTTCAAGTCGAAATTCGAGGTTTGCGGTTTTACCAAGAATACGTTTGGCTTCTGCGCTGTCCTGTACTCCCGGCAACTCAACGACGATGCGATTTCGTCCCTGCTTTTGAATCAGCGGTTCCGATACGCCAAGCTCGTTGACGCGGTTACGGAGTGTCGTCAGGTTTTGGCCAACTGCGTAGTCTTCCATCTCCCGAATCTGCTGCTCGGTGATATTGAGCGTCACCCGGAAGCTATCACCCTCTTCAGCGAGCACGCGCTGCAGCTCAGGCATGGCGTCGCCAATAATGTCGACCGCACGAGCGCGTAGCTCTTCGCTCGAGAAGGTCGCCTCAATACGATTGCCATCCTCTAATTTAACCAGACCGCGAATACGATCGGCACGCAGTTTTTTCTTGATGTCGTTGGTATAGATCTCAAGCCGTTTCTGAACCGCCGCCTCGGTGTCCACTTCAAGCAGGAAATGCACGCCACCGCTGAGATCGAGGCCCAACTTCATGGGCGATGCTCCCAGAGACAGCAGCCATTCCGGTGTCGTCGGCGCAAGGTTAACGGCAACAACGTACTCATCACCCAACGCGCGACGGACCAACGACTTGGCAAGCAGTTGATCGTTCTGATCAGCCAGACGAATCAGCCCCATAGTCGGCTCGAGCTCAGTCGCTTTGACACTGACACCATTTTCTTCGATAGCTTGAATCGCCTTATCGAGTGCTGATTGCTCAACCGTCAGGGAGCTGCTGGCCCCTGAAATCTGAATTGCGGGATCCGGCGGATAAATATTTGGAAATGAATAAAGCACAGCCAGACACAGCGCAATAATCAGCGCCGAGTACTTCCAGAAAGGGTATCGGTTCATAAGCGGCCCAGTGAGTCAGTTCAGGCAGGCCCGTCTGGGGGCCTTATTTGAAAACGCGCAGGAGTATAGCCAATCGACTATACCCCTACAAATACAAGTGCTTCATGCGAGCCATCTGCGCGCATTTCGGAACATCCGCATCCACGGACCGTCCTCCATCCAGCTCGGATCACGCCATGAATTCTGTACCGCACGGAATACCCGTTCGGGATGAGGCATCATGATGGTGACACGGCCATCGGCAGAGCACACGCCGGCAGTAGCGCCCGTTGATCCATTAGGATTTGCGGGGAAAGACTCTGCGATATAGCCATAGCCATCTGAGTAGCGCACAACCAATCCACCTTCGCGCCGAAGCGCATCGAAGTCATTATCGGCAAATTCTGCACGCCCCTCTCCGTGTGAAACGACAATTGGGATATGGGAGCCATTCATGCCTGCCAGCAACAGTGATGGGCTGTTCTCGACTCGCACCATGACCACCCTGGCTTCGTATTGCTCGGACTGGTTACGCACAAATCGCGGCCAGCGTTCCGCCCCCGGAATAAGTTCGTGCAGATTCGAGAGCATCTGACAACCGTTACAAACTCCCAGAGTGAACGTATCTGCTCGATGGAAAAACGCCTCAAACTGATCGCGCGCCCGGGTGTTGAACAATATTGACTTAGCCCAACCTTCACCAGCACCCAGTACGTCTCCGTAAGAGAATCCGCCGCATGCAGCAAGACCTAAAAAGTCATCAAAAACCACTCGCCCACTGAGAATGTCGCTCATGTGCACGTCAATCGATTCAAACCCTGCGCGATCAAATGCGGCGGCCATTTCATACTGACCATTAACGCCCTGTTCACGCAATATCGCTATACGAGGACGTGCGCCCGTTGCTATATAGGGCGCCGCAATGTCCTCCGCAGGATCAAAACTGAGCCTGGAGTTTAAACCTCGATCTTCATCGTTGATGATTCCGGCAAACTCTTCTGCCGCGCAAACCGGGTCATCACGAAGCGCCTGCATACGATAGCTTAACTCTGCCCAGGTCTGCTGAAGAACCGCGCGACTGCCGCGATATAGCTCTTTTGCATGATGCTTGATAACAATGGCGCCTTCGAGCTCGACGTTACCGATGACCCTAATGCAATCAGCCAGGCCATGCTCTCTGAAAACATCAAACACTCGCTCACGCGTCAGCGCGGACACTTGTACGACTGCTCCAAGCTCCTCGCTGAACAACTCGGAAACCGGGCTATGCTCAAGATCGATGCTTACCCCACAGCGCCCCGCGAACGCCATCTCAAGCACCGTCACCAGCATTCCACCGTCAGAGCGATCGTGATAGGCCAGTAATAACCGGTCGCGCAGACACTGCTGGATCGCATCAAAAAAGCTGCGCAGCAACGCAGGCTCGTCCAAATCCGGAACATCGCCACCAAACTCGGAATAAACCTGAGCCAACGCAGAGCCACCAAGGCGGTTGCGCCCGCGCGAAAGATCGATGAGCAACAAGCTTGATTCCCGCTCATCACGAACCAGAGTCGGTGTCACCGCAAGCCGCACATCCGTCACCGGTGCAAACGCCGAAATAATCAACGACAAGGGTGAGGTCACGGATTTTTCCTCACCGGAGTCTTGCCAACGCGTATGCATCGACATCGAATCTTTACCAACCGGTATAACAAGACCGAGCTCAGGACAAAGCTCCATACCGACCGCCCTGACGGTGTCATAAAGGGCCTGATCTTCCCCAGGCTGCCCGGCTGCAGCCATCCAGTTTGCAGATAACTTGATATCTTGCAGGCGGGCAATTGGCGCCGATGCGATATTGGTAATGGCCTCCGCAACGGCCATTCGTCCTGAGGCAGGCGCATCGGTTACCGCCAGCGGCGTACGCTCGCCCATGGCCATGGCCTCGCCGGTATAGCCCTGAAACCCTGTAAGGGTGATTCCCGCATCGGCCACCGGGGTCTGCCAGGGACCAACCATCTGATCACGGCTAACCAGTCCGGTCACAGATCGGTCTGCAATGGTAATCAAGAATTTTTTTGACGACACGGCAGGAAGGCGCAGCACCCGCTCTATCGCCTCTCCGAGGCGCTTGATTTCCAGTCCGAACGGGGCTGGCGTGCTCACGTCACGCTCGAAGCTGCGATGCATGCGTGGCGGCTTACCGAACAGAACGGAAAGATCAAGGTCAACGGGGGTCTCGCCGCTGACACTGTCAGTCAGACTCAGGTGTTTTTCTGCTGTCGCTTGGCCCACTACCGCATAGGGGCAACGTTCGCGCTCGCATATTTGCTTGAATATCGTCATGCGCTCCGGTGGCACTGCCAGTACGTACCGCTCTTGCGCTTCGTTGCACCAGATTTCGAGCGGAGACAAGCCTGTATCCGCACTTGGGATGTCGCGCAAAGAAAACAGACCTCCGCAACCCCCGTCCTTTACCAGCTCTGGCAGCGCATTAGAGAGTCCACCCGCGCCAACGTCATGAATAAAGCAGATCGGATTGGCATCGCCCATCTGCCAGCATCGATCAATAACCTCTTGGCAACGATGCTCCATTTCAGCGTTATCGCGCTGCACCGAGGCAAAATCCAGATCTTCATCACTCGCACCGGAGTCCATCGAAGAGGCAGCGCCTCCGCCAAGGCCTATCAGCATCGCCGGGCCACCCAAAACGATCAGTTTGGAGCCTGGCTTCATGTCGCCTTTTTCAATGTGCTCTTCGCGGATGTTTCCCAGCCCCCCTGCAATCATGATCGGCTTGTGATAACCGCGCATCCGACTTCCCGGACCGCTCTCGTATTGCTCGAAGGTCCTGAAATATCCAGAGATGGCAGGACGCCCGAATTCGTTGTTGAACGCGGCTGCCCCAATCGGGCCTTCGAGCATGATCTGCAACGCAGAGGCAATACGCGCGGGCTTGCCGTAGTCATGCTCCCACGGCTGCTTGAAGTTGGGTACGTGCAGATGGGATACGGTAAAGCCCGATAACCCAGCCTTTGGGCGTGCACCCACACCCACAGCCCCTTCATCGCGGATTTCACCACCTGAGCCTGTGGACGCGCCCGCATAAGGCGCGATCGCGGTCGGGTGGTTATGGGTTTCGACCTTCATCAGGATGTGAACATTCTCTTCGCTATGGCCGTAGCTTTGCGTCTCCGTTGCCGGCATAAATCGTGCGGCGCGCGGACCACGAATAACCGCTGCGTTATCCGAGTATGCACTCAGAACATCCGAGCTATCACCTGACTCATAGGTATTACGGATCATTCCAAACAAGCTGTGGGATTGGACCTCACCGTCAATCGACCAACTCGCATTGAATATTTTGTGACGGCAGTGTTCGCTATTGGCCTGCGCGAACATCATCAACTCAACATCGGTCGGGTTTCGTCCGATGCGAACAAAACTTTGATGCAAGTAGTCGATTTCATCCGCCGCCAGCGCGAAGCCGAATGTGCTGTTCGCCTCTGCCAACGCATCGCGCCCGCCACCAATCACGTCGATGAATCGCAGAGACCTAGGATCGGCGTGTTCAAATAGCCCTTCGGCTGCGTCGAGCGTCTCCAAAACCTGCTCAACCATACGATCGTGCAACGCTCCGGCCAGCTCGGTTCGGGCCTCCGGTGAAATCCCACCATCGGCACTGATGCAATAAGCGATGCCACGTTCCAGACGACGAACTTTTGTCAGCCCACAATTGTGTGCTATGTCAGTGGCTTTACTTGACCACGGCGAAATAGTCCCGGGACGCGGTAAGACCAGAAATAAGTCTCCGCGCATCGACATTTCGAGTTCTTTCGGTCCGTATACCAATAACGCATCAAGTATCTCGCGCTCCTTGCTATCAAGGTCGCCAGCAAGCTCTGCAAAGTGAATAAAACGTGCCGAAACGAAACGCACTTTCGGGTTGATCGCTTGCAGGCGGCCAAGCAGCCTCTGTAAACGGAATCTGGGGAGAGCTGAGGAGCCAGGCAAAATCAACATAAAGTAATCCGCATCACTGAAAGCAACCGGAGCCGGAGACGGCTCTCACGCGAGCGCAGTATTCTACTAGATCCCGCTTCACCCAAACAGTAAATAACCCCTTTCCGATCACCGAAATTGAATACGCAACCCATTGAAAATCGATAATATTTGGCTAATTTATTGACCAAAACTCCGGTTTTTCGAGCTGGAAAAAGTCATACCCGATGTCAAGAACGGCAAGTAAAATTGGCGTCACCAGTCGACAGAAAGGTGTGAAGATTGAACCTCACCACCAACACTGTAAAACTGGAAGCTGTCGGGTCGACACTGCGGCGGATTTTCCCCGTCCTGAGCATCGCGATCCTTTGCTTCTCGTTGCTGACAGGCTGCATTAACGACAGCTTTGATCAGAACGGGACGTCGCTTCCTCCCAATGCCATCGGCGCCATCCGTGAACGCGGAGAGCTGCGCGTGGTGACTCGTGGAGACGAAAGCGCGGAGGACTCAGAATCGAGCCTGGAGGCGGAGCTTGCTCGCGCCTTTGGGGAACACCTCGGGGTCGACGTCAGAATTATAGCGGTCGCGTCACCTGGCGAGGTGTACTCAGCGCTGGATCATGGCATTGCCGATATCGCTGCCGCTACATTATCGCAAACCACAGATCGAAGCGGGTCCTATCGGTATACAACGCCCCACTTGGCTGTGAGTCAGCAGGTCATCTTCAAACACGGCTCAGAACGCCCAAGGAGCATTGAGGACCTGATTGGCAAGCGCGTCATGGTGCTCAGCGACAGCAGAGCCGCTGATCTTTTGCGGGCACAACAGAGCACCCGTCCGGCGTTGTCCTGGAGCGAAAGCACTCGCTTTGACACGTTTGAGCTGTTGAGACAAGTCGCGTCCGCAGAGATCGACTACGCAATCATAAAATCAACCGACTATTTCCTGAATGAAGGGCTGTTCCCCGGCGTTGAAGCTGCCTTTGATATCAATTCGGTAGAGCAGCGCTCCTGGGTGGTACGCAACGATAAGAAACGCGACGAGCTTTACACCGAGTTGCAATCGTTTCTGTCGGATTTTGAACGCAGCGGTGAACTCGCGCTGCTGCACGAGCGACTGGTCGGTTATGTCCCCGAATTCAATCGTATCGCTGTGCGCGCATTTGCCCGCAGGGCGCAGCAAAAACTGCCTCGATTGGAGCCCATCATGAAACGGGTTGCTGCCGACGAGAACATCGACTGGCATCTACTCGCTGCGATCAGCTATCAGGAGTCCCATTGGAACCCCGATGCTGTCTCACGTACAGGCGTGAAGGGCATGATGATGCTCACAGAGGTCACTGCCTCTGAAGTTGGCGTTGACGATCGCACTGACATGATTCAAAGCCTTCGCGGTGGCGCTCGCTACTTCAGACGCCTGCTTCAACAGCTACCCGACTCGATCCAGGAACCCGATCGAACGCTATTTGCCCTTGCTGCTTACAACATGGGTAGCGGTCATGTTAATGATGCGCGCGATCTGGCAGAGATGCGCGGCTTCGATCCCGACCGATGGTCTGACGTCGAGCAGCAATTACCGTTGCTAACGCGCCGTGAATGGTACAAGCACACCCGTCACGGATATGCGCGCGGATTTGAAGCGACCAGTTTTGTTCGCAACATTCGCCAATACCACCGTTTTCTTGTGCACCGAACCGATGCTGACGACCCGTTCCAACTCGCACTTACAGAGGCCAAGTCAAAGGCTCGCAGCTGAACTGGGAACGTCAACGCCGCGCTCTGAAGAAGCTACGCATTTGGCTTGCGCACTCATCCTCGAGCACTCCGCCTTCCCAAACGACCTTGTGATTCAGAAAGCCTTGATCCAGTAACAAAATATTACTCGCGACTACGCCTGCTCGCGGCTCTCTTGCGCCGAAAACCAATCGTGCAACCCGCGCGTGGACCAAGGCTCCCGCGCACATGGCGCAGGGCTCAATGGTGACATAGAGTGTCGAGCCAGGAAGGCGATAGTTACCAGTCGCCTGAGCGGCATCTCGAAGCGCTTTGACTTCGGCGTGCGCGGTAGGATCATGGCACCCAAGCGGAGAGTTATAACCTGATCCGATGACCTGATTATCACGCACCAGAATTGCCCCCACGGGCACCTCTCCCAGTGCTTCAGCCTGCCGGCCTAGCTCAATAGCGCGACGCATCCAGTGTTCGTCAGTCATTAATCCACACTGGCCTCAAAGCATATTCAAAACGCTATCGGACCTATTTTTTCACGTCCTTATCAATCAATGCACTGACCGGTATCTGAGAGAGAACATTTTTGAGCCGCGAGCGCAGAAGCAGAGGACGTAAATTTCGTTGAAATACGCCTTGGCATCCGACCTTATGTGCCCGTTCTTCAAGCTCGTTGGAGACGTTATTACTGGCAATCACAACCACTATTTCAGGGTGCTCTATCATCAACCGCGTGCAGATCTTTTCCCATTCATCGTCGTTCTCACCGGCAACTATGATGACAAGATTACAGCGACGAATTTCAACCAAGGCTTCAATTTCGGCCAAATCACCGATCAACATAACGTCGGCGCCCAGGTCTTGAAGAATAGACGCCATCGATGCAAGCGAAACAACATTGTCTTTGTCTACCAGCATTACCCTAGCCGGAACCCGGTTGTCAGCGTTTTCAGCATCCCTCAAGGAGGCTTCAGCTTGCCCCTTGAGCAGAAACTCCTGCACCTGACGCCGAATAGCGACCGGAGAGGCTATCTTTGAGATCAGCCCCTCTGCGCCCGCTCTCAAAGCGGATATTTCCATCAGGGAGTCGTCATGAAAGGAGACAAAAACAACCGGAACATCTTCCATGCCATCGATTGCATGAAGACTTTTCAGAACGGCGAACCCAGAGGTGTCACCGAGTTCAATATCAAGCAGTACCAGATCCGGTCGTTGGTGTCGGGCAAGGTCTAATCCTTTGCGACCAGTCAGTGCAAAACGGATTTCGCCCTGATCTTCAAGCATTCTCGACAACACATGAATGGAATCAATCGAGTCATCGATTATCAGTATGCTGGGGCGCAGGTCCGGCTCCAGCCGCTCATCAGCGGTCATCGTTCAGCTCCTGTCAGATGCTCCTGAGCCTCATGCTCAGCCCCGGCAAAAATCGTGAGTATGGCACTGGTTCGACCATCGATAACCAGGGTCGTTAGCAAGCCTTTAACTTCAAAGCTCTTTGAGTCAACATCGATCGCCTCAAACGTCACGGCACGTTTATCATCCATCGAGCTATCATCCGCCTCGACGTGGGCCGTGATCATCTCATTGATGAGGTCTGAAGCATCGACCAACAACCGGTCGATGGACATTCCGTAAAGCGTACCAGACGCATGCCCGAATATATGTTCGGCCGCAACATTGCCTAAAGTTACGACGCCATTTTGGTCAATCACCAGGATTGGGGTCGGCAACATATTCAGCAAACGTTCGAAGCGCTCGTCACTTTCTTCCAGCGCACGGATACTGCGCGTGACCTGCGTCGTATCCATGTAGTTAATCACGACGCCCGAGCTGTCTCCAGTCGGATCCGCGTATGGTGCGCAGCGACGAAGAAAGGACTGTCCGTTCAAACCTGGTAAGTGTCGACCAACTCGAGTTCCGGTTGATGCAACGGACTCAACATCGGCTACCAGTAATTCGTCGGGCACATTCGGGCGAAAATGTCGAAGATCACGACCCAGATCCTGCTGCATCAGCGAGAATATTTCACGCGCTTTGGGCGTAAACAGGCGAATATGCATATTACTGTCAACGAAAATAGTAGCCGTATCAGTGGACTGGATGAGATTGCGTAAATCTGAGCTCAGACGGTTCAGCTCCTCTATTTTCAGCTCGTGCTCAGCATTAACGCTGTACAGCTCCTCATTGACCGAATGCAACTCCTCGTTGGTGCTCTGAAGCTCCTCATTGCTCGCCAATAATTCTTCGTTACTGGCCTGTAACTCCTCGTTGCTGGTTTCCAGCTCTTCTACTGTGGACTGCAGCGCCTCTCTCGTGCGGTTTAGTTCGGCTTCCAGATCTCTAACGTATTCACCCGCATGAGAGTCGATATCGAAAGCAATATCAGCTTGCGAGGGTATTTCGAGAGTAGCTGGGGCTGCTTCTTCTTTTTCAATCACTATCATGAAGAAGTTGTTATCTGTACCCCGTTGACTGATAGGTATAATCTCCATCGTAACGATTTCGACTTGTTCATCCATCAGTAGTTTCAAGCCCTGTAGCTTGACTCTGGCACCGATTTTCTCCGCCTTACGCATTCCGGCGCTCAGCGGAAGCTGCAGCGACTTATGCAACAAATCAGTCGCTACGCCCGAAAAACGACCTTCTTCAAGACGAATATACCGCTTGGCATTTCCAAATATATGAGCAATCTCGCCGGACCCGTTTAGCAAGATACCCGCGGGTATAAAATCATTTAATAAAGCGTCGTAAACACTCATCAGGGGCGATGCACGACTAGGACTAACTGGTTTGTCGATCCGTATCGGCGTCTCGCTCAGTCCTACCCTCAAATCTGACACTTGACGGTTATCGCTTATCTTTTTGAAAAACTTCCACTGCCGATCAATCGTATCGAACTCTCTCATGAGTTCTCCGAGTGACTCACTGGCACCAAGAAACAGCACACCATTCATTACCAGTGAATAATGAAAGGAAGCAATGGCCCGGGCTTGAGCTGCCGTTCGCAAATAGATCAGCAAATTCCTACAGCTGACGAGATGCATATGCGTAAAGGGCGGATCATTGAGAAGATTGTGGCGAGAGAATATGAGCACTTTACGTAAGTGCGGTAACACTTTCAGGCGGCCGTCTCCAAGTGGTTCGAAATACCGCTCTTTTAGGTAATCGGGCATATCGAGAAAAGCTTCCTCCCGATAAATGCCGACACCTGCAATTTGCAAAGACTCACCGTGCAAATCGGTCGCCAGAACCTTCAACCTTGGTTCCATGTTAGCTTCAGCGAACGCCTCCAGGAATAGAATAGCGATCGAGTATGCTTCTTCTCCGGTTGAACAACCGCAGTCCCAAATGCGAATCTCCTCGTTTGGCGCCACGCGCGTCAATAGGTCTGGGACAACCTTGGTCTTTAGAATCTCAAAAGCCTCGGCGTCGCGGAAAAACCGTGTTACACCAATCAAAAGATCCTTATAGAGTTGATTCAACGCCCCCGGATCGGTTTCAAGCTGCTTGCAATATTCCTCAAGCGTTGAGCCTCCACCATGGGCATTAGCGACCACCCGTCGCTCTACGCGTCGGGTGATCGTCCGCGGCTTGTAATGATTAAAATCAATGCGGTAGGCCTTACGCAGCAATTCGAGGATCGCTGGCATGCCAACCTGTTTGGGTTCGTCGGCATACATAGCCTCCAATTCACGCAGCGCCTCTGGCGCTGACGCGTACTTTACAAGAAAGCGAGGCATTTCTTCAGGTGGCAAAATCGCATCTGCACAACCCGTATTTATAACACTCTGCGGCATACTGCTAAAGCGTGCCGACTCAGGCGTTTCCGCGAGGACGACACCGCCAGCGTCGCGAATGTCTAACACCCCGTTGGTTCCGTCGGAACCAGTGCCAGAAAGTACGATACCAACGGCTCGCTCTCCCCAAGCGCTAGCCAACGAGTGGAAGAACAGGTTAATTGGAAGAAACAGCCCGCCGTCCTTGGTACGCGGACGCATACTCAGAACATCATTATTAACCGTCAGCTCACCACCTGGCGGCAACAGATAAATGTTGTTTGGACGTATCTTGAGATCACCGGTGACCTGACGAATAGGCATGCTCGTGTACCGCTCCAGAAGCTCGTCCATGAGACTTTTGAAATCGGGCGATAAATGCTGAACGATCACAAATGCCATATTCGACGAATCAGGCATAGCTCGGAAGAATCTTTCCAGGGCCTCGAGTCCACCTGCCGAAGCACCTATGCCGACGACATGCGACGCTGCGCCATCCTCTGCCGTAGGCAGCTCCATTTCATCCAAATCATCGTCCTGCAGAAGCGCCGCTGCGATCGACGAATCATCATCCGTCAGATCCGCCCAACTATCGTCAGAAGACGGCGCAGCGTCTGCGTCCTGCAGCTCAGAGGAACTGTCGAATGAACCCTCGTCTTCAGGAGCATTCAAATAATCGTCTGGCATATTGACCCCTCAGGCCTCAGTTACTTGTAACGTCACAATATCCGCGTCGGTTGTTGACAAAAATCGGGGGATCCCAACATCCAAACGCGGTTGCCGCCCCAGAGCTCAGCTCAAACCGGGACGGACTTAGATAGGGTATCACTATATATGGAAATCCATCACAAAACATCCCATCGCGTCGGTATGTCTTTCGCTGCATGACTGCTTCGCGCCAGGGGCTTTGCAAGATTGGTCGTAAGGAAGATTGGGCATACCTACTCAGCGTTGTGAGCGGATGTAACCATAATAACGCCAGCATAAAAGCGACACCGCACTCCGATAGGGCTTGAGCGGCTCTGCTGCGAGTCGTATCTGGTTTGGTGTAGGTCTCTCAGCAAGACCAAACATGCGTCCGAAGCCGACTCGTATCGCGAGATCGCCCGTCGGCCAGACGTCCGGGCGCCCGAGAGAAAACATCAAGTACATGTGCGCTGACCATTCGCCGAAGCCTTTCACCGCTGTTATTGTCCTGACAACCTCGTCATCACTCATAGCCGGCAAGTCTTCCACTACAAGCTCTTGGGTAACGACTGCCTGACTTAACGATCTGATGTAACTGAGTTTCTGAGGTGACAAACCGGCTGCGCGAAGTTTTTCATCGCTGACTCGATCAATAGCACCAGCGTTAAGCTCACCACCAACGACGGCCTTTACCCTGTTGGTGATCGCGAGGGCAGCACTGGTTGACACCTGCTGGCCAATGATTATCGACGCAAAGGTTTCAAATCCTTGGGGTTGACGACGCTCCGCCGGATATCCAACCACGCTAATTGCATCTGAAATCGCTGCGTGGGTGTTGGCGAGGATATCGAGATCTGCTTGTATCTTTGTTTGCGTGAGCATAAAGCCCGTCATAGCAAGCCCCCGGTTTGAATCAAGATCAGCGCATCAACACCGTCGGCACTCGCGATGCGCGCAAGAGGTCACTGGTTCGACTGCCGAAAAACAAACTGCGCAAGGGCGAATGACTGTATGCCCCCATCACCAAAACGTCTATCTCCCGTTCACTCAGCGTCTCTGCAATCACTCTTTCAGGATCTCCTGGCCGGTACAGTACGTCGACCAAAAACCCGGCATCAGACAATGTCTTTTGGGCCCAAGCCAGTTGCTTGTCGGCATCTTTGCGCGGTTTTCCCGACATCAACACATCGACCCGGATATCCGAGAACATCGTGCTCGCCGCAATTAACTCTACCCCTCGACGGCTCATGCTTCGACCGTCAAAAGCGACCAGAGCGCGCGTGGGCACTTTGAATCCCCTAGTTACGGTAACCAGCGGTCTACGCACGCGACGACTGATTAGCTCCACGTTGCGTCCCAAATCTCGCTGTGTATGCTCAGCGGACTCTCCGCGACGGCCCAGTACGAACAACGCAACCTCATGTTGCTGCAAATCGAGCGTGTCCTGCAGCGGTCCGTATCGCTGCCTGACATCCGGCGATTCAATGCCCGCCTCGATACAGCGCCTGCGCAAACGATCCAGGAACAATCGCCCCTGCTCGCGCGCCTCACGACTGCGCTCGGCTTCCAGCTCTGAGAGTTGGTTGAGCAAGTTTTCCTGCGCATCGACTCCGATTGCACCGCTGTAATCGCTGCTGGCGGCAGTTTCCGGGTGACGATCGATAACGTGAAGCAACTCCAGCCGAGCGCCGAGCTTGCGTGCAGCCCATGCTGCGTAATCTGCAACAGAATCTGCGTACGACGACTGGTCAACACACGCCAATACTTTTTGTTCTATCTCCATCGTTTGCGTCCCTAATGACCAAGCAACAGATCGCTGCCATCGTCCTTGTCATGAACAGCGAAGCGATCAACCATAGTCGCACTGGCTTCATTGAGACCGATCACCTCGACATCAGTGCCCTCGCGGCGGAACTTGATCACAACCTTGTCGAGCGCACTCACCGCCGTAATATCCCAGAAGTGAGCGCGACTGACATCAATGCGTACTTTTTCAATGACTTCTTTGTAGTCAAAGGCCTGCGTGAAGCGATCTGCGCTGGCGAAAAATACCTGCCCGAGGATTGTGTATGTGCGGGTACGCCCTTCGTCCTCGGCCTGTGAGCGTACTCGTAAAATCTGTCCAACTTTATGCGCGAAGAAGAATCCTGAGAGCAGCACACCGGTCAAAACACCGCGAGCCAAATCGTGCGTGGCGACCGTAACGAGTACGGTTGCGACCATTACCACGCTGGAGCTCTTGGGAAGTGACCTAAGCTGCCGGATAGACTCCCAGCTGAAGGTTCCGATCGACACCATAATCATGACCGCGACCAGCGCAGCCATCGGAATCCGGCTGACCCAGTCTCCCAAAAACACCACCATAATCAGCAGAAAGATGCCGGCGCAAAAGGTCGACAAGCGTCCTCGCCCACCCGATTTAACATTAATAACCGACTGGCCAATCATCGCGCAGCCTGCCATGCCACCCAGAAAGCCACACGCAATATTGGCCATTCCCTGTCCAACGCACTCGCGGTTTTTATCACTTTTGGTATCCGTTAGATCATCTACGATGGTAGCGGTCATCAGGGACTCCAACAGACCGACGACCATCAACGTCAACGCGTACGGAAGAATAATCATCAGCGTTTCGAAGGAGAAGGGAACATTGGGCATAAGCAGGCTCGGCAAGCTGTCGGGAAGCTCCCCCATATCACCGACCGTGCGCACTTGAATGTCAAACACAATGGCGACAGCTGTCAGCACAACGATCGTGACCAAAGGCGAAGGCACCACGGTGGTAATCCGCGGAAGACCATAAATGATACCGAGGCCAACGGCGGTCATGGCGTAAACATGCCATGTGACGTTGATTAACTCTGGCAACTGCGCCATAAAAATCAAAATCGCCAACGCATTCACAAAACCAGTCACCACCGAGCGCGACACAAAGCGCATCAACTCTCCGAGACGCACCAAACCGGCGACAATCTGCAGAAAACCTGTGAGCACCGTGGTTGCGAACAAGTACTCGAGACCGTGATCCTTGACCAGCGTCACCATCAACAACGCCATGGCACCGGTCGCTGCCGAGATCATTCCCGGGCGAGCACCTGCAAATGCAATCACAACGGCAATACAAAAAGAGGCATACAAACCGACTTTCGGATCGACCCCGGCTATGATCGAAAACGCGATCGCCTCGGGAATCAGCGCTAACGCGACCACCAAGCCGGCGAGCAGATCGTTACGAATATTTGAGAACCATTCCTGGCGAAGGGCAGTCATAAAACATGTCCTGTTTATTCAGGCAGTCAGCAAAACGTCAGGTGACACCGGCTGGGGCCGGGGTTCAGGATTCAGATTGTCAACTGGAACAGATGTAGAGGACGGCCGGGCTCCTCGACGTGAGTGCCTGACCAAGCGGTATAGAGCCACAATTATAACTACCGGGCTTTTTGGTCGCACCGGAAATAAAACCGTCAGATCATGGCCTCGGCCGTCCGGTCCGGCGGCGCAGACAAGCGCTTGCGAAGATTGCTTGCGATGGGGCGTATTTTAGGACGCCTTTTTGGCGTCGGAAGCGCTATCATTGCACTGAAATCATACACTCAGAGAAACGCATCGTGCGCAGTACGCTTCAAGATCAACTGCTGAAGGCCGGTTTGGTCGACGAGAAATCCATCAAGAATGCCAACAAGGGCAAGCTCAAGGAACAGCGTCAAAGCGGCAAGAAGGGCAAGCAACCGAGCTCATCCCGGTTGCAGGCTGAACAGAAGCTCAAAGAAAACTCGGAACGCGATCGAGCATTGGCAGAGCAACGCAACGCAGAGCAACGCTCCCGCGAGCTCAGCGCTCAGGTTGCCCAGCTTGTCGATCATTACCGTCAGCCCAGAGGGGGTGATATAGCCTACAACTTCGCCGACGGTAGCATCATCAAACGAATATACGTCTCGGAAAAGCATCAACGACAACTCACCCGCGGCCAATTGGTCATTGTTCGTGACGCCGACAGTTACGCCCTCGTGCCCGTTGCAGCAGCAGAGCGCATTAAGGCACGACTGCCCGATCAGATTGTTGTTTGGAACGCACCGCCCAAAGATGAACCGGACGAAGACGATCCGTATAAAGACTTTCCGATCCCGGACGATCTGATGTGGTAACGGCGTTTTATATCGCCCGTTCATCGGCCAGCGCGTCATCGATTATTGGTTTTCAGGTCTGATCAAGCATACAATCAGCGGCTCGTTTGGTATCGCTGGAATTCAACACAATGAAAATACTAAAAGCACTCTTTTTCACTCTGGCCGCATCCTCTGCCCTTTGTCCAACCGCTCACGGCGCAAATGACCTTGAAATAATGGTCTTTACCAGCTCAGAAGAGCATATGGGACTGGGTGTGAACTCAGCACTGGTGATGGGC
>Ga0181576_10000724_pt1 | contig 24838 bp, 23 predicted proteins | sample 101ome_22_FD_132464 | JGI IMG/M metagenome (GOLD analysis project Ga0181576, IMG submission 132464) | Coastal salt marsh microbial communities from the Groves Creek Marsh, Skidaway Island, Georgia - 101412BT metaG (megahit assembly) | ecosystem: Environmental > Aquatic > Marine > Intertidal... | reverse complement strand
CGGATCAATGAAGCCGTCAGTTTTTTTACTAAAAAAAATAACTTTAACCTTGGTATCGTTGCCCATGGACATGGTGCTAGCACCGGTGCTCACTATCTGGCAACAACCCCGCTGGAAGTCGTTGGCGGTATGATTGCTATTAGCATGGATCTGGAAACACCTCACAGTGAAGATGATCTGAAAAAAATCAAGGTTCCGTTTATCGACATTTATGGTGAACTTGATTTAAACAGCGTCACAAAATCAGCTTCAGACCGGAAACGTGCGGTCTCTTTTAATGCAGCCAATCTGAAATACCGGCAAATCCGCAAAACCGGCGCAGATCACTTTTTTACAGGCCTGGAAGATTCGCTGTTTGTCACTGTTCGCAACTGGCTGGCCAAAAATGTCGCCGGTGAGGAAGTTATCCTGAAACAGGATGAATCCGCCGGAAACTAATTTTTAACCTGAACAACCAGGGAGTTAATGCCATTTTGCTGAAACAGTTTGCGTTGTGAATTCAAACTTGATTTGTCTGCAACCGGTTGAGTTAACACTCGGTAAAAGGTGGTTCCTTGACTATTGGCTTTCTGGATTTCAGCTTCAACACCGAGCATCGCCAGTTTGGCTTTTTGACGATCCGCGTCAGACATCTTCCTGAAAGACCCTGCCTGCAGACGATAACTGACCGATGCCGCCGGTTCAGAGCGGGACACAACTGAAGAAGGACGCGGTTTTACCACTTCGCCAACTTCTTCATCGGAAATAACCACCTCCATCTCAGGCAGAATGGTATAGAAATCAAAACGTGGTTTTTGCGGCTGTTCAGCCGCTTTATCTTTGCTGACAGTGCCAATCGACAGTTTTTGGCCACCATTTATCCAGGCCGGAATTTCCAGTGGTGTACCAGCAGGTACGAGAACCATCCAGGCAACTCCAGCCAGTAAAATGCCGCTTAAAAAGCCGTACAGGTAAATCACCCAACCCGGTGTTGGCAGATCAACCGGCTCCTCGCGTGGCGTCGCCCGATGGCTGTAATCCCTGGTCATGAAGTTATCCGTTACATCTGTTCAGGTGCAGAAACACCAATAAGATTCAAGCCGTTACGCAGCACTTCCCGCACCGCGAGAATCAGTTTTATACGCGCGTCACGCAATTTGTCATCATCAACCAGAAACTGGCTTTTGTTGTAGTAGCTATGAAAGTCATTCGCCAGCTCACGCAGATAATGAGTCAATTGATGAGGCTCTTCATTCAAAGCCGAACTTTCCACCACTTCCGGATAGCGGCTTAACTGCTTCATCAAAGCCAGTTCATGATCTTCGGTCAGCAATTCCAGATTTTCCAGTCCGGCAGAAGGTTCAACGGATAGATGCTTTTCTGCGGCTTGACGCAATACTGAGCTGACGCGAGCATATGCGTACTGAACGTAATAAACCGGGTTATCGTTAGACTGGGATTTTGCCAGATCCAGATCAAAATCCATGTGTTGCTCACACTTGCGCATAACATAAAAGAAACGCGCCGCATCGCGACCGACTTCTTTACGCAATTCACGTAAGGTCACAAATTCGCCGGAACGTGTCGACATCTGAACTTTCTCGCCACCGCGGTATAACACGGCAAACTGAACCAGTAATACATCGAGCTTTTTCTCGTCAGCACCCATAGCCTGAAGGGCCGCTTTGACACGAGGTACGTATCCATGATGATCCGCACCCCAGACATCGATCACCCGGTCAAAACCACGCTCCAGTTTCTGCAGATGATAAGCAATATCGGATGCAAAATAGGTTGTCTGGCCATTGTCCCGAATCACGACACGGTCTTTTTCATCACCAAAATCCGTTGAACGGAACCACCAGGCTCCGGCTTTTTCGTAAAGATGTCCGGCTGCACGCAATTTATCGATAGCTTTGTTAACGGAGCCATTGTCAGCCAGCGATCTTTCCGAGAACCATTCTTCGTAATTGACACCAAACAGACTCAGGTCATCGCGAATGTCATCAAGAATGGTATTCAGCGCAAGCTCAAAAACAAAACGGTAACGATTATCACCGAGCAATGTCTTGGCACGCACAATCAATGCATCGATATGCGCTTCCTTGTCACCACCGGCAGGCTCATCAGCAGGAATATCTGCAAATACTTCATCTGCCGCAAAATGATAGGCGTCACCGTTCTCACGATGCAGGGTCGCAGCAATATCCCAAACATAGTCGCCACGATAGCCATTGGCCGGAAACACGAATGTTTCATCACAAAGTTCCAGATAACGCAGCCAGACTGAGGTGGCCAGAATATCCATCTGCCGGCCTGCATCATTAACATAGTATTCACGATGCACATCAAAACCGACGGCTTCGAGCAAGTCAGCAACGACTGCACCATAAGCGGCACCACGACCATGACCAACATGCAAGGGCCCGGTTGGATTAGCCGAGACAAACTCAACCTGGACTTTTTTACCGCCACCGACAGTAGAGCGGCCATAATTATGCGACTGTTGCAGAATGTCGGGGATCAATGCCGTGTAAGCATCGCGCGCCAGCCGGAAATTAATAAAACCCGGGCCTGCAATACTGACTTCTGCAATGAAGTCATTTTCAGGCAGACTGACAATCAGTTTTTCTGCCAGATCGCGCGGTTTCATTTTTGCCTGTTTGGAAAAAACCATTGCAGCATTGGTTGCAAAATCACCATGAGCGGCATCTCTGGCACGTTCAATCATTGGCTGAGTAGCCGGGGCTTGGTCAAATACACCCTGTTGATGGAGATTTTGCAAGGCTTTGACCAGCATCTCCTGGATCTGATGTTTCATAAAATCCTGTCCGCAAGCAAGTTGAATAATGGAGCTGTAAAAAGGGGCGCAAGCATAACATGAGATGAATGTTTATTGCGTTGTTCAGGTGTAAAAATCCTGCGGATCGATATCGATAGACCAGCGGACTTTTTTGGCATCCGGCAACTGGGCAATCTGTTCCAGCCAGATATCCAGAAATTCATGCAATTTTTTTCGTGAAGCCGTTTGTAACAACAGATGAAAACGGTGCTGACCGGCCTTGCGCTGCATCACAGCCGGCACCGGCCCCCAAAGTTCAGGTGCCATTGCTGATTGCAAAGCCAGGTCCCTTGCCTGACGTAAAAAGCGCTCCGGTTGGTCAGCGTATATTGCCTCTGCCCTGATCAGCGCCTGATAACTAAAGGGCGGAAATGCTGCAGCCTTACGCTCGGCCATTGCGATTTCTGCAAAAGCGTCATAACCCTTGTGTATCAGTAATTGCAATAAAGGATGATCCGGGTGATGCGTCTGAATCAGCACCCTGCCTGACTTTTCTGCCCGCCCGGCGCGCCCGGCAACCTGCAATACTTGTTGTGCCATACGCTCTCCGGCTCTGAAATCGGTACCAAACAGCCCGTGATCGATGTCGAGCATGACAACCAGTGTCACATTTGGAAAATCATGACCTTTTGCCAGCATTTGAGTGCCGATCAGAATTTGACTCTCGCCACTGCGTACCTGTTCCAGTTTATCCTGCAAACTGCCTTTACGCCGGGTTGTATCATGATCGATCCTGACATAGGGACTGTCGGCATACCATTTTTGTAATGCCTGCTCCACACGTTCGGTTCCCTGTCCCAGATTAAATAATTTTTCACTGCTGCATTCAGGGCATTTATCCGGTTGACGCTGCTGATAACCACAATGATGACAAACCAGTTTATGTTTGCCGGCATGCAGAGTCAGATTCGCATCACAACGATGGCATTGCCCCACCCAACCACAGTCATGACAACTCATGACCGGTGCAAATCCACGCCGGTTCAAAAAAATCATGACCTGATTGCCCAGCGCCAGTTCCTCGCCAATCAGCCGGCGGGTAACCGGGGATACCCCGGCATCCATTTTCACACTGCGTACATCAATCAATTCCATTTTCGGCAAACTCGCACCTGCAGCACGCTGCGTGAGTTTAAATAGCCTGTAAGTCTTGCGATGCACATTTTGTAAGGTTTCAAAAGCCGGTGTTGCCGAGCCTAGTACAACCGGAAATTTTTGTTGCTGAGCCCGCGCTACCGCCATATCCCGCGCAGAGTATCGAAAACCTTCCTGCTGTTTGAATGATGCATCATGTTCTTCATCAATAACAATCAATCCGAGCTCCGGCATTGGCGTAAAAACCGCCGATCGAGTGCCAACAACGACTCTGGCCAGTCCTGTTGCGGCTTGTTGCCAGGCCAGGCATCGCTGTCTATCCGTTAACCCGGAATGCAGAATCACCATAGCTTCACCGATACGCTGTTGAAAACGCTCCAGTAACTGAGGGGTCAGCGCAATTTCCGGCACCAGAATCATGACCTGTTTCTGCTGCTGCAGAACGGCTTTGACAATGGCCAGGTAAACTTCGGTTTTACCACTGCCGGTAATGCCATGAATCAGTGAAACAGCAAAACCCTCGCTTGCCAGTACCCCGTCTACAGCCTGTCGCTGCTGATCATTCAAGCTTGGCGCCGGCAGGGTTGCCTGATTCACCCGCGGTGATATTTCAATATCTGCGCTAGTCATCATGCCGTTTTTCAAGAGGCTTTTGAGGACAGCCGTCGGCTGCTCAAACCGCTCTAACATTTCACTGTGAAAAACCGCACGTTGATGTTCAAGCAGGTAGTTGACAATCTGTTTTTGTCTGACCGCATTGCCTGCAAGCGATTCGGCAGTAACGCCCACTGCAAGCTGATAGGCCGTTTCAGTCAAGCTAAGCGCAGCTTCACCCTTGCGTAAATGTACCGGTAAGGCGGCCACTATCACTTCACCAACCGGGTGCTGATAATAGGATGCCGCCCAATGCATGAAAGCCATATCCCAAGGTTTTAACCAGGGCTGTGAATCGAGAATCTCCTGAACCGGCTTTAACAGTTTTGGCGAAATCTCCGACTGCGCAGTGATCTCGACAATAATGCCTACCCGCTGGCTTTTGCCAAAAGGCACTTTGACCCTCAAGCCCGGCTGTAAAGCACTCAGGTCAGTTTCAGCCGGCGGCAGATAATCAAAAAAGGCTCGCAGCGGTATTGATAAAGCAATACGTAAAATCATCTCAGTTTGCTGATTTTGCCGGCTTGATTGCGGAATGTTGTTGGCCATGCCTGTGGATAACTTTGTGTATAAAAAATGGATAGCTTGTTTAAAAGACCAAGCTGTTATGTCAATATTTCATTTATATGTAAATCATTTTTTCTTATAAGTTATATATATCAATAACTTAACAAATTCACTAATATTAATATATTCATACGTTTTGTTACAAAATACATTGTATGCTGTTGTTTCTACTTGTTAATAAAATACTGTCATGATTTTGCCCGAACAACTTATCACGCAAATTGAATCTTACACCGGCAAAACCTTTTCGCTGCAAAAAAGTCGTTCTGTCGCTGGTGGCTGTATCAATCATGCTGTCAGTATTGAGACCGGTGACGAAAATTTTTTCATCAAATTCAATACCGCCAATCTGGTGGAAATGTTTAATGCAGAAGCTGCCGGACTTAAGGAACTTGCCAAAGCCGCAGCCATCAAGGTTCCTGCTGTAATAGCCAGCGGCTGCGACCAGCAACAAAGCTGGCTGATCCTGCAACATCTGCAATTTGCTCATGGCAGCGCAGATGCCAGCGAATTAGCTGGCAGACAACTGGCGCAATTACATCATTTCACGCAAGCGCAGCATGGCTGGCATCAAAACAACTTCATTGGTTCAAGCCCACAAATCAATCCAAGACATGACAGCTGGATAGATTTCTGGAAACAGGCTCGACTCGGTTACCAGCTTAATCTAGCCAGACAAAAAAGCTTTTCCGGTAAGGTCATTCAACTGACGGAAAGGCTGATACTGGACTGTGACCCGCTGATTAATCATCAGCCTGCTGCAAGCTTACTGCACGGCGATTTATGGTCCGGCAACCTTGCTTATTCCCTACAGGGCCAGCCGGTTATTTTTGACCCTGCGGTCTACTATGGAGATCATGAAACGGATCTGGCCATGACCGAATTATTCGGTGGTTTTTCGAGTCGGTTTTACCGTGCTTATCAGGAAATCATGCCCATCAGTCCCGACTACAGAGTCAGGAAACAGCTTTATAACCTCTATCATATACTCAATCACATGAATATTTTCGGCGGCGGCTATGGCTCTCAGGCTGCCGGCATGGCTGAGCGGCTGCTTGCCGAACTGCGTTAAATCTTTTTCAGATGCACAAAATCAAAACTTAACGGATGTTTTTCATCAACCGGATGATGCTGTCGACTGATCTCCTGCCATTGTTCAGCCGGCCATTGCGGGAAAAAGGCATCACCGTCGATTTCAGCATCAATCAAGGTCAACTGCATCTCGTCAGCTAACGGCAAACACTGTTGATAAAGATTAGCACCACCGACGATCAACACATCCTGATCGCCTAATGCCGTTAACACAGACTCAATAGAACAGAACACTTCCGCACCCTCAGCCTGATAAGCAGGATTGCGCGAAATCACCAGATGCCTGCGATCCGGCAGCAAACCCGGTAAAGATTCCCAGGTCTTGCGTCCCATCACGATCGCCTTGCCTGAAGTCAATTGTTTAAAGTGTTTCAGATCATCCGGCAAACGCCATGGCAAGCGGTTTTCAATGCCGATGACACGATTATTGGCCATCGCTGCTATTAAAATTATTCGCGACATATCTACACCGAAAAGGGGTATTGAATTGGTTCGTGATGCTGATAACCCAGGACTTCAAAATCATCCATTGTGACCCAGGCTTCAATATCCTCGAGGGAAGTTATCTTCGGGTTTATCTGCAACTGCGGCGATGCAAAAGGCTCGCGTTTCAACTGCACATCGCGCATCAATGCCAGTTGATCTTCATAGATATGGGCATTAACAATTTTGTGATATGCCATGCCCGCCTTGTGACCGGTAATCTGCGCCACCAGTTTCAGCAAGGTAAAGACCTGTACCATATTAAAATTAAGCCCCAGTGGCACATCACAGGAACGCTGATAGGAGGTCAGATGCAAAGTGTCATCCAGCAATGAAAAAGTATGGGTATGCATACAGGGTCGCAGGCACCCCAGATGAAATTCACCGGGGTTGTAAAATGACAAAATCTCAGCTCTGTCATCGATATCTTTTTTCAGGTCATCGATAATTTTAGCGAGCTGATCAACACTGCCGCCATCAGGTTTTAACCAGCCGCGTCCCTGTACACCATAAACCCGGCCCATATCATCCTCACCTTTTCGATGCGGATTATTCAACCAGGCCTGATTATCGTTAGCATTCGCATCCCAGGTTCTGGTGCCTAGCTGACGAAAATCAGCAGCATTATCATAGCCGCGCAGATAACCGATAATTTCAGCTATGGCCGCTTTCCAGTAACTTTTACGGGTCGTAACCAGTGGAAATTCATTAGCACCCACATTAAAACTCAAATCAGCGTTAATGACGGTCAAACAGCGTTTGCCGGTGCGTTCATTATTGACCCATTTACCCTGGTCAATGATTCGCCGGCATAAATCAAGATACTGTTGCATGGTTATTTTCCACTTTTTGCTGACATAGATGAACGACGATAAGCCACAATAATCAGAACCAGACCCAAAAGAAACATCGGTAGACTTAGCAGTTGCCCCATCGTCAACCAGCCGTCAAAAAGATAGCCGATATGTGCATCCGGCATGCGGACTGTTTCAACCAGAGACCGGAACAAGGCATAAAACACTAGGAAAGCTCCCGATACTGCCATGCGAGGCGGCTGTAGACGACTAAAAAACCACAAAATGACAAATAACAAAATGCCTTCGAGTGCGGCCTCATACAGCTGGGAAGGGTGCAGAGGCGGTGATAATTCGGTATCCACCGGCAAACCCAGTCTGCCATAACACAACTGGGCAAAATCATGACATTTAAGCTGCATGCCCCAGGCTAGATCAGTGACCCCACCCCAAAGCTCGCCATTGATAAAATTAGCCAAACGCCCGGTCAGCAGCCCAACCGGCACTATCGGTGCAATAAAGTCGGTTATCTCGAAAAAATGTTTTTTTTGTTTGCGTGCCAACAAGCCCATTGCCAGCAAAACGCCCAGCAATCCGCCATGAAATGACATACCGCCTTCCCAGACACGAAAGAATCTTAACGGGTCATCCAGCCAGTCATTGAAACCGTAAAACAGGATGTAACCCAGTCGGCCACCGGCAACGACACCAATGACTACGTAAAATATCAGGTCTTCAACCTGCTGACGGTCCCAGCCTGCCAGCCTGTCAGCGCGATACACAGCCAGTCTCCAGCCAATTAGAAAAGCCAGTAGATAACTGATGCCATACCAGTGAATGGCTATCGGACCGAGCGACACGGCGACCGGATCAAGATCTGGATAAATCATATCAGTGTTCGAAATATTATTTGATTATTGTGTTTTATACTATTTTTATTCGTGTAATCGTCTACGCTTAGTAGGTGCAGTAGATAGTGAATATCATTCCCCTGTCAACTTTTTGTGAGACATAACATGGATCCTTTGAACGCAAATGCATTTCTGAGAACGCTAGGAGAGAGGGTGCGCTACAAACGTCACCAGAAAGGCTGGACTCAGGATCAACTTGCCATGCATGCCGATACGAATCAGGCGGTTATTCAAAAGATCGAAAATGGCAAAAGCCTGCGTCCACGTAAAATTGATAAAATCGCCGATGTGCTGGATGTAAACCCAGCCTGGCTGATGTTTGGCGAACAACAGCAGGAAGTTCTTTCTGCTGAAGCCCGCGAAATCGCCAGACTCTGGGATCGCCTGCCGCCCGGTGACAAAAAACGCATCAAAATTGAAGTGATGCGCATTGCCAACCGGAACTGATCAGGTCAACGACATCCCGAACGCTGCTTTAAACCGCTGGCTAAATTCCTGTGGTGTAAAGTGATGATTCTGTGTGCCGGCATGCTCAATCTTGATAGCGCCCATCAGCGATGCGATACGACCGGTTATTTCCCAGTCCATATTGTTCATTAAGCCGTACAACAATCCTGCGCGGTAAGCATCTCCACAACCTGTCGGGTCTTTGATTTGAGAAACCGCAGCGGCTGGAACCTCAATAATTTTGCCTCCGGTATAAATCAGCGAACCACTGCCGCCGCGTGTCACCACAATGGCTTCAACCATCGTCGCCAGTTGCTCAACCGTCATACCGGTGCGTTCTGACATTAATTTGATTTCATAGTCATTAAACGCCATCCAGGTTGCCTGCTCGGCAAATGTCAGCAGGTCATCGCCATCAAACATCGGCATCGCCTGACCGGGATCGAAGAAAAACGGAATACCCTTGTCGGAGAACTGCATAGCATGTTCAACCATACCTTTACGACCATCCGGCGAAACCATGCCAATGCTTGCCTGTGGTGCATCAGAGACAGTCACCTCATGAGCGAAATTCATTGCCCCGGGATGAAAAGCAGTAATCTGGTTATCGTCCTGATCCGTTGTGATATAGGCCTGAGCGGTATAGCTGTCATCAATCACTTTGATATGATCACGACTCACACCACATTTATCCATCCATTTGGCATAAGGCTCAAAATCCGTCCCAACAGTGCCCATTGGTTTGCCTTCACCACCTAACAAATTCAGGTTATAGGCAATATTGCCGGCACAACCGCCAAATTCCTTACGCATTTCCGGAACCATAAAGGAGACATTAAGAATATGAACCTGATCCGGCAGAATGTGATTTTTGAAATGGTCCGGAAAAACCATAATCGTATCGTATGCGAAAGAACCGCAAATCAATGCTGACATATTATTTATAACCTGATTATTTTGAATTTAAAGCTGACAGTATAACCATTAAGCGGGATGGCTTCATCGTCACTTTGAGTGAGATATCCAGCGTGCCATGGTAATAAACATATCATGCGGATTAAAAGGCTTGGGTATATGGTCGTTCATGCCCGCCTGCAGCGACTTTTCTCGGTCACCTTCAAGCGCATTAGCGGTCATAGCAAGAATTGGCAAAGCCTGTTTGTCAGGCATTTTTCGAATCTCGCGGCTAGCCTGATAACCATCCATCACAGGCATCTGACAGTCCATCAGCACACCGTCATAGTCATTATCAGCAATCATCTGTAAAGCTTCTTCACCGTTTTCAGCAATATCGACATTCATCCCATGCTGTATCAGTAATTCGAGTGCCAGCTCTCTGTTGATTTCGTTGTCTTCGACCAGCAGCACATGTGCATCCCTGAGTTTTTCCAAAGCTGTGTGTAAATCTGCATCGGTCTGTTTTTTATTAGAGCTGTCAATCGCGTCATAGCCTAGCGCTGTCAGCACTGCATTATACAACATTGCCGGCATCACCGGTTTGACGGCAAAGCTGCTTATCAGCTGATCCTGCAAAGCCAATTCGGCTTCCTCGATCGCAAATGACGAGACCAGGGTGATCATTGGCAAATGGCTTAAAGCACTGAATTTCAAATGCTGCAGAACATTCGTACCATTCTCGCCATGCATATTCCAGTCAAAGACAATAAGGCTGTATTCGTCATGTTTGATCATTTGTTGATCAATACCGGCAATATCGGAAGCTTTCTCGACATCAAGACCAAATGAGCCAAGCAAACCGCCAATGACCCTTAATGATTTCTGATTATCATCAATCAACAGCACCGGCTTCAGGGCTGCACTGTTTTTGATACAACGTTTTTTCTGCAAACTGTCCGGTTGCTTCGCAAAGCGTAATCTAAACGCAAAACGGCTGCCTTTATCCAATTCACTTTCGACCGATAATTCACCACCCATCAGATTGATCATGCGCTGCGAAATCGTCAGCCCCAAACCGGTTCCGCCAAAGCGACGGGATATTGAATTATCAGCCTGAGTAAAGGCATCAAACATCTTATCAATATGTTCAGCACTCAAGCCTATGCCGGTATCCTTGACAGCAAATTCAAGCTCACAGAAATCCTTGCTTTCATCGAGAGTTTTGACGCTGACCAGAACCTCTCCATCTTCAGGGGTGAATTTGATCGCATTGTTGACCAGATTGGTAATGACCTGATTTAGCCTTAACTCATCGCCTATCAATAACGCATGGATGTTTTCATCGATATCAAAAATCATCTCAATACGTTTGTTGTCTGCTAACAGGCCAATCGTTCCGGATAGATGTTCGAGTAAAGCATCCAGATCAAATGTCTCATTTTGAATCGACATTTTGCCGGATTCAATTTTGGAAAAATCCAGAATATCATTGATTAACCCAAGCAGGCTGTTAGCGGCAAAGTTGAGTTTTTCAGTTCTGCTGCGTTGAATGTCATTCAGTTCATTACTTAACATCAGGTGACTTAAACCGATGATTGCATTCATCGGTGTTCTGATTTCGTGACTCATATTTGCCAGAAATTCCGACTTGGCGTTAGTCGCACTTTCGGCTTTTTCACGCGCTATCTCAAGCTCCTGTTCGTATAATTTGCGTTCTGAAACATCTCTAATCAAAGCAATATAAACATCGTCGTTATCAAAGTTAAGCTCTGCAAGAGAAAGCTCGCCGATAAATTCAGAGCCATCTTTACGTACAGCAATGATTTCTCGTTTACTGTTCATGACACCGGCGCCACGACCTTTTTGATAACGCTGCAGATAGATATCATGCTGCTTGGCATCACTTTCGCGCATTAACATATTGACCTTATGGCCAATCACCTCAGTAGCGTTATAGCCGAATATAGTTTCAGCCATGCGGCTGAAAGACAACACCAATCCATGCTGGTTTATGGTGACCACCGCATCAGCCATATTTTCCAAAATAGCTTTCTGCCTCATCTCCGCATATTGCAATTCCTGGCTGGCTCTTTGCATTTTCTTGATGATGGTCAGGTCACTGAAAACCCGAATAATGTCGCCCGATGAGGTCTGCTTTTGACGGACCTGCAAAAAACGACCATCAGCCAGTTTTAATTCAATAGCATAAGGCAAACCACTGCGATGACTCAGGGCTTCAATTTTCTCAACCTGTTCAATGTCCTGATTAATTTTCAGACAACTCTGTTTAAGCCAGGCAATCACATTATCGAAGGATTCACCGGCAAACAGACGACTGCGAATACCGGGTAAAAAGCTTTCCATAACCGTATTGGAATACAAAACAATATTATTTTTATCCGACAAAATGTAGCCATCATGCATTTCATCAATGGCTTCAGCCAAGCGTTCCTGAGTAACCATCGCATGAGAAGTCAATTCAAGAAATCGTCGACGGAAATGTGTAATCAGGTAGCCCGTAAAGACCAGCAATATGGTTATCAGCAATACCGGCCAGAACAGTTCATCGGAGTTGATGCCCTCCAGGGTACTTTTGCACTGACCGGGCACGATATACATTGCCGCCATACCCGTATAATGCATGCCACTGACCGCTGCGCCCCAGAATAAACCGGTAAACAAATCTGCATTATTTTCACCCAGAGACTCGAGGAAAACCGGCGAGAAACGTACATACAAAGTTGCTGATCCCAGAAACCAGGCAACCAGCACGGAAAGACCAAACAGAATGGGGTCATAATAAATTAATGCATCCTGAACCATGGCCCCCATGCCCAGATAATGCATCAGACCTATGCCCAGTCCGATATATAAACCGGAGATCACAATGCGCAGAGGACTTAATGAAGTCACCGACATCGCCTTTAGCGAGACGTAGGAAGCTACCACTGCCGGCAAAACGGATAGCGCGGTTAACCAGAGGTTGTATGCAATCGAGACATCGACACTAAAAGCCAGCATCGCGATAAAATGCATAGCCCAGATGCCAATACCAATAACCAGACTACCAATCAGCAGATAAAAGGATTCATAGCGACTTCTAGTCGCATTATTTTTCAGATAATTGGCAAAACTTAATCCGGTATAGCCGGTAAAGCCGGCAATAAAAAGCGACACCAGCACCAGACCGTAGTCATAGTGACTAGGGTATGCCAGCAATGACATGTCAAAGCGTGCAAAAGTGAAATGTTCGAGCAGGTGCTCAAGCATGCAAGTTATCCCGATTAAAATTCATCATTTTATTATAGCCGCTTAGAAGCGGCTATAATGAACAAATTTGGACTTACATGAATGCAAACGCAGGATTTTAGCGTTGTTTGGAAAAGTAGCTGATATCAAGTTCACGGGCAGCACGAACATCATCAAGCCGTCTGACCGGCATTGTATGAGGCGCTGTTTTTAGCATATCCGGATTCTCTTCGGCTTCCTGCTGAATCTGAACCATCGCATCAATGAAACTATCGAGTGCATCAATCGCTTCTGACTCAGTCGGCTCAATCAAAAAACACTCCGGTACCAGCAACGGGAAATAGGTTGTCGGAGCATGCACCCCAAAATCCAGTAACCTTTTGGCAAAATCCATCGCATTAACACCAAGGTCTTTGGCCTGTTTTTTAAGTGTTATGATAAATTCATGAGTGGCACGGCGATCTTTGAAAGCCGGTGCAAAACCGGCATCTATCATGCGTTTGAGCATGTAATTGGCATTCAACGTCGAGAATTCTGCAACACGTGTCATACCCTCACGCCCGAGCATACGGGCATAAATATAAGCGCGTAATAAAATGCCGGCATTACCCGAAAAGGCAGACATGCGTCCAATCGAGTCAGGACAATCTTTCTCTACCAGCCAACTGTATTCACGACCGTTATAGGCCACCATCGGAATCGGCAGATAAGGTTTAAGACGTTCACTGACACCGACCGGTCCAGCGCCGGGGCCACCACCACCATGCGGTGTAGAGAAAGTTTTGTGCAGATTCATATGGATCACATCAAAACCCATATCACCCGGGCGAACCTTACCGAGAATCGCATTCAGGTTAGCGCCATCGTAATAAAGCAGACCTCCTGCCTCATGGACGATTTTGGCAATCAGTTGAATCCGACGTTCAAACACACCTAACGTAGACGGGTTAGTCAACATAATGCCTGCCGTCTGCGGGCCGACCATAGCTTTGAGTTTTTCTACGTCGATATCACCACTGGCATCGGTTGGAATCTCTTTGACCTTGTAACCGCACATCACCGCTGATGCCGGATTCGTACCATGCGCCGCATCAGGCACAATGATTTCTGTTCGTGCTGTATCGTTACGCGCATCATGATAGGCACGAATCATCGCAACACCGGCAAACTCGCCCTGTGCACCGGCCATAGGTGCCAAAGAAACCGCTTTCATGCCGGTAACTTCTTTGAGCATTTCCTGCAAATCATGCATACAGGCCATAAAGCCCTGACTATGCGTGTCAGGCGCATAGGGATGACGATCAACAATACCCGGTAACATGGCTAACGAGTTACAGGCACGCGGGTTGTACTTCATGGTACAGGAACCCAGCGGGTAGAAATTGGTATCAATCGAAAAATTTTTCTGGGAAAGGCGCGTATAATGACGCACTGCCTGCATTTCCGACACTTCCGGTAAAGCCGCTCTGTTTTGTCGACGCAGGTTTTCAGGAATAGCACTGACGTCAGTCGGATTGCGACCGGACTGGGCATAAGCATGACGACCGGCGGAGGATTGTTCAAATATCAACATGGCTATGATCTCTGCGATTAATCAAACTTAGGCTTGGTAGGACAGCCGGGATTCGAGCGGATAGCAATGATGCGTGCCAGTTTATCGGCAAAAACATCTACCGCATCGTCAGTCTGTTTCTCAGTAGAACACACCATTATCGCGTCACCTAATTCGGCATAATGCGTAGCGAGATTATAACCGCCCAAGACATTATGCGCTGCCAGTGCACGCAGTAATTCTTCCGCATCCATCGGTACTCGCAGGACAGTCTCATTAAATACCGCGCCATCGAACAGTTTTTCGACGCCGTCAATCGCCGTCAGACGCTCAATCAGTTGCTGATGCTTGTTGATTGAATCAGAAGCGGCTTTTTCCAGACCTTCTGCACCCATAATGGCCATATGGATGGTTGAAGCAGTCACCATCAGACCCTGATTGGTGCAGATGTTGGATGTTGCCTTGGAGCGGCGGATATGTTGCTCGCGAGCCTGCAGGGTCAGCGCAAAACCGCTTTTACCATCCATATCGACGGTACGACCGATAATACGACCGGGTAACTGGCGCACAAAATCCTGACGGCAGGTCATGAAGCCGTAATAAGGGCCACCGGAGGACAAGGGAATACCTAATGGCTGGCCTTCACCACAACAAATATCTACACCAGCCTCACCCCACTGACCGGGTGGCTTGAGCACCGACATAGAGAGCGGGTTGACCACAGCAATTGTCAGTGTCTTGTTCTGCTCTGCCCAGTTAACCAGCGCATCAACATCTTCGAGCACACCAAAGAAATTAGGCTGTGGAATCACCAGAGCACAAATGTCTTCACCGCTATACTGAGCCAGAGCTGACATATCGGTTTGACCGGTTTTGCTGTCAAACGGCAGGTCTACCAGTTCGATCTGCTGGTTTTTGACCACTGTATGCGCCGTAGCACGGTAAGCAGGGTGTAATGAACGCGGTACCAGCACCTTACGGGACTTGGATTTTCGGTTGGCACGAACCGCCATCAGGATAGCTTCACCTAAAGCCGAAGCCCCGTCATAAAGCGAGGCGTTAGAAGCATCCATATCCATCAACGCGGTCATCATCGACTGAAACTCGTAGAGTAACTGCAAAGTACCCTGACTGGCTTCGGCCTGATAAGGCGTATACGCACTATAGAATTCACCCCGGGTTGCAATCTGCCAGACAGCAGCGGGAATGTGATGATCATAAGCACCCGCACCAATGAACGACCAGGCACTACCATCCTGTCTGGCACGTTGCTGCATCAGCTGAGTGATTTCCATTTCACTCATGCCGGTGGGAATGGCATCCAGTGAAAACTGCATCAGTTCAGCTGGAATTTCATCAAACAACTGATCGATGGAATCAACACCAATGGTGTTGAGCATATTACGGATTTCTTCTTCCGTATGCGGGATAAACGGCATGACAGGGTCCTGACAATCTCAACGACAATTTATTGATTTTGCAATCAATGATCTTCAGCTTCTACCACGGCGGCATAAGCTTCGGCATTTAACAGAGCATCCAGTTCGGCAGAGTCGGACAAACGCACTTTATAGATCCAGCCACCATCATAAGGCTGTTCGTTAATGGTCTCCGGCGCATCGGCCAGCTCTTCATTAACTTCTATGACTTCACCACTGACAGGCGAATAAATATCCGAAGCCGCTTTAACCGACTCAACAACACCGGCTTCACCACCCTGTTCAAGGCTATCGCCGACTTCCGGCAATTCAACAAAAACCAGATCACCCAGAAGCTCCTGGGCATGGTCTGTGATACCTACTGAAACAGTGTTGTCACCTTCATCACGAACCCATTCATGGGAATCGGTATAAAGCAGTTCTTCTGGGATATTACTCATCGTCTGGTGCTTCCATTAAAAATTAAAATCAGTACATGGCTTTGCCGTTGCGGGCAAAAGGTAATTTAACCATATCAACCGGCTGTTTCTTACCGCGAATATCGACCATTAAGTCATCAGTGACGTCGGCCCGGATTCGTGCAAAAGCAATTGCGCGGTTCAATGTTGGAGAAAAACCACCGGAAGTGATTTCACCAACCAGCTGATCATTATGATAGAGCTGCTGATGATCACGCAAGACACCCCGCCCCTGCAAGATCAGACCGGTAAATTTTTTCAATTCATGGTTTTCGGCATAAGCCAGTAAGGCCTTTTTGCCGATAAAATCACGCTCTGCCGGTTCCAGGGCAATCGTCCATTTCAGGCCGGCTTCGAGTGGCGAGGTATTGTCATCCATGTCCGAACCATACAGGTTCATACCAGCTTCCAGCCTCAGCGTATCGCGGGCACCAAGACCGGCAGGTTGAACACCGGCATCTGTCAGTGCTTTCCAGAAAGCCTCCGCCTGTTCCGCCGGCATCATAACTTCAAAACCATCTTCTCCGGTGTAGCCGGTGCGACCTACAAACCAGACACCATTTTCCGCAGCGGTGAAAATTTTCAGTTCAGCCGCAGCGGCTTGCAGATCAGCCGGCAACAGCGGAATAGTCATGTCGCGAGCTGCAGGCCCCTGCACAGCTATCATCGCCAAATCCTTACGGACATTGACGCTGACATCAAAATCAGCACTGATTTTATTAATCCAGAGGATATCTTTTTCGGCTGTTCCGGCATTGACGACCATGCGATACCAGTCATCGGCCATGTAATAGACAATCAAATCGTCAATCACGCCGCCATTTTCATTAAGCATGCAGCTATAAAGTGCCTTACCTGCCTCTTTCAGGCGCTCAACATCGTTAGCGAGTAAATGTCTGAGAAAAGACTTAACACCGGCACCGCTGAGATCCACCACCTGCATATGGGAAACATCAAACATGCCTGCCTTGCGGCGCACGGCATGATGTTCTTCGATCTGGGAGCCATAGTTGACCGGCATATCCCAGTCGCCAAAAGGCACCATGCGCGCGCCCTGTTCACGATGAACAGCATTAAGAACAGTCTTTTTCATAAAATTCATTCACTTTTTAAAAGAGGCGGAATCTTCGCACAAATACATCGCCAACATCAGCACAAAGATTATGGAAAAACCGCTCAACTAGCGCGGCAAACCCATCGCATAGCGGACCAGGAAATTCTTTAATGCGCCGGACTGATTAACCAGATTCAGTCCGCTACTGCGTAACACGCTAAGCGCTTTAATCCGGTTACTGAATAATCGCTTGAAACCATCCATCGAAGCTAACATGAGCAGATTGTCACCTTTACGGGCACGTTCGTATTTTCTCAGGCTATGCAGATGTCCGGGATGACGTGATTGCTGTCTGGCGGATTGTAAAATATCCAGCAATGCAACAACATCTTCAAAACCCAGATTCACACCCTGCCCGGCCAGTGGATGAATCGCATGTGCGGCATCACCAATCAGCGCAAAACCGGGTTTAATATATGTCTGAGCATGTTTCAGTTCCAGCGGAAACACGCTGCGCGATTCAACTGCGCTGATCGGCCCGAGATATCCCTGCGAGGCTTGTTGCAGCTGTTGCAGAAAATCATCTTCCGGCAATGCCATCAAACTCTGCGCCATCTCGGGAGATGTTGACCAGACAATTGAGCAGGCTTTATCGTTATCAGTAGACAAAGGCAGAAATGCCAGCGGGCCAGCAGGCATGAAACGCTGCCAGGCCGTGTATTGATGCCCGGCCGTCGTCACGGTCGCAACCAGTGCATGCTGATCATATAACCAGCCGCGTGTTTCTATGCCCAGTAAATCTCGCAGGCGGGAATGTTTGCCATCAGCAGCGATCAGTAATTGCGTTTCGATTTGACGCTGATCGTCAAGCGTCAACAGGCGCCGGTCGGTCGCGTCTTCGCAGACCTCTACGACTGTAGCCGGATTCATCAGCAGAACCTTGTCATGGGATTGCAGAGCCTGCCAAAGCGCAAGCTGGATGACTGAGTTTTCGATGATATAACCGAGTGAAGGCTCACCCAGATCAGCCGCATCAAAATGAATCGCACCATTGTCATCACTATCCCAGACATGCATCTGTTCATATGGCGAAATACGCATATCACAGATAGCATCCCAGACACCCAGTTTGTTCAGCAGTTGCTCTGATGCCCGGGTGACAGCCGAGACACGGTTATCAACAAAAGCCGGATCAAATTCAGCTGGCGCTGATCTGGCTTCAACCACAGTCACCTGATAACCGAGATTAGCCAGTCCCAAAGCCGCAGCAGCGCCTACCATACCGGCACCGACCACTACAATGTCAGAGCGGATTATCTCAGCCGACATGCGAATGATCCTGTGATTTATGCAATGGCAAACCTCTTGCCAACCTAGGCAGGCGACCGGAAAGCCCCATTGCCTGACGGCTGAACCAGCTACGGCCGCCGGGTAGCATATCAATAGCCAGAATACCCAAGTTGCGCATTTTGCGGATCATTGGCAATTTATTGGCAAACATTCTGACCATACTGTCAGTCGCAAACATGACATCACGATGATCCTGTTTACGCCATTTGGCATAGGCCTGCAGATTATCAATACTACCAATGTCCCGGTCGGCGGCTATAGCCTCCAGAATCACATCAGCCAGCACCGCAACATCGCGGATACCGAGATTAAAGCCCTGCCCGGCAATTGGATGAACGGTGTGAGCAGCATTACCGATCAGGGCAATACGCGGCCGTACATGCTCGGCAACTTCCTTGAATAAAAGCTCATAGGCATTGCGCTGACCAATGCGCACAAACTGCCCGAGCCGAAAACCAAAACGCTGCTGCAAACGCTCAAGAAAAACCTCATCGGCACAATGCAGGTTATCTTCAAGCTGATCATTCTCTACGGTATAAACCAGGGCACTGCGCTTGTCGGTCATCGGTAACAGCGCCACCGGACCCTGTTCGGTAAAACGCTCAAAGGCTACATTGTCGTGCGGTGAAGAGGTTTCAACGTTGCTGACGATGGCAGACTGGCCATAATCGTGAACCTTGACGTCGATACCAAGCTGCTGACGAACGGTTGAATTGCCACCATCAGCAGCTACCAGCAATTTGGCTTGTAAACGCAAAGCCTGATTATTCATCTGCAAATCAACGCTGACGCAATCATCACTGACTTCAAAAGACTGTAACTGTGCCGGACAAAACTGCTCGACATCATGCAGACCGGCTAATGGTGCGAGCAACACTTTGCCAAGCTCTGTTGCCGTGACGACGTAACCAAGCGCCTCGACATTTTCTTCTTCACTGTTAAGCCTGGCAAAACCAAACTGTCCCTGTTCGGAAACATGAATTTTTTTGATAGCTTCTGCATGAGGACGTAATACATCCCAGAGACTCAGGGCACGTAAAATTTTGACCGTGCCAAAAGATAATGCAATGGCACGATCATCAAATGAAGGAGAAGTCTGACTGTTGTAGGGATTGGCATCAATCAAAGCAATACGCAAACCCTGACCGGTCAAAGCATGAGCAAGGCTGGCACCCACCATGCCACTGCCGGAAATAATAATATCAAACTGCTGCACGGCCGTGCTCAATGACGGGCTCCCATCAGTGCTTCGATTTCTGCAATCTCTTTGGGGACTTTTTTGCTGAGCACCTCATGACCGTCTTTGGTCACAACCACATCATCTTCGATTCTGATACCGATACCGCAATACTTTTTCGCCACACCGCGCGTTCCTTCCGGAATATACAAGCCCGGCTCAACCGTCAACACCATGCCCGGTTCGAGCTGTCGCCATTGACCATCAATCTTGTAATCACCAACATCATGCACATCCATGCCCAGCCAATGACCGGTTCTGTGCATATAAAATTTGCGATAACTTTCCTTGCGCAAAGCATTTGCCAGAGTACCTTTAAGCAATCCAAGCTTAAGCAGGCCTTTGGTAATGACTTTGACCGCCGCTTCATGCGGCTCATTCCAGTGGTTACCGGGTTTGACTTTATCGATCGCCGCCAACTGGGCATCTAGCACAATCTGATAAAGCTGTGCCTGTGCTTCATTGAATTTACCGTTTACCGGAAAAGTACGGGTAATGTCAGATGCATAGTGTTCCAGCTCACAACCGGCATCAATCAACAGCATCTGGTTGTCTTTGAGTTCGTCACGGTTATCGATGTAATGCAAAACACAGGCATTGTTACCAGCACCGACAATCGACGGGTATGCCAGTTCGCGGGCACCGTGCATTGCACAGCTATGCTGAAAATGAGCTTCAAGCTGATATTCCATCACACCCGGTTTGCAATGACGCATGACTGTCTTGTGTGCCTGCGCAGAAATATTTGCAGCCTTGCGCATCAGGGTAATTTCAGCGCGGCTTTTATAAAGACGCATATCATGCAGATAATGATCGAGTTCAATAATTTCCAGCGGACTCTGCAGACCGGCACGGGACTGCTGCTTGATACGGGTTATCCAGTCTGACAGGCGATGATCGAGTTCCTGGTTGCAACCCATTGCATAAAAGATGCGACTCTTTTCTTCGAGCATACGAGGCAGAATTTCATCAAGGTCACCAATCGGAAAAGAATCATCGGCGGCATATTTTTCAATAGCGCCCTCCTGCCCGGCCATATCGCCGTCCCACATCGCACGGGTTTTATCATGTGGACGGCAAAACAGAATATATTCAGCATGTTTGCGGCCGGGAATCAGAACCGCAACAGCATCCGGTTCAGCAAATCCAGTCAAATAATAAAAGTCACTGTCAGGGCGGTAACGATAATGCACGTCACGGTTTCGAACGGATTCAGAAGCTGCCGGCAAAATCGCAATCGAATCGGCACCCATGATGCGCATCAGTTGTTTACGACGACGTTTGAATTCAGTGGTATTCATGCGAGTGATTTTCAGATCCGGTAATTTTGCCGGTTATGTTTTCACGAATCAGCATTGCTGCAACCCACAGAAATTCAGTGATTTCTGTGAGCGCCTGTTCCTCTTCTTCAGCACTATCCGAAGCACCCAGAGCATTGAGGTCCATCTGCGATACTGAACCGATATCTTTCATGGCTTCGCGTGATTCTTCCGATAAACCATCAAGCTTTTCACCCGCCATGCCAAGTCCGTAAAGAAAACCCTGGCACCACTCGGTAACGGCTCTAGCCCGCAAAGGCAGTACCACGGTATCAGTCGGCAATAAAAGGCGCATGCCGATGCCATTGTTTTCGATAGTTTTCAAAGATAAATCATATATCGATTCTATTTGCTGACGACACTCACTGACCAACAGGTCTCCCTGTTCGGCCTGGTCAAACAGCTCATCAAACCAGTCTGCCGGTAATGGCTGGCCGATACTTAATAAACCACAAACCACACCATGAACTTCAGCCGCTTCAATGCTGGCATTGGCTGATGCCAATTGCTGTTGCAGACGCTCGTAGAGTGCCTCATCCGCGTTAAATTCTGTCATTTTTTATCCCGGCTGCTCAGTGTTAGCCTTCTTAACCCTATCGAAACCAATTATATCATGCGAATATGCTGATTGACCCTATTGTTACGGCATTTTATAGTTCGCGCTATGACACAAAAAGAAAATACCTCTGTTGAAGTCGATCTTAAAGCACTTGAAGTTCGTGTTGACGAATTAATTCGTGCCTGCGACTTTCTCAAGGAAGAAAATAAATCCCTGAAACTCAAACAGGACAGCCTGATATCCGAACGCGCCGCCCTGATTGAGAAAACCGAGCTTGCCAAGACGCGCATTGAATCAATGATTACACGTCTCAAGTCTCTGGAAACCTGATCAGTTAGTAAGGACAGATAGTGAGTAAAACCAAAAATCCTACTGTTGTACGCATTCTCGATAAAGAATACCGCATTGCCTGTGAACCGGAAGAGGTCAGCTCACTCAAGGAATCTGCACAGTACCTGAATGATCAGATGCGCCTGATTCGTGATAAAGGCTCAGTCATTGGCAGTGACCGGATTGCTGTTATGGCTGCCTTGAATATCACCCACGAGTTACTGCATAAAACGACGGACAGTGAAACCCTGTCAGACACTATCAGCAAACGCATCAAATCCCTTAGAGATCGCGTTGAAGTTGCCCTGAATCAAACAAATCAGCTGGAACTCTGAAGCCATTAGGTTTACCTTATTACTTAAGACGTGTTCCTGCGGTACTCGATAGCTGTTCGGGTATTTTCTTGAGCCTAATATGTACCCCGGGATCATTAAGTTCGTATCCGTGCGCATGTCCACCTCGAGTGGAAAGCCTAACGATGCAGCTGTTGTTCCCACTTGAACCATTTGGTTCAAGAACGATGAACAGCAACGATACATGCGGGGCACGTTTTTTCCTTTCCATAGACTGGTCTGTTTATGAATCCGCAAACTGACAATCAACAGGATCGCATCAGTCAGCGCAAACTTATTCGTCATGCACGTAGACAGATCTGCGGACAACAACAACGACTCCATCAGTTATCTGTATTAAATCACCTTAAACGATCATCATTGTTAAAACGCCATCAACGATTTGCCATTTACCTGCATGCTGATGGCGAATTAAATACAGACCTGATCATTGATTATCTGTTGGCGCTTAACAAGCAGGTTTTTCTGCCGGTTCTACACCCTCTTAAACCGAATCGTTTGTGGTTTGTGCCTTTTAATCACCAGACCAGACTGAAGAAAAACCGTTTTAATATTTTAGAACCGGCCAATATCCAGCAACGGGTGAATATCATCTCTTTACAGGTAGTGCTGATGCCGCTCGTCGCATTTGATCTTCATGGCAATCGTCTGGGCATGGGCGGCGGTTTTTATGATAGAACCTTTTCAGCCTTGAAAAACAAGGCTCATATTAGATTACCAAAGCTAATCGGCCTGGCACATGAGTTACAAAAACTGCCTGTCATTAGCGCGCAAACATGGGATATAAGCTTGCACGCTGTTATAAGTAACAAAATGTTTTACCGGATTTAGCCCTAGCAGTCTAAAATACTCTTATCATTATCTGCTAAAAGATTGATTTTCTTATCTAATAACCTAGTATTTATATAATAGTTTTCTATACTTCAATTCAGTTTCACTTTTAGCAGCTTCTGGAGGGAAGATAATGGCATTAAAGAAACGTGCTTCTAAGAAAAAGGCGAGCGCCAAAAAGAAGGTTTCAGTAACTAAAAAGGCAACATCCAAGAAAACAGCAAGTAAGAAAAAAGTTGCGGTGAAGAAGAAAGTAGCCAAGAAAAAGGTTGCTGCTAAAAAGAAAGTCAGTAAGAAAAAAGTCGTTGCCAAAAAGAAGGTCAGTAAAAAGAAAGTCGCAAAGAAAAAATCCACTGCTAAAAAGAAGGTAAGCAAAAAGAAAGTCGCGAAGAAAAAAGTCGCTGCCAAAAAGAAGGTGAGTAAAAAGAAAGTCGCGAAGAAAAAAGTCGCTGCTAAAAAGAAAGTCAGTAAAAAGAAGACTGCAAAGAAAAAAGTTGCTAAAAAATCGAATGCTAAAGCAAGACCTAGTACGGCAAAACGCAAAGTTACACCGCGTAAGAAAAAGGCCGCTAGCGCTGACTGATCGACTCAAAAAGACCCGCAAAAGCGGGTCTTTTTTTGCGTACCATTAACAGATTAACAATGTGACCTAGCCGACAAATAATTTATAAGCAGGATTATCCGTTTCCTCAGTAAACGCATAACCATTTTCAGTCAAAAACTTTTTGAATACACTTTTCTCGGCAGGCTGAAGCTGAATACCTAACATCACCCGACCATACGCAGCACCATGATTACGATAATGGAATAGACTGATATTCCACCCCCTGGATAAGCCTTTAAGAAAATCCAGCAAAGCTCCGGGGCGTTCCGGAAACATAAAACGAAAGATACATTCGTTTTCAGCCTGCGGAGCATGACCGCCAACCATATAACGAATATGTAATTTGGCCGTTTCGTTATCCGAAAGATCGACAACCTTGTAACCTTTGTTTTTCAAGTCATCCAGCAAAGCCAGTTGTTCCGACTCGCCTTCACGCAACTCTACACCGCAGAAAATCTGTGCAGCATTCGCATCATCATAACGATAATTAAATTCTGTGATACCACGCCGACCTAAAGCTTTGCAGAACGCTAGAAAGCTGCCCGGTTTTTCAGGTATCTCTACCGCTATCAGGGCTTCTTTTTTCTCACCTAATTCGGCACGCTCGGCCACATGACGTAAACGATCAAAATTGATATTTGCACCACTGGAAATAGCCACCAGATGTTTGTCAGTTAAATGATGGGTGTGCACAAACTTTTTCATGCCGGCAATCGACAAGGCTCCAGCAGGTTCGGCCAGG
>Ga0181576_10000723_pt1 | contig 24877 bp, 35 predicted proteins | sample 101ome_22_FD_132464 | JGI IMG/M metagenome (GOLD analysis project Ga0181576, IMG submission 132464) | Coastal salt marsh microbial communities from the Groves Creek Marsh, Skidaway Island, Georgia - 101412BT metaG (megahit assembly) | ecosystem: Environmental > Aquatic > Marine > Intertidal... | reverse complement strand
AGAGATGACGCGCTCTGGCAAACCCTTGCAGTGCGTGTAGGTGTGATACATGTTCGACATTCCACTCCTATCGCCAGGGATGCTCTTTTGCCAACGGTACGTCTCGGGGTCGTTCACGGCGTAAGCGTAGCAATTGTTTGACTGCTTGTACTTGTTCCAAAGGCGCGTGGTGAACTTTTTTTCAGAACCGCTCAATGGTAGTTCTTTGGTGACCATTTTATTATCTGTGTACATAATAAAATGCTCAGAGAAATCTCCAAGACTGAAACGAAGTCCGACATGCTCACGGAGGTCCTCCTCTACACGCTGGTCATTCTCATCAGCACCTTCCTCCTTCGCGTGTTGTGGAATCGTTCCCTCGTGAAGCACATCAGCGTGTTGAAGCCCATCGACTCCATGTTGGACGCGTTCCTGTTGTCCGTGTCCCTCATGATTCTTAGAGGGTGTTAAATCCAGTGGTCATCTTCCCGTCGGGGTGCTTGATGGTCGGATAGGCCTTCACACCCGGTGGACACGTGCCCTTTTTAGAGCAATCCACAAACTCATAGGAAATGTTCTTTTCCTTCATGAGGTCGAGTTGCTTACGAGTCCATCCACAACCCATGGTCCCGTAAACGACGTAGTCCCCAGGAGCGGCCGCACCCGCACCCACGGCGGCGGTCTTAGACATGGCGCAGAGAATGTACGCATCGATGAGGAGCAGGATAATGAGAGCAATCATTGTTTGTATTACATGTAGAAAATTAATTTATTCTTCGTCTACGATTTCATCGTCTTCATCGTCGTTCATGTCGACGTCTTCGGACGGTTCCGGGAGGTCGATGCCCTGGAACGCGAACGATGGCAACTTGGCCGTCTGTTCCACGAGGGCTTGGGAGAGCCTGATAGTCACGCCAAACTTATTGTCGATGAACCAGATTTGGTTGAGGTCGACGATGGTGTGCACCTTCGCACCTTTCTCGATGCTGTCCAAGGGGATGGACTCGCGGTTCATGTTGTAGCTCTCCGGGACGAACGTACCATCGGGTTTGGTGAGAATCTTCAACTTGATCGTCGCCGGGTACTCCGGCTTACCCACGCGCACGAGGGGCTTGTAGAGCGCTTGTTTGAGCACCTCGACGTTGAATTCCTTCCCAAGCCACTCCACGGAGTTTTCCGCAACTTTGTTGACGATGAGTTCATCGAGCTCCTCGAAAGTCTTGCGCAACTCGACCGCTTCGGGGACGTCCGGGTCGAACGCCAAGTCGAGGCTGTACGACGTCTTTCCCGTGCCTTCGTCGGTGAACGCGGAGAGGCCGTACGGGCATCGAAGTTTCGGAAACTGGATGAAGAGTTTGTTATTGCCGCCCTTGTTCAGGTAGACCGCCTTTCCGCCGTTCTTGTTCTTTCTCATCTTAGAGAAATCGACGTCGGAGGCCTTGAATTCGGAAGCTTGAGTGATTGCGAGCGACATTGTTGTTGTTGTTTGGTATACCTAAGTACCGCGGATTAACTTTAACCCAGGGGAAAAATTATCTCTCTTTAATGTATACATAGAAATCATGTCTGCCGCGGTGATTATGGCAATGCTCGGATGTTCCTGCTCCTCGGCAGCGGGGCTCTTCTACACGTGCACGGACGGGACCTTAAACATGTCGAACCTCAACGCCAACACGTGCTTCTCGTTCCTCTCGTCTAACACGACGCCGGCTGTCGCCGAGACCGTGGACATGGGCATCAACTGTCAGTACATCACGGTCGAACAAACCACCTCCAACGCGATCATGCTCTCTGACATCGAGGTATACGACTTGGCGGGCGCCAGTCTCATCGTGCACGCGGCCACCGACACCGTCGCCGCGTCGACCGTCGAAGGCGCCACGGAGGAGAATGGTCTCGCGAGTTTCATCGATGACGAAGGCACCGATACGGCCACTCTCGGTACGGCACCGGGCACGGAGGCGGCAAAGGCGAAGGTCGTCGTCGACCTCGGTGGTCTCAAGAAGGTGCACAAAGTGGTGTTGACGAACACCGATACGACGGCGGACCAAGGCAAAATCGCCGGTGCGAAGGTTGTTTTCAGTGCAAACGAAGTGAACGCGGCGGGTGCCGCGACGAAAAAGGTCATCGAGGAAACCCCCACCATCGACTTCGTCGCGAGTGCGTACACCTACGCAATCACGAGCGACCTCGATAAGTGGAAATAATCTCACACAGTAGTATATGTCCGCCGTACTCGTATTCGGATTGATGGGATGCGCCGCATCATCAGCGGGTGGTCTCCTGTACACGTGTACTGAGGGTAATTTCGACGTGTCTAAAATTAACCCCAATGCATGTTTTTCCTTTCTAGGCACGGAGTGCGTCCCCGAGTGCGCACCGTGCACACCCGACCCAGTGCCCGTGCTTTGTCGGTACATCGACGTGAAGCAGACGACTTCGAACACCTTCTCACTGTCTGACATTAAAGTTGTGGGCGGTGAGACTGGGCTCACCAATCTCGTGCAGAACATGACTCCCCCAGCGTCCGTTGTTGGTGTCAGCAACTCGCAACTCATTGACACCGAGGAAGAGGGAGCAGAAACATTGGAAGAGGGACTCACCTCTTTCACCTTGGACCTCGGAGATGTGCGTCAGGTACTTTCAGTGACGCTCACGAACACCTCGGACAGTTCCAGGCAGGCGGACGTGTGTGGGACGAAAATCACCCTTCGACGACCGTTATACCAAGGTGAGGCCAGTGATTCCACCAGTGCAGAGCTCGATGAGTCTCCCACCATCGACTACGTGTCCAGCGCCTACACGTACGACGCAGGGTCGACGTCGTGGAAATAATTTTTCTAGAGGTATATTAAAATATGGGATTGTTTAAAGACTGCGGCTGCGGCTGCAACGGCGAAAAGCAACAACAAAAGTTTGTCATCAGCCTCATCTCCGCGTTGACGTTTTTCATCATCTCCAACCCTCAGACGTACATGTTGACCCGTGGGTTGTTGGGCCAAGGCTTGGCGAGCCCGAACGGGTGCCCGACCATGTTGGGCTTGTTCATTCATACCCTCGTGTTCTTGTTGGTCACGTGGGGTATGATGAATATCAAGCGTGAGTCTAGAACTCCTCGTCAAAATTAATTTCGTCCTCTGCGACGTCTATTTTCCCGTAGTCTCCGACTCTTTTCTCGAAGAAGTTAGTCTTTCCTTCTAGAGAAATGAGTTCCATGAAATCAAAGGGATTTTTAGAATTGAATATGGGCTGCTGACCAATCTGTTTCAGCAGTCGGTCCGACACGTACTCGATGTACTCGGACATCTTTTGGGCGTTCATCCCTATGAGGGAACACGGGAGGGCGTCGATGATGAACTCCTTCTCAATGGCCACCGCCTCCCTCACGATGGCTTGGAGCACGTGTCCCGAGGGTTTGTGTCTCAACATTTTAAACAATTCCACGGCGAACTCTTGGTGCAACCCCTCATCGCGTGAGATGAGTTCGTTTGAAAACGTGAGACCGGGCATGAGACCCCTCTTCTTCAGCCAGTAGATGGCGCAGAACGACCCGGAGAAGAAGATGCCTTCCACACAGGCGAACGCGAAGAGGCGTTCGGCGAACGTGCGCGTGCGGTCGAACCATTTCAGCGCCCACTTCGCCTTCTTCTCTATGCACGGAATGGTGTTGATGGCGTCGAACAGTTGGGCTTTCTCCTTCCCATCGGTGATGTACTTATCGATGAGTTTGCTGTACGTCTCCGAGTGCACCATCTCGTTGTGGCACTGGTAGGCGTAGAACGACTTGGCCTCCGATGAGCGAACCTCGTCGGCGAAGTTGTTGTTGATGTTCTCGAACACGATGCCATCCGACCCGGCGAAGAACGCCAGGACGTACTTGACGAATCTCTGTTCATTTTCAGACAACCCCTTCCAGTCCTCCATGTCCCTCGAGAAATCGATTTCCTCGGCGGTCCAGTTGGACATCTGTGCCTTCTTGTACAGCGCCCACAGGTGTTCATACTTCAGAGGGAACAACGTGAACGACCCCTCGTCGTCCAACATGGGTTCGTATTGCTCTTGAATGAATTCCTCGAGGTCGAAAAAGTTCCCCAGGCGCACCCCATCCTTGAATATCTGCGGGTACGCGTCAAACTTCCCCCCACACAGCTTCTCTAAGTCCCCCTTTTCAATCATAATCTTTTCGTGGGTCAGCCCCTCTGACTCACACAGGTCGACCGCGCGGTCGCAATACGTACATCCCTCTTTCGAATAAATTTGAATTCTCATCTCACACCTGAAGTACAATAGTTAAATATTTTTAATTGACCTGATAGTAAAATACATGATCGTTCCCTCAGATATACAAGTCGGTGATATAGTGCAAGCCATGGTTAAAGACCACGACAGCGAACTCGAAGAAGCCACCTACGGGTTGGTGCAGATGAACACAGGCCACGTCCTCGGCGTGCGATTCCTGACGCCTACGGAAAAGATTTACAAGAGCGCGTGCGTGTACCAGTTGGACCAGGAGATGACCGCGACCCCCTACACTAGTTTGTGTGAACACCACCCAGCGGGGACGACGTTCGACGATCTCGAGATAAAATGTTTAGGTGCGCCGTACTACGTCTTTTATGCCGAGGTCGACATCGAAGACGACGACAGTGAGATATGGGAAGACGACGGGAGCGACCTCGACGACTTCATCGTGTCCGACAGCGAGGACGTGGACGACGCACCCCCAGAGGGGCACAAAGAGATTGACCGGGCGTGGGACGATTGGGAACCCAGGAGCCCCGGGGCGAGAAGTTTTAAAGACACGGTGGACATGATCGAGATGCGCGCGAGAGAGCGTCATTCCGCGACGTTTTAAAAGTTGCCTTGATTTCAAATGTTGGCAGCTATATGGGAAGATTTAAATACTCTACTCGAAAAACCCGAAAATAAAGAAGATGAACAAACCACAACGAACAACTATGAATGCGTGGAGTGCAAGGGCACCAAGGTGATCGCCCCGGAGGGTCTTCCGGTGTGCACCGAGTGCGGTCTCGTGGACGACAAGTACATCTCCGACGTCGCGGAGTGGACCTCGGGCATCTCCGAGGATGGGAAAGTCTCCGACCCAGCGCGGTGCGGTGCGGACGCCCACGGGAACCCCAACCTGTACTCGTCTCAGTGGGGGAAGAGCACCGTGATAAGCACGTCCAGGGGTTCGTCGACGTACAAGAACCGACGCATGGCCACCATCAACTTTCACATGGCGATGAATCACAAAGACAGGGGACTCTACCACGCGTACAAAGAAATCGAAGAGGCGTGCGCGAACCTCCCGGAGACCGTGATCCGCGACGCAAAGATGATCTACAAAACCTTCAGTGAACGAAAATTGACCAGGGGTGCCGTTCGTTTGGGCATCAAGGCGAACTGCGTGTTGTACGCGTGTCGCCTCGCAAACTTTCCCCGGACGACCAAGGAAATCGCCGACATGTTCAACGTCCAATCCAAAGACATCAGTCGGACGGCGGAGATGTTCAAGGAGGTGCTCCTCACCACGAACGAAGATAGCGGCACCACGCGCCCCGTGGACGTCATGAACCGACTCATCAACGGGTTCGAGGTGTCCAGGGAACACAGGATTGCGTGTAACAAGATGTGCAGAGACATCGAGGCGTGTCCGGAGCTGATGAGCAAGACACCGAATAGCATTGCATCGGCTATTATATGGATTGTCACTAGTATTCCAAAAACGGAAGTGTGCAAACAGTGTTCAGTGTCTGTACCCACCCTCAATAAAATAGAAACCATTGTGCGAAAATACTTAGAGGCGAAAGCCGTTTAAATTGTAATGAAACTTTTTGTTGCCACTCCATGCTATGGTGGTCTCTGCCTCGAACGCTACATGGCGTCGATGATTAAACTCCAGATGGAACTCATTCGCGAGGGGGTGCAGATGTATTTCGACACCACCGAGAACGAATCGTTGGTCCACCGCGCCCGAAACGTCGCCGTCGGCAGGTTCATGCAAAAGACGGATTGCGACTTTTTCTTGTTCATCGACGCGGACATCGACTTCGACCCCAAATCCGTCGTGCGCCTTCTCAAGGCGAACAGGGACATCAGCGTCGCGTGCTACCCGAAGAAGGTCGTCATGTGGGACCAGGCCAAGGAAGCCATCAAACAGGGCGACGACCGGGACATGGCCATGTTGAGCAGTTCACTCGTCATCAATTTTGGCGCCCAACGTCGTTCGGTCGAAGATGGGATGATCGAAATCCTCGATGGACCCACGGGATTCATGATGATCAAGAGGGAGGCTTTCGAAAAGATGCACGAACACTATGCCAAGGAACTCGACTGCATGAACGACCACCAAAACAGAGACTTCGACACGTACTGCGCCCTCTTCGACTGCATGATTGACCCCGACAACCGACGCTACTTGTCCGAAGATTACGCGTTCTGTCGACGATGGCAACAGATGGGTGGTAAAATCTACGCCGACATTCAAACCACCCTCGGGCACGTGGGCAACCTCCCCTTCGGTGCGTGCATGGCAGATAGGCTTAAGGCTTAGACTAGTTTTTTTAATAAATGAAACTCGTCACCCTTCTCGTGTCCCGTTCAAAAGCGTGCCATGTCAAGACTTTACACACTGTGATGAAGTTGAACCTTCACTGCGTTCGCCGTGGGTGGGCCAATGAAATCATGTTCTGCAACGACGACCCTTTCAAGAAGGCTGAGGCGGTGCAAAAGTTGCTGAAACTGTACGACCGCGTAGTGTTCATCGATTTCGGAATCAACTTGGACGAAAAGTCTATCGAACAAGTGTTCGAAACGCACGAGGGGTGTGGCTGCCTCGTGTTCCCCGCCGCCAAGGAGGGCATCGACTGGAACATGTTCAAACAGAAAGTGCTCAGTGATTCCAAGGAGCCCGTGCACCAGATGGGCCTACACTTCGACACGGAGGTGGGTCAAAAAATTAAGGATGACCTATACCACGTGAAATCCACCCAACCCCGATGCTGGATGATGGTGTGCAAGACGGTGAAGAAGAAGCTGGGGGACACAAAGTTGACGAATTATGATAAGATGTTTGAAAAATTAAAGGACTATGGGGTTAAAATATACGCGTGGACCGCGGCACAAGTGGTGGCCACCTACGCCCACGAGTGCGTATCTAACATCATGAATGCCGCGGGGGTTCGCGCGGCATAAAGCGACGCCGCGTTAATCGTGTAATATGGAACAACACGTCATCTCCTACATACATCAGGTGTGGGACTCGAGGGACCGGTTCCCAGGGCCCCAACCCGTCTCCATAGAACGCAGACATTTCCCGACCCTTCAGCGGAACGTGTACGTCGTGTGCGAGAAGACCGACGGGGAGCGGTACATGCTCGTCGCCACCCGGTGGCAAGGTCGAAACGTATCCGTGTTCGTGAACCGTTCGTTCCACATGTTCGAAACGCGACTGAACCTCCCGAAGAACGCGTACGAAGGGACCATCCTCGACGGCGAACTCTGCGACGGTGGCGTCTTCATGGTGTACGACGGCATCGTCGTCTGTGGACAACCCGTGGGACACATGCACTTTCTCGACCGGTACGGAAGCGTCGAGCAGTGCATCAAGAGGATCATCGCCATGAAATCTGACCCCTACAGGGTTCGTCTCAAAATATTCCACGCCCTCAACGATTTCGAGACGTTTCAGAGAGAGCACCTCCCACGGGTGGAACAACGGGTCGACGGCCTCGTGTTCACCCCGGTGTACGAACCGGTGAAGAAGGGCACCCACGAGACGATGTTCAAATGGAAACCGAGGGACCACAACACCATAGATTTCCAGATGAAGAGGGACCCCTATCGACCCGGGGTGTGGCGACTGTACGTGCAGGACAAAGGGCAACTCGTGTTCGAGACGGAGTTGCACAACTACGAGGAACCGTGGTTCGAGGAAGACGCCATCGTGGAGTGTCAGTACATGACAGAGGACACACCCATGTGGTGGCGACCCATCAAAAGGAGGACGGACAAGAGCCACCCGAACAGTAGACGAACCTTTTATAGAACTTTGGTGAACATAAAGGAGGACATACAAATGTCTGAGTTTAATAATATAGTATGAACAGAATCGCCGTCGACATCGATGAAGTCCTCGTACCCCTCCTCGACCCACTCGCGCGCTACCACCGACGAAAGTTGCCTCAGGGTGTGAAGTATCCGTACGTGTTTCGAGAAGTCTTTAAGTGCAGCGAAGCTGAATCACAAAAGATGATTCGAGAATTTTACGATTCGAGGGAATTCATGGAACTTCGACCCATCAGGGATTCCCAGTACGCCCTCGCGAAACTTTCCATGAACAACGTCATATACGCCGTCACGGGGAGACAGGATTGGGTCCGACGTAAGACCGAGGTGTGGCTCAACATGCACTACCCAGGGGTGTTTCACGACTTGGTGCTCACGAACAGCTACACCGAAAATGAAATCCCCAAGGCGTCGGTGTGCCGCGCACTCAACCTGGACGTCATCATCGATGACAACTACGAGATATGCAAGGAGTGTTTCAGGGAGGGAGTGGACGTCATTAACTTTGTGGGGGACCCGGTGTATCCGTGGTGCACCGATAAGAATGGGATTAGTATCAATTCATGGCGAGAGTTATTCATTACATAATGCCAGTGGACGGGGTACTTTCAAACCAGAACACACAATTTTAAGAAAGCCATCGACCATCTTGAATCCCGAAACATAGAATGACTCATGGTGCCATTTGTTTCGGCCACCAAACGCCGCGATGACTTGAACACCTCCCTGTTTATTGAACAGTTCGTAGACGACGCGATTCACCGTTCCGGGTTTCAAGTCATCTATTGTTTTCATACGTTTTCCACCGCGTGATGCTGCGAAATCATAAAAAAAGTCTTTCTGCAAAATGTCATCGTACACCGTCGGCTCTCGAGTTTGGCATTGAATGAAAAGTTCTTTCCCACCCGGTAGAATATTGATTCCTCGTGGTGTGGGTTGCAACCCGACGGCGGCGCACGAGTCTCTGTGGGTCATCTCGACCACACTCGTGCCCACACTCGTGTCCTGATGCTGTTCAGGGGCCTCCACGGTGCGTTTTCTTTTTTTTCGGGGGGCCGTGGGGGTTAAGTGTTTCATCAAATTATTCACGATTTTGTTGTACTTGTCTTCATCACCGTCGAGTAGGTTTTTCGACAAGGCTGATATAGAGCTTGAAAGCACTTTGATGAGTTCGGCACTTTTGGTGTGGCAGCTCGTCATTCTTTTCTTACTAGTTATACGCAATGCTAACTTTAATCGAGTTGGTAGTTCGATAGGTGCACCTTCACCCTGCCAGCATCATCTATTTCTAATTTCACCGCGACCTCCTCACGCTTCACCGCCCACCACACGTCAATCTCCGGGTTGCGGAGGAGTGTGTCTATCCACGTCTTGTAGGACGGTTGTCTAAACCACTCCGAGAGTACGAGGACGTATCGCCAGTATTTCACGTGTGGGTAAGCCTGTTTATACAATTCTAACTTTACCGGAGAGTTCAGGATTTTCTCGTCCACGCTCCCGGACCCACCTTGGTATTTACACTCGAGGAGGAGCACCCAGTCGTCTTTGATGTACGCCCCATCGGGGTGGAACAATCGCACCGAAGGGTCCACAGGTTTCATGTGTTTCGCAAAGTCGTGCTGTTTTAAGAACCAGTACGAATCCACGTACCCACCCTTCCCTTTCACGTACACGCTGGGGTAGATACATTTTTCAAACTCGAGTCCGTTTCTATTCGTCTGTGCCCCTCCCGCACCCGTCCCTCGATTTGACGACGAGGACTTCTGTCGTGGTTGCATCTGGTCTCTTACTATGAATGGCACGACGAGCCTTGATGTATAATATCCTGAACCCTTTAAAAAACTCCGTGACGCATGGAACATTCGCGTTACTCATGACAAACATCGTTTTTGAAAGTTCTTTAAATAAAAGTTCCTGGTCAAACCCACCCTTGGTGTATTCCTTGAAGGAGGTCTTCGTCTCCTGCGCGTACGGGGGGTCCGCGTAGACAAAGTCCTTCCCCGTGGTTTTCACGTGTTCCAGGGCTTCTTTAAAATCACACGCGGTGAACTCGACGTCTTTGATGAGTGCTTGGACGGCTCTCAACTCCTCGAGGGTCGGTGGTTTCGGTGTGGTCTTGTAGTGGCCATAGGGGACGTTGAACCCATTGGGTCCCTCGCGGTAGAGTCCACGGAAACACGTCTTGTTGAGGAAGATGAGGAGGGCACACTTCTCGATGCATGGGGGGAGGGTGCGAAACCGTTCCCTTTGTTCGTAATAGAAAGCCTCCTTCTCCGTGGCACTGGCGCTCTGGTCATACAGACTGAAGAGGCGCTCCACCGCGAGGTGAAGGAGTTCGGGGTCCCTTTGCACCTCCTTGTACAAGGCCACGAGGTGGGGGTTGTTGTCGCTCGCACGCACGCGTCGCACGCGAATGTCGGGGTGAGAGAGCACCGCGAGGAGGACGGACCCACCACCCACGAACGGTTCGTGGTAGGTGTCGATGTCCCTCGGGAACTCGGCGAGCACCTGGTCGATGATTTGTGTCTTCCCACCGACCCATTTGAGGAATGGTTTCATGCTTTGTACGTATGTATGTATATTTAAACTTTAATGTACACGAGAAAATAGAATCCACCCTCCCGTGGGAGGGGAACCTTCTGCACGAAACCATCGTTCACATAGTACCATTGGTCCCCGCGACGCGTGAATGCGACGTAGTGTCCGTCCCACTGCACACCCACGTGCGCCGCCGCGGACAGGAGTCGGTACTTGACACCTCCCACCTCTATGTGTTCCGCGAGGGTTATGAAACTCTTCTTATCGAAACTCACCATGAACACACCGGGGAGGGCGGTGAACACGTTCCGTGTGGTCGCCACGTGGTGTGTGTGTCCAGTGTCGTCGATGTAATCCGTCAGTGTGTTCCATTGGAGACTTTCCTTGAACATCGTCTCGAAATCCTTCCCACTCACGGAACACATGAGGTGGACGCTGAAATCTTCTTCGTGCGTCTTCTTCCCCCCGGGATAGATGGTCTCCTGCATCTTCTTCCCATAGAACAGGGTCTTCAGTTCGGGGGCCCCGCGTTCGAGGATGTCTATGATGCACAGGATGGCCTCCTGCACGTCGTGTTGTTGTCCGAGGGTGAACCTCGGGAAATGCTTTTGGAACATAACGAGGAGGGAACGCGCATCGAGGGGCGCGCCCTTTTCAGAGGCCGCCACGTGGTGCGACAGGTGAAAGAACGCCTTCGTGAATTCGCACGACCCAGTGTACCCAATGTGTGTGAACAGTGGGATTAAACATTGGAGGGACGTGTTGAAATAACACGTGTTTCCGAGATTACGAAAACCTCGCATAGTTTATTAAAGACACCGCGCTTTTATACTATGAAACAGAGATGGACATTCAGAAGATTGTCGACAAGACCCTACCCCTGTTCGAGCGTCACAATGACGAACAGTACATCGAAGTAGAGATACGACTGGGGAAGTTTAACGGCGCATTTTTCGACACCAACGTAGGTAAAAAAAGTTTCGACCTCATACTCACTGGTCTGCAACAGTTCGACGGGTGGGAGGAAGTGCGCACGTCGGTGTGCGACGTCTTCTACCACGACGCGGGAGGGATTCGACTCACGGTGGATGAGCAGACCGGGGAACAGACCATGGTACAAAAACAAAAGCTCGTCACGGAGAATTTTCAAGAGTTTTCCGCACCCCTGGACGTGCGTTTCAGCATCTCGAGGGAGGTGCCCATGACTGGGGAATACGAGATGGACAGGAAGCGCACGAAGCACCGTCAGAGTTTCGTGCGAAAGAATTTGTCCATCGACATGACTGTATCGAGTGGTGATGCGGTGGACAAGGACGCAGAGGACCCGAATCACTACCAGATAGAGTTGGAAATAGTGGACCCCGGAAAGGTGGGGTGCCAAGAGGAATTCTATAATATTCTATGGAAAATCAACGACCTGTTCAAGCTTTTGCCATCTTAGCGTTGTAATTACGAGCCATCTTTTTCACCTTTGTGTCCCCACTGTTGCCCTTACCCTTGTTTTTTTCATTCTTCAAGAGCATGTTTTCATACTTCTTCACGATGTTCGCGACCTTGGTGAGTTCGTTCTTCTTGTTTTCGTAAACCTTGTTGTTGTACTTGTTGATGGCTTCGTTCTCCTTCTTTAACATGGTCTTGTTTTCCGCGACGACTTTTTCAACCTTGTCCCCCTTCTTCATGCCCAAGGCGCGCATGGCTTTCTTCACACTTTTCGGAGTTTTCATTATACAGGGATGTGAGAAAAAAAATATACTGACTACAATAAGGAATGCTCTTCTACATCGTCGCCCTCGTGGTTCTGTACATGAGCATCACTGCGAACAAGGAAACCTTACCCCACACCCCGTCCCATCTCGTGTACGAACGCATGGTGGACAACGGCGACGACGCCCTCCTGTTTCTAGAGATGGAGACCGCGCTCATCGAGGCCGACTCGGTCGGACGCGCCATCGAGATTTCTCTGGCCATCAAAGAACGGTTCCCGAACTACGAGTTCGGATACCACACGGAAATGATTAAATCAACTTCGCGCGACGTGCATGGAGTTGGTTCATCGTGACTCGGTTCATTCTCGGGTCGTCCCACAATCGAATGTACCTCAACAACTCCTTCTTCACGTCGTCGTTCGTGGGGTTATTCCTGCGAGACGTGAGCCACGCGAGCGTTTCCTGCTCCACGATTTTACGCATCGCGGGACGCACGACGCTCTTGACGTACGCTTTCACGAGCGCTCGTTGTTTGGCGTACTTCGCCACGTTCACGTTCGCTGGCAAGTTTATGTTTTTGAGCGAACGCACGTTCACGTTCTTCACTTTCTTGGCCACGTTTTCCACCGCCTTCTTGGTGATGACCGTTCTATTCTTCAATTGTCGACGAATGAATGCGCGCGTGTTCGCGTCGTATTTGTTTAGGTACACCTTAAATTTCCGTTCACGCGCGACGTCCTTGACGAGTCTAAGCACCTCACCCTTGAACGGCACACCTTTTTTGTTGGTCTTTAAGTTTTTCATCCCGTTTTGGACGAGACTTACGTCCGCGTTCAGGTTTCGCCCAGTCTTGAATTCACTGCCGTACGCGTCTTTCACCATCTTTCGCACGGAGTTTTTGTCGATGCCCCTCTTCTTCAGGAGCGGGGTGTTCGCGTTCTTTCTGTTGGCGTTCGGTGATTCGAGGAACAAGTTGGCGTTCTTGTCGAAGATGGCTTGACAGAAGTCTTTCTTTTTCCACGTCTTCTTGGAGAATATGCCCATGGCCTTTGCGATTTTTTTGAGGTCATCGGTGGAGTACTTGGAGCACATCTTGTCGTTCAGCAACACGTTCGTGGTGTTTCGCAGCTTTTGAATGCGTGGCACCTGAACCGGCTTGGGTTCTTCTGGGGCGCCCACCTCCTTCGACGGCGCGAAGGTGGCCGTGCGCGTGATGAGCCCCCTCTTATCCATGCGTTCCACGAATTTCACCGCGGCTCTGTACGCGCGCTGCACCTCTTCCACGGATTTTTTGTGCAACGTCACGAATCCGTTCATGGTCACGCTGTCGATGGTTTCCCCTTCGTACTGAATGTTTCGCACGTCCGCCGCTTTGAGTTCGGGTTCGAAGAAGTGGCTCACTCTGTTTGCGTACAACGCGCGAGACAACTCCTGCGCCTTCACGGTGCCCCTGAACTGGAAAACGCCATCGAGGGAGGCGTATCTCACTTTCAAGTTGTCCGCGTCGCCGAATGCGTATTTCTTTGCCAAGTATTTCGCCACGTACAGAGGTGTTTTAGGGTCATTGTCCACGCACCCACCTTGTAATACCATCTTGTCCTTGTACAGACGGGCGATGATCATCTTCCTCCCCTTGACGACCACGCGGAACTCCACGAAACTCCACGAGAGATTTTTCAACTGCGCCGTTTCATAGTTTTGATGGGACTTGAACCCGTACAGGTTCGTGTGCGTCACGGCTTTTTGAAATTGTCCATGGTACCCGGAAATTTCCTGAACGTCGTAGTTCCCCTCCTTTCGCTGGGGTCTGGTTTGACGCACGAACGCGAGCACGTCGGGGCGGGTGAGGGGACCCACTTCGGCGATGAAGTTCGTGTACCGCAGGGGCGACGTGAGCGGTGGCGTTGACGGTGCGGCCACGGGCGAGGCCACGGGCGAGGCCACGGGCGAGGCCACGGGCGCCATGTCCACCTTTACGTTTGAGTTTTTAAGAAACGCCTTGAGTTGGGGTGGGGTCATTAATATATGTAGAGATATTTTATTCAAAAACTAACTCTTCCTGAATGACGTCTAAACCGTGAATGAACTTTTGGTTGTTGTACATGCGCCCACGGTAGGTGAGCGAGGCCGTCGATACGGTGATGTCGCGCTGACTGAACGCACCCGCGTAGCTGTCTTCGTTGAACTTGGGTTTTCCCAAGTTGTTCATCTGGCAGTGCTGGTTGAACGCGGCCAGGAAGATGCTCTGAGGAACGAACAAATCCTTACCGAACTGCACACTGGTGTCTTCCAGGAAGTGATGAATCGTCGACGTCATCTTCGCGACTTCCTTTTGGACGGATTTGAAATATTCTGGGACGACGTTCCAGATGTCTTTGTCGGAGTACTTATCGGCGTACTCCAGGTAGGCGCGCACACACTTGAGGAGGATGGCTGGCAACTCTTCCTCTAACTTCTGGTCCAGGTGTGGGTCAGCCTCTCGCACCTGACGACGGAAGTTCCAGGGCAGGATACGTCTGAGGACGGACCCGGAGTTGTCTTTCCACGACGGCACCTCGTTCCCACCCAGGACCCCAGGGGTGGTCCACTGCATGCTGATGGCGTTTTGATGCTTCACGGCGATGGACACGTCTTCGCCGGACACGAGAGATTGAAACTCGGCCTGTTCCAGGGAGAGGTCCCCTTTCACCTCAGGGGCAATGAACATAAACGAATCATAGATGCTGGAGAGACCGAACTTCTTCTCGATGTTGTTCGAGAGCGTGCGCACGTCGTTGCTCTCGTAAAACTTGCGAAACACCTTGGTGATGACCGTGGACTTACCAGAACGCGCGATGCCCTTGAAGAAGGGGATGACCTGCCACCCGTCCAACTCCCCGACGTCGAAACACAGGCGACCACCCATGACGTAGGCCCACCGGGCGACGTCCTCGTCGAAACTCTGGTAGTCAAAGATGCTTTGGAAGTGTGGCGTCGGGATGTCCCACCAGTCTTCGATGTAGTCGTAATCATCGAAGTGTTGGTCGAAGAACTTACAACTCACCAGGGTAGGGTCCAGGGAACGGAACTGCTTGCTCTCGTACGGGTAGAAGCGACACGCGTATTTCCCCTCCTTCGGCTGCCACTCCTTACCGATGAACAGGCCGTTCTTAAAACTCCACACGTGTCTATCTTTGACGATTTCAGGAAACTGACTGTCGATGCAGTTCGACAGGTAGTTGATGACCTCTCTCGCCGTGTTCCCACGGGACGTGATGTCCTTCCAAAAGTCAAAGTTCACCTCCTTCTCCGCGAACTCATAGACGAACTCTGGAATGGCACACACCTGTTTCCACGAACGCGTGTAGGCACCCTCTGAAATCCTTTGGACGTAGCACTCCCCTTTATATCGACGCATGTGTTTCTTATAGGTCTCGTCCAGACAGGCCACGATCGCCCGCTGAAACGGGGTCATTTCGCCCAGGCGCGTCTCGTCCATCGGTGTCGCGTCGAAATACTCCGGGTCCGCGTTCATCTTGTCCGGCATCTCCCGAGGATTCTTTATCCTCTGCATCGTGTTCAGGTGCAGACGGACGTTCTTAAACGCTTCCGACACCTGTTTGATGAGTCTACACACGCGCTCCGCCGCGGTGAGGTTCACGCTCTCGTTCTCCACGTAGTCTGTCATAGCCAGCGCCTTGACCCGTGAACCGATGTTTTTCAGGACCTTTATTTCCCGGTCTCTCTTGCCGTCGACGGCTTTAATATCTATGCTCGTCGGAAACCCACTCGCTCTTTCGGACGGATCGAAAAATTGATCGTATCCCAGGCGGACACACTTCGTCATCATGTCTTTACCGGCAGTCTCGCCCAGGTACCAATTTTCTTCCATCAGTCCAAGGATGCGCAGAATCTGCTCACTCGAGAGAGTCACGATTTGATTTCTCAGGAGCTCCATTTCTGAAGCCCCTGTGTCGGGGTCCCTCTCGATGTAATGCGTGGAATTCATGGCGGTCGGTCTGAATAATTAATGCTGAGAATTTTTAAGTGAGTTTGGACAAAATTTTTATGAGAATTTTGTTTTGCATCTCGAGTTGGTCTCCGATGCGCAACAGGGCCGTGCACACGGTGTCCCCGTCTGGGGTCGAGAGAGTCGACGCCAGGACCTCGGCCGACCCCTCTTCGGGCGCGAAGTCGTCCATGTCGATGTCGATGTCTTCCTCGTCGAACTCCTCCTCCTCTTCGTGCACGATTTCGCCTTCTTCAATGTCGCTCATGTCTTATACCCATAACTTAGAAAACACCAGGCGCGTTTTACCGCGCGGTCCAGGGCAAAATTATTTTCTTGGTGTATAGTACAAAACAACTCTCACCATGGCTGGTGGTCTCATGCAACTCGTCGCATACGGTTCCCAAGACCTGTACTTGACCGCGAATCCTAAGGTCACTTTTTTCCAGGCGGTCTATAAGCGCCACTCGAATTTCGCTTCCGAAGTCATCGAGCAAACCGTCAACGGCAACCCGGCCGACAACGGTCGCGTCTCGATCACGATCGCCCGCAACGGTGATTTGGTCCAGGACATGTACCTCGAAATGGTCGCGAAGTCTGGTCTCGCATCCTCCACCAAGGGTGCCTCGGCCATCTACGCCGCCGAGCGTGCCATCAAGGACATCGAAGTCTCCATCGGTGGCCAGCGCATCGACCGCCACTTCCAAAAGTGGTGGCGTTTGTTCGACAACTTGTACCACAGCGAAGCCAAGAAGGCTGACTACGCCAAGATGACGTCCAACACCCAAAACGGTGCCATCTACTTGCCGCTCATCTTCTGGTTCAACCGCCACCCGGGCTTGTCCCTCCCGTTGATCGCGCTTCAATACCACGAATGCCGCGTCGATGTCGACTTGAGCTCTGAGTTCTCCCAATACACCGATGGTTCCACCCTCAAGTGCTGGGCCAACTACCACTTCCTTGACACCGAGGAACGACGCCGCTTCGCCCAAAAGTCCCACGAGTACCTCATCGAGCAAGTTCAACACACTGGCTCCGACGCCGTCAGCGCCACCAGCACGAAGAACGTCCGCCTCTCCTTCAACCACCCGGTCAAGGAGCTCGTCTTCGCGTTCGGCAACGGCTCCGTCTCCAACGCCTCCCTCTGGAACTTCACGTCCAACTTGAACGAGAGCGCTGTTGTTCTTGAATCTGACCCGCGTGCGGCTGCCGAAGCTTCGGACTCCAACGTCTTCATCCCGATCACCTACGGTACTGGTGCCCCGCTCATTGCCGTCGGTACGGGCTACTCCGAGTCCACTGTCTGCGAAGATGGTGCGGTCGGGTCGGCGCGCGCTGTTGGTCCGTTGTCTGAGTTCAAGCTCGTCCTCAACGGCCAAGACCGCATGAAGGCGCAAGGCGGTAAGTACTTCAACCAAGTGCAACCGTACACCTACCACACGGGCTCTCCGATGCCGGGTGTCTACTCCTACTCCTTCGCGCTCAAGCCGGAAGAGCACCAACCGTCCGGTACGTGCAACTTCTCGCGCATTGACAACGCTCAAGTGTCCGTGTCCCTCAAGTCTGGCGCCACGTCCTCCGAAACGATGCACCTCTTCGCGACGAACTACAACGTTCTCCGTGTGCAATCCGGTATGGGTGGTCTCGCGTTCTCCAACTAAGCTTTTTTCAGCGTAAATATTTAAAAAAATTACTCAAATATTAACATTTTTATCATAAATCTTAATATTTGATTGGCTTTCTTTTATGTATGTAATCAGTACCCCTTCGGCTTACAGCACGTGTACTCGTATCGACCCTTTGACGTGTCGTCGGGATTTTTCTTGAAACGCACGGACGTCAATACTTTGTCGTCGCTGTCGCAATCAATGACGTGCGAGACGATGTCAGCCACGTCCATATATTCAGACGTTTTCTCTTCACACTCGTTGTCGTCCACGAGACCACCGGCACACTTGTATCGCAACGACACCTTCGTGTCATCGGAAGACGGTCGAAACTTGTACCCTTGCAGTGCCTTGGAACCACAGTCCATGCGTTGGTTCGCCATGTCTTCCATGTAGTTCCCAGACTTTGTGTCTTCGATGTTGTCTCTGATGTATCCAGAGTTGTTCATGTCGTCCATGTTAAACATGCATTTGTATTTGTGTACGTTCCCGTCTTGAACCCTCACACCCGTGAGCGCACTGTTTTCCCCGCAATCCACGTCAGCCTCATAGATGTCATCCACACCGGCGTTCGTCAGTTCACCGCCGAAGTATGTCTTCGGGGGCACCACGTACTTATCAAGGAGGACCTTTTCGATGATTTGAATTTCATCCATGGTCAGCTCACGCGAGTACACAAGGATTTCACCGATGGCAAAGTCTGATTCCCAACCCGACTTGATGTTCACACCAATGTTCTCGGGTAAGCCCTCGCCGTAGTGCAAACCACTGAGTCTGATGCCGTTTGCGCGATACATGTCTCTTTGGTCGCACGAGACGACCCACCCGTCGCCGTAGTGGTCGATGTGTTCCGTGAGCACGTTGTCGTGTTTGGCCACTCCAGACTTGCCGTCGTCGTGTCCAGAGTACCAATCACCCTCACTACTGGTGAAGATTCGCTTTTTGGAGTCTCCGTTGTACTTGGCCACCGTGAAGAGAGTGTATCGGCGGTCAAAGAGTCCAGCGGGGAGGGTAAACTTCGTGAGAGTGTCCCCCGTGACTTGTTTGTCGTCCGAAGACTTGGTGAGTGTGCCGAGGACGTCGAAGACTTTGCCCCCCTCCGTGTCTTTCCACTTTCTCGCGGTCTCGTCGTACCCACTCGGGAGATATCGAGCCGAGAGGCCGCCGACATCCGCGATTTTCTCTTCCGGGGAAAAAGTTGAGGGTGCATCTTTGCACGTCGCCCCGTCCCACACGCACGGTGAGATGCACGTGGCTTCCGTGGTTTGTGCACTGCACGCCGTGTTTGCACTCGGTGTTTCTTCATCTTCACTTTTCTCATAAAAGAAAAAATAATACGCCACAGCACCCAAGACGACGAGGGCCAAAACGAGGATGATGACTGTTCGTTGACTCACACCACCACCACCACCCCCGGTGTTCGCTACAATCTGGGTCTGGGGGTCCATATTAATTAAACCTTAGAAAATATATTCATTCATAGCGATGAATATCTATACTGATGGAAGTTGTTTGGGAAATCCAGGGCCTGGGGGGTGGGCGTGCACGTGCGACGCGTTCGAACTCTCCGGTGCCGACGAACACACCACGAACAACATCATGGAACTCACAGCCGTCGAACGGGCGTTGGAACGTTGCGTCGAGGAAGGCATCGACCGAGTGACCTTATGGACCGACAGTTCCTACGTGAAAAACGGGGTCACGTCGTGGATGGCAAATTGGAAAAAGAATGGATGGACGACAGCAAAAAAGACGCCAGTGAAAAATAAAGAACACTGGGTGCATATAGACACTTTACTTGCACGGATGAGTGATGTCCAGTGGCGATGGGTGAAGGCGCACAACGGCCACCCACAGAATGAAAGGGTCGACACCCTCGCAAGGGAACAGGCGAAAAATGTGCGCGTAAAATAATGGACGCCACCCACACATGGTGCCCGAAACAGGAACAGCTCCTCGTGCGCTGGGCCGAAAAAGCCGCCGGCTACAGGTGGCTTCACAATCACGCCAGGTTGCACTTCAAGAGGGTGAACGATTACATGTCCTACCCATCGATAGTCATCAGTAGCATTACGGGGGTCGGTGGATTCGCCGTGCTCAACCCCGCTGGAAGTGACAACACACACAGTGGAACGAAGGATAAAATTTTAATAGTCCAGTATTTTTTCGCGTTTTTAAACGTACTCGGTGGCATCCTCACATCGCTCTCGAAATTTTCACAGAGCGCGCAACTCGCGGAAGCGCACTCCGCGATGTGTGTGCAGTATTCGAAATTTTACAGGAACATCGACATGGAGCTGTCCTTGGACCCCGAACACAGACAGGACGTCATCGAGTTCGTCAACACGTGTCGACAGGAGTACGACCGCCTGTTGGATGACGCCCCGGACATTCCCGCGAACGCCATCATCCAATTCAACTTGGAGTTTCCGGAGAAAGATAATAAACCAGATGTGTGTAATGGCCTTAGTATATTGGGAACTGATGATATTGAAAAGCACGATAGAGCCATGAAGAACTGGATGAGCACGCTATTTGCTTTAAGACGCAAGAGGAGTCGAGAATCCCTCTCAAACGCATCTTCGTTAAAGCTATGATGGTATGATTTGCTAAGGAAACGACCATGGAACACTTTCGAACAGTCCTGCAAGCGAACAACTACGCCCCGTCGACCATCGACATGTACTGTCGACGACTCCGCAAGAGTGGGGTGAACCTCAACAATAGGAGGGCCGTCCACCGATACCTCTCGTCGAGGCGCGTCGACCTGGAAGGGGACGGGCAGGGCAATGACTATCGCGCGTTCCTCCTCTACGACCGATTCCTCCACAACTCCGATTTACCGGGAGGACACCCAACGTATCAGAGGAGGGCAGACCTCACGATTCGCGACGCGTGTCTGGCACAGACTTCGAAGGAAGACCTCCTGCGCTGCTGGTGGCTTCACCAAGTTCAGGGGTACTCCCCGGGTGTGGCCGCGACCTACGTGAGAGATGCCAAGCGCGAACCAGTCAGTGACCGACACCGCTCCGTGTACAGGGCCAAGTGTGCGCTCGAACGATTCGACATGAATCACATATTCATCACGGACAAGGTGGTGAGGGACTATTTTCAAACATTGTAATAAATAACCCCCAGTCCCGACCACCACACACACACTTAAGAAAATATGGGATACGCACCGGTGTACGATTACCGTTGGGGATGTGGGGTGAAGCAGGTCACTGACCGAGCCATTTTGAATGATGCGAAAAAGGTCATCATTAAAAATGGGTCCAAGAAGGAAATCGACCACATCCCAAAAGTGGGCGACTACGGCATTCACGGGGGGGTCCTTCAGGTCATGCGCGGGAAGAGGGTCATCACGTATCATTAAAAGAACCACCACCACCGGCGACGACGTGGCGGCGGTGGGTCTTGACACGGACACGGGTCTGGGTCGAACTCGTGGGGCACGTGGCGCACTCTGTCATTCGAGGCCACCTCCCTGTAGTGGCGGTCATGAAACACCGGGTACTGTCTCGTGCTATACATGCGATTCTTGAATAACTCTCTACCATTCATGTACGTTGTAATCGTATATTTAGAGGTTCCGACCCGAATCTTTTTCATCATCCCTGGAACGACTCTCACCACCTGCACATTGTTTGTGTCCCCTTGGTCAAACTCAGCACCAGCCTGTCCCTGGAAGGCACCGAGTGTTATTTTTTTCAAAAAACTCCCCCTAACATCCCTGATTTCGAGTTCCACAAAGTATTTACTTTGATTATAAATACGTATATCCCTCGAGAAACACTTCTTGGACCTGACCACCCCGGGCTCTTTCCTGTACTCGTCGTCCATTGCATCGCGTGCGCAACACAATAACATAGTTTTATATTAACATGAGAACAAAAACGACGACGAGGGAACAGACCTGGAACACCCCCCTCAAGGCGTTCCTTCGGGAACACGGCTGGGAAGACCTCGCGAACCTGGTGCACTACGATCACGTGATCACCGACGCCCGCGAGTTGACACGGGACCCCGACCGCGTGAAAATTATATCAGAGTATCTTAAGAACCGATGGAGGTCGTGACCTACGCGAATAAATCACATGGCCTCTTTGAAGAGCTGGTGCACAACGAATTCGACGTGCCCGTTCGGGTGTTGGGATGGGGCACGAAGTGGAACGGGTTCTTGGACAAGTACAAGGGCATGGTGGAGTACCTGCGAGAGAAGGAGGACGATGACATCGTGATTTTCCTCGACGGGTTTGATACAAAGATAAATAAAGACCCCAAAGATGTCGTGGCGATGTTCGAAGCCTGTGATTGTAAGATGTTGGTGTCCATGGACCCAGCACCGTATGGCCCACTCACAAAGACTGTGTTTGCGACGTGTCGGGCAGAACTCACCGCGAACTCGGGTTTGTACATGGGTTACGCGAAATACCTCTTACAAGTTCTCGAAGACGCGCTTCAGATGTCGTGTGAAGACGACCAGAGGAATCTCAATACCTTGTGCGGAAAGTACGATTTCATCAAGGTGGATGAGGAGAAGAAGATTTTTGAAAACATTACACCATTTAACATGCACAAAAAATCCGACGCAGTCTTCGTGTCCTATCCAGGTGCGCTCAACATAGACCGAATTTATCGCGCACTCAGAGAATATTCTCAGTTTTTCAAATATCAATTCATCGTGTCAATAATTATTTTGTTGCTTATTTTACCGAAAAAATATAAGTTTTTACCATTCTACATAGGTACTCTGTTTGTTACCTTTTATGTTCTAAAGGCTGATAAGACGTGCACGTGAAATGTGGATTTGCATTTTAACAACCTCGTCGTTGACTACTACCTCATTTCTCGCCTCGTGTGCATCTTAATTAGAGTCATCGCGCGTTTCACAAATAACAATAAAGCATGAACGTCGGCATCATAACACCCGGAAGAATTTCCCCTGGAGTGAACACGTGCATCACGGAAATCGCACTTCAGGAGAAACAGAGGCACAACAAGGTCGTCGGCGTCGTCGAGGGATGGCGAGGTCTGAACCATGGATTCATGGAGGAGCTCTTCGTCACCGGGCAGGCGAGGAACGAACCGGGCTCCATCCTTCACACCTCGCGGGAACACCTCAACCTCAAGTTGGCGAAGAGGCACCTTCTCACCTTCGACCGACTCTACTGCATCGGGGACATGGAAACTCAGAAGGAGGCGCGAAGCATCTTCGCCGCGGACCTCCCGCTCAGCATCGTGGGCATCACCGGGTTCGGCATGCAATCGAAGATTGAGGAGGTGTCGCGATACATCAGGAAGTGCCACGTCCTCGCTGAAAGCATCCACGGTGTGGTCTTTCTGGAACTCGCGGAGAAATACGGCGAACTCGCCAGGAACGCGTCCATGTGCGAACCCCACGCGAACGTGGTCATCACACCCGAGGAGGATGAAAACTTCCTGTTCGACGTCCAGAACAACTACGCCATGAATGGTCACTGCGTCGTCGTCGTGAACGCGTGCTGCGACTATCGGTACATCCTCGACGCCCTCAAGGTGTACAACGTCGACACCACCGTGGTACGCCCGGAGTCAACTCTGGACGTGGCCACCCCTTGTGTGTACGACAACGTCCTCTGTGCGCGCATATCGAGGGACGCCTGCTCACACGCGGAGATTCGTAAGAATTTCGTGTGCGATGGAGGTCGCGTGGTCCCGTACGCTTTTTATCCCGAAACTTTATTCTCGATAAAATTTAATGTTGTATAAATACATATGTCTCTTCAGAGTACTCCCACACTTCTTGCGATTGGCGCACTTTCAGTCGCAGGTCTTCTCGCACATGATGGCTTTGACTACTTTGCTAAGACTGAAAACGTGGTCAACGGTCCCCTCATCTACGGCGTCACCATCCTCATGCACAGCGTCTTCGGTGCCAGTGGCGTGACCGAAAAGCCAAAGGCGCTCACCTCCGTCTCGGAAAACCCCCTTTTCAAGTTTTTCACCTTGTTCCTCCTCGCCTTCGCCGCCGTGCGCGATTTCGAAGACACCCTACTCCTCGTCGTTCTCTTCCTCGCCATCACCCAGTTGATTCGCACCAAGGAGGAACGCAAGAGACATCCTACCATCCTTTGATGAGGTCAGATGTGGTCGCTTTGGGAAACTGGCGTGAGAACATCTCCTCGTCGTCGTGCGCGCTGTGTCCTATGGTCGAAGGTCCACTGCGGTCGATGTCTAAGTACTCGCGAAGGTCCCGATAGTAGACGCGCGCACCGTTCGCCACGATGTCTTCAAACTTCAAGTCCACGTGGTTGTTCATGGGGAAAAAGAGGGGGAAATACTTTTTCATGTTTGGGATGTGGAGGAGGTAGCACTTCGTACTCGAAATCCATCGAACCCTATCTTTCTGCACGGCGTCGGGGAGGTAGTGGAGGCAGTGGAAAAAGCACGCCTCGAAGTCATCGCCTTTCTCCCTTATGAATGACTCGATGTATTGGTGCAACTTTTTCGAGGACTTCACCTTCACGTTGTCTTCGAACACCAGGGCGTACTTGTGTCCGGCTTTCGAAGCTCGGTTCCATATGTCGGCGTGGCCCATCTGACACCCTATGGCACCCAGGTTGAAATAGGTTATGTTCGGACGCACGACCGACGGGTCGTAATGCATCTCCACCGCCTTCTCCATGAATTCACTCTGCACGTGTTCTTCAAATTTCCGCGCCGTCTCCACCACTCTCGTGTCCTGTCCGTACACCACGCGGACCTTTGGACCGTGGGTGTTGTGCTCGAAGAAAACCTTCCTTCGTTCCTCGGCGTCTGGAAGCGTCAGGAGGTAGGTCTCGTACGACCACATCGGCTCCCTGCGTAAAATCAGAAATGCGACAAGAAGAATTACTACTACGACGAGGTACATTATATTACTTAAAGAATAAAATGTTTATAATAGT
>Ga0181576_10000721_pt1 | contig 24916 bp, 20 predicted proteins | sample 101ome_22_FD_132464 | JGI IMG/M metagenome (GOLD analysis project Ga0181576, IMG submission 132464) | Coastal salt marsh microbial communities from the Groves Creek Marsh, Skidaway Island, Georgia - 101412BT metaG (megahit assembly) | ecosystem: Environmental > Aquatic > Marine > Intertidal... | reverse complement strand
ACGACCAATCCGGCATTCAGGTGCTGCAGATATCGCAGCGCCGCAATCACGGTTTCACCATCACTATCGGTAAAGGAGCCCTCACCAACCTCACCAAACTTGATGCGATCAAAGATGTCGCCGAACTTCTCACCTTCACTCGCCTGCACGATGCTGTGAGTCAGACTTTGCTTGCGCTCTCCTGCGGTAATAACGTCGAAATCGGCATCGACCCGTGGTTGCACAAGCATCGTTCGCGCGCCAGAGCCCATTCCGATGTTGGTATCCAGAAGCGTCGTAATACGTTCCACACCGAGGCGCCCGATGAATATAAAATGCCCTCTGGAACCGAGAGCAACGGGGACGCCAATGAAGATTCTTGGCTGGTTACCGAAACGGACATCGACATCCAGACCAGAGACCGCATTGGTGGCCGTAACGCTAACGCGGCCCCATAAGCTTGCCAATTCAGAGTCTTTGTACTCACTGTTATTTAAGCTCGCCCCAATCAGGCTGCTCTGGCTTGTAGCGTAAACAATAACGCCTTCGGGTGTGACGAGAATCAGATCAACAAATTCGGATCGATCGAGTAAAGGTTTGAGTAGCGCATCGATTTCTGATTTTCTTGCGCCTCGAATACCGCGATTGATCTCCTCATCCGGGCTTGTACTGACGGTTTGGCTAATAGCAGGCAGCGCGCTGCGAAGCAGTTTCAGCAGATCTGTTCGCCGCTCTTCAAAATAAATAGCGAATTGCTCAACACGCTTGTCGGCAAACGCGCCAACAGCATGCCTTGCCTGGTCATTAAGGGCCGTCTCAAACCGACTCAAGGTGTAGGCGAACATGGCGCACAGGGGCAAGATGGCGACGATTAGAAGCCAAATGCGAAAACTGGAGCTGATGGTCCGGCTCACCCGCCAAGCACCTCCGCCTTGAGAGAAACCCACTCGGGTTTGGAGCGGTTCATCAGGAACGGATTGGGCGGTAACGCCCGCCCACTATCCACGATTATCTTCAGCGAGCCATCGACCTGAACCTGACCAATACGAACCATGCGCCACAAATGAAGATTCGAAGCATCGACGCTGATAATACCCTCGGGGGCGCGCATTGACTGCGTACCGAGTGCGGAGTAAACGTCATAGGCCTTCACGCTATTGGCTGCTTGTGCCGCCTGGGCCCAAAGCTTTACCGCTGCGTAGGAGGTCTGCATTGGATCGCTGACAATCGCGTCGCGACCGAATCGTCGGTGGAACCGATCCAAAAACGCTTTATTCTCTGGGGTATCCACCGACTGCATATACCCCCAGACAACAAAACTGCCGGTCATATCCGGCGCATACTCTGTCGTCTCGACTTCACCGATGCTGAGCGACAATATCGCCGGCGGCACGAGTGACAGCTCTGCGAAGCGTTCATTTATACGCTTAAAAAAATACCCGTTCGCGGCGCCATTGATGGTGTTGACGACAAAATCCGGTGGCGCAGCAGCCAGTTTTTCAATCAGATCGTCCTGAGCATCGACTGACGCATCAAGCGGGAGGTAATATTCAGCCGTGACGTCAAACCCCAAAGCCGTCTTCAGCGCACTAAGTTGAGCATTGAACAGTCTTGGATACTCGTAATCCGATCCGACCAGAGCGATTCGATTGCCGAACTGTTCACGCATCCAATTAAGCGACATACCAGTTTGCTGATTCGGAACCATTCCCATGTACATAATGTAAGGAGACTCTTCGAGTCCCTCATACTGCAGCGGGTAAAACAACAAATGATTATGTCGTTCCAGCACCGGCAACAAGGCACGCCGACACCTGGATGTCCAGCACCCAAAAAGCGCTTCAACCCCTTCCTCTGTTATCAAACGATCTGCTTGTATCGCCGCCCAATCCGGATCTGATCGAGAGTCAACGGACACAATTTCAACGCGACGACCAAGCACACCACCGCTTTCGTTTAGTTCGTCGACCGCCATTTCGATCGTTCGGATCAACGGCGCCTCGCTCAGCGACATGAGGCCCGTCTGCGCATGTATGACACCAATACGCACCGGCTCCGAGGTGTTCCCGTTGTAAGCGATCATGAACGCCAACAGGCTGAAAAGCAGCCCGACTGTGACCAGCCAAATCGATTGTTGTTTCATGCCACCCCACTGGTGCTGACCGGGACCGCGTTTCGAATCAGATGCATTGCCTTTGAATCAGTTGCTCAGCCTTACTGTCTGAAGTGTGCACCTTAAAAACCCAACGCACAACAACGACAAATGAGACTATTAGCGCACCCACACTTTTTTGCGGCAGCGTTCGCATGATAATTGCTTATACATCGTGCATAGCCGCACATTTATGCCAGAAGGTACCTCTAATTGCATGACATGTTGATGAAGCACTTTTTGATAAAACATCGTCTACCCGGCACGTTTGTGGAGCTCGCCAGTCGTTTCTATGACCCGCTGGCCGAATCGCTCGCGAGTATGCACAAGCGATGCCTCAAACCACTTCTGATCGGTATAAATGGCTGCCAGGGATCTGGCAAAAGCACTCTCGCTGACTATCTCGCCATGACCTTTAATCAATCTTATGATCTCAAAGCGATTGCAATCTCGATCGATGACTTCTATCTCACCAGATCAGAACGCTCCGGATTAGCCAACACAGTGCACCCATTATTGCAGACGCGCGGCGTTCCGGGCACGCATGACATCGATTTGATGCGCACGACACTCAAAGAGCTGACATCGAAAAGCACGCTGGTGCGCGTTCCGCGCTTCGACAAGGCGCGCGATGATCGCGCAGATATGGCGCACTGGCACCAGATCGGTGCACCACTGGACATTATTCTGCTCGAAGGTTGGTGTGTCGGCATCCCATCTCAATCCGATTCCGAGCTGCTAGCGCCGCTCAATGAGCTTGAGTCGCATGAGGACACTGATGGTCGATGGCGCCGATGGGTTAACCAACAGTTACGCATCTATTACGAACCGTTCAACAAGGCTTTCGATAGCTTGATTATGTTGAAAGCGCCCGGGTTCGATGCCGTCTATCGCTGGCGCCTCGAGCAGGAACAGAAACTCGCAGAACGTCAGCGCCTCGCCAACGACGCTGAAGACGATCAGAGCGCTCAGGGCATTATGAGCCCCGAGCAGATCGCGCGCTTTATCCAGCACTATCAGCGCCTCACCGAACATGCATTGCGGGTAATTCCCGACACGGCAGACGTCTGTTTCGAGCTCGACGATAGCCGGCGCATCATCGCGCTAACAACCAAGCGGGCCAGCGGATTATGACGAGACTGCTTATTTTCAGTGACCTGGACGGCACATTGCTGGATCATCATAGCTACTCCCACGCTGAGGCCGACGACCTGCTTTATGCATTGAATCAACGCGCAATTCCGGTGATTCCTTGCACCAGTAAGACACGTGCAGAGCTGCTGCGATTGCGCCGTGAACTCCGTCTGAATACGCCTTTTATTGTTGAAAATGGTGCCGCGGTTTTGATTCCCAAAGGTCAATTGGACTCACCTCAATCCGAGCTCACGGCTCGCGACGGCTTCTGGCTCAAATCGTTTACACCTGATCGCAGTCACTGGCTCAAGTTACTGGCCACACTCGACAGCTCACTGACCTCTCAATTTCGGGGTTTTTCTTCGATGTCGATCGCCGAGATTTCGGCCTTGACTGGGCTCGACGAGACCGACGCCTTACTGGCCTCGCAGCGAGAGTACGGAGAGCCGGTCCAATGGCTCGGGGACGAGCCTACCCGCTCAAGGTTCATCGACGCGTTACGTGCAAAGGGCGCCAGCGTTCTTCAAGGCGGTCGATTCATGCACATTTCAGGCAACTGCGATAAAGGACAGGCACTGCGCTGGTTAGCTGGCATCTACGCAACCCTGGGCCAATGCAACGTTATCACCGCAGCCCTCGGCGATAGCCATAACGATGTAGCAATGCTCGAGGCAGCAGACTATCCATTCATCGTGCGGTCACCCGTCCATCCTCCACCCGCGATACGCAGCGCTCGTCCGGTGCCGGTCAGCCAAGCCGTTGGTCCGGCAGGGTGGGCACAACTTGTGCAAGGACTACTTCAGACCATCGAGGGGGCGGCACACTCGCCTCCATATTGAACTGACGGCGCAGCGACCTTTGCACCCAGACGGAGAATAATCACTTATGGCTGATTTTCATCAGAATGGCATCATCACCACACTTCATAATCTTGGCAATCAGTCGTTGGAGGAAATGGAGGCTGAACTCACACAGTTTTCCAGTCAGCGACCAATGGGTCTGATACTGCCCTCGCTGTACTCGGAGCTGGAGACAGAGGCGCTACCAAAGATCGTTGCCGAGTTGAGCCAGGTTCCCTACCTCAGTCAGGTTGTGGTCGGGCTTGATCGGGCGGACGAAGCACAATACAAACACGCGCTGGATTTCTTCGGTAATCTGGGCCAACCGCATCGAGTGCTATGGAACGACGGCCCGCGTCTGCGCGCGATCGATGCTGAACTGCAGGCGCTTGGGCTGGCGCCCAAAGAGCCCGGCAAGGGTCGTAACGTGTGGTATTGCATGGGTTATACACTCGCGACCAATAAGGTTGAATCTGTTGCGCTTCACGATTGCGATATCACCACCTATAACCGCGAGCTGCTTGCCAGACTCATCTATCCGGTTGCCAACCCGCTATTCAACTACATGTTCTGCAAGGGCTACTATGCGCGCGTTGCCAATGGCCAGATCAATGGACGGGTATCAAGACTACTCGTAACCCCGTTGATTCGGGCGCTGGAGCGTGTGCTTGGCGAAAGCCCATACCTGAATTACCTCGACAGTTTCCGCTATATCCTGGCCGGTGAATTCGCATTCCGGATAGATGTATTGAATGACATTCGCATTCCCAGCGACTGGGGACTGGAAATCGGTGTGCTCTCTGAAATGCACCGTAACTACAACAACAATCGTCTTTGCCAGGTTGATATCGCCGATGTTTACGACCACAAACACCAGGATCTATCGCTGGAGGACCAACGAGCCGGGCTCTCGAGAATGTCGATCGATATATCCAAGGCACTGTTCCGTAAACTTGCGACTCAAGGTCATGTTTTTAATCAGGAGACTTTTCGTACGATCAAAGCAACGTATTTCAGAATCGCTCTCGATTTTGTTGAGACCTACCGCAACGACGCGATTATGAACGGGTTGAACTTTGATATTCATAAAGAGGAAAAGGCAGTCGAAATGTTTGCGCTGAATGTAATGGATGCGGGTAAAACCTTCCTCGATCGGCCCATGGAGACTCCTTTTATTCCGAGCTGGAACCGAATCGTCAGCGCCGTACCGGACATTTTCGAGCGTATCGAGGCTGCTGTCGAAGCCGACCATGCCGAGTTCGGTAGCTGAGAGCCTAACCATGCAAACAAGCCTGACGAAGCTCGTGGTTCATCACCTCACCACTATTTATGACGGTATCAACACGGTGCAATCAACCGAGACGATCGCCGCGAATTTGCTCGCGATTATGCGCATTGATGACGAGTCGCGGGCGCCGGCTCCTCACCAGAACCTCTGGGATCAGAGCGATATCGCGATGATCACCTATGGCGACTCGCTGCTGAACGGAAACGAAAAGCCACTCCAAACCCTGTCGGATTTCTTTAACGCGCACCTGCGTGGTGCGATCAGTTGGATCCATATACTGCCGTTTTTCCCTTGGACCTCCGATGACGGTTTCGCCGTCATGGATTACTCCAGCGTCAATGAAGCGCTTGGCGATTGGGAGCACATCAATCAGATCGCCAGTAACAGTAAGTTGATGGGCGATCTGGTGATCAATCATTGCTCAAGTCGCAGTATGTGGTTTGAAAATTTCAAACTGGGGCTCGACCCGGGCCGCGACTACTTTATGACCGCTAACGCGAGCGATGATCTGAGCGATGTGGTACGCCCGCGCACCTCTGATCTTCTGGCACCGGTCGAAACCGCCGACGGCCTGAAGCATGTCTGGTGTACCTTTAGCCACGATCAAGTCGACTTTGATTTTCGTAATCCTGCGGTGTTGACCGAGTTTGTACGGATTATTCGACTGCATCTGGACAATGGCATCCGCGTCTTTCGACTCGATGCGGTTGCGTATCTTTGGAAGATTGTCGGAACGCCCTGCATCAGCCTACCGCAAACTCACGAGGTGATTCGCCTGCTGCGCACGTTGATCGAGCACGCTCAGCCGGACGCGCTGATCATCACTGAAACCAATATTCCGAATCGGGAGAATTTGACCTACTTCGGCAATGCCAATGAAGCGCATGCTATTTACAATTTTTCGCTGCCGCCCTTGCTTATACACGCGCTGTGCACCGGTAACAGTCGTTATCTCAGTCAGTGGCTCATGGGTATGCCGCCTGCTCAAAACGGCACGACCTACTTTAACTTCATTGCGTCGCACGACGGCATTGGCCTGCGCCCGGCAGAGGGATTGCTCAGTGAAGAGGAAGTAACTGACTTTATCGACTCGATGCAACGATTTGGCGCACTGGTCTCGTGGCGCGCTGGCGAGAACGGCAAGCCAAAAGCTTATGAGATCAACATTTCACTCTTTGATGCGCTGCAAGGCACAACAGCGGGGATAGACAGCTGGGGGGTAGAGCGATTCATCTGCGCACACGCGATCATGCTTGCGCTCGAAGGCGTGCCGGCGTTTTATATACACAGCCTGTTCGGCACCCGAAACGACTTACACCGGGTTGAGAATAGCGGCCACAATCGCGCCATAAACCGTCACCAATGGCAGCTGCAACTGCTCGAGCTACAACTGTCGGCACCCGAATCTTCCCATGCAATTGTGTTTAACCGGTTACGTCAGCTGATCGTACTGCGCAAAGCGCAGCCTGCATTCCATCCAAACGCCACTCAGTTCACCCTGCAACTGGGTCCTACGTTATTCGGCTTTTGGCGTCAAAGCATCAGCCGCGAGCAGAGTATTTTCTGTATATTCAACGTCAGCGATCAGAATCAGACCCTCAGCCTGAGTGATATCAATCTGATCACAACCGACGAGTGGTTTGACCTGATTTCCGGCCAAAGCTATACCTGCGTTTCAGAATCGGTCGATCTAAGACCCTACCAGTCGGTTTGGATCAGTAACCGAGCTGGGAGGGGCTAAGGGCAATGAATACTGTTATCATGCGCGCTGTCTTGGCGATGTTTGGCTGCGCGGTGTATGAGCAACAGTTCTCCCCACTTTAATCTCGAGGGCACCTCATTAAGTGTTGTAGACATTGAGCGTGCATCGGCTCGGGAAACACTGCGTGAAGGCACTGATGACCTGCACCGATTGCTCGATACGATGCCGTTCATGGCGCGATTGCTGGAGACCGATGTCAGCGTAGGTGACTACCATGCTGTCCTTGGCGTGCTCATGCAGTGGTATGGGCAGTGCGAGAGGATGCTTGTCGATGTTCTGGCAGAGGCAGCCGATCACGCGCATGAACAGCAGCAGCTATTGCAACTTGACTTGAACATATCGGCACACAACGCGTTCGACACAAAGACGCTACGATCGACAGCGGCGGGTTGGGGCGCGTATTATGTGATGGTTGGCTCCTCGTTAGGATCGGTGATGATCAGCAGACACTTGAAGATGCGTTTTAGTGACGGCCAGACGCTTGCGTATTATGCTAGCGCTGCGGCAAGAGCTCGCAGTTTTGCTGGGGATTTTTTGCCGCGTCTTGAGCAGGCGCTGGCTGATCAAAGCAGTCGAGCCGATGCTATTCATGGCGCTCGCATTGCGTTCCAAATGCTCATAGACCTCGTCCGTATATCGTCGAAAAGTTGATCGCTGTATGGATACGAATAACAAGATCCTGAATATAGAAGACATCGAAACGACGCTTCAGTCGCAAGCAGAAGAAATAGAGCGATTGCGCGCGCTCAACCAACAATTACTCAGAAATGAGGATCAGCAGAGACAAAAAACCGTTTTTCTGGCGACCATGAGCCATGAAATACGCACGCCGCTGAACGCAATTATTGGGTTGTTAGACCTTCTTCGTGATGAGGACCTTAGCGAGCTGGGCCAACGCTATCTCGACAATATCGATACCGCAGCAGCAGCGCTGCTAAATGTCATCAGCTCAACGATCGATTACGCCAGAAGCCAAACCAACGCTCTTCAACTCAAATTGGCGCCGTCGTCGCTGCTGTCGTGCTGCGAGCAGGTCGCACAGGTTTTTAATCTGAATGCGGAACGCAAAGGACTGGAATTCAGTCTGATGTTTGACCCGAGTTTGATTGGTCATACAGTTGTGTTTGACCGCGTCAGAGTGCAACAAATTTTGAGCAACCTGATTGGGAACGCAATTAAGTTCACGGATACCGGATCAGTACAGTTATGGGTAGCGCGACGGAGCGACCATGACAAATCTATGGACATTATGTTCAGAGTGATCGACACGGGTATAGGCATCTCCGACCAGGATCGAGATAGAATTATTGATCCATTCTTTCAAGTCACCAGCGATCAAACAGGACGACCAAACGGATCAGGACTTGGTCTCTCCATCACCCAGGAGATGCTTCACCTCATGGGCAGCACCTTGTCAGTCCATAGCACGATCGGCTCTGGCTCAAGCTTTGAATTCACGATCAATGTGCCAAAACACAGCGTGGACGACGCTATCGTTTTGAACGATAACAGCCAAGTAGCAGTAATCTCCGGAACGGACACCCAATTCGAAATCATAGCCGATGTCCTGCGCAGGTGGGGCGCGCAAATCCAGTTTCACACGGATTTCGACGCAATCGTTGACGAATCCGATTCCGTCGGCCTCTTCATTATTGACCCAAGCTCGTATAAACAACACGAGCATGCCGTGCTCGCACTGGCCGATACTCGCAATGTCGCCGTTGTTGTGTCGGAAAAAGATCTCATGGATGGTCTGAGGGTGTCGGCGGGTGTTGAGCGGCTCTACCGCCCTGTGCTGGTCAGCGACCTGCTCAAATTATGCCGATCAGCAGGTCTTCTAATGTCGAGTGAACTGCATGCAGACGGTGGACACGTATCCAGTCAAAGACTCAAAGATTTAATTAGCAAAAGCCATGTCTCTCAACCCGTGTTGGTTGTGGACGACAGCCTGATGAATCAAAAGGTCGCAAAAGCCCAATTAAGTCGTCTTGGATTCAATGCTATAGAAACCGCCGAAAATGGTCAGATAGCAGTGGAAAAACAAGCCGCTACCGACTTCGGATTGATCGTGATGGACTTTGACATGCCGATTATGAATGGCATCGACGCGACCAAAGCCATCATGGCTATGGCAAAGGAACGCGGTAAGCGCAGTCCATCAGTCATCGGCTTAACTGCGACGACCGAGCCAGAACTGATGCGAGAAGCATACTCAGCTGGCATGGTGGAGGTCGCTAACAAACCGATTGCTCCGGGAGAGTTAGAGCGGCTGCTTATCAGGATACTGCTCGGGCAAACGCACTCAGCAGACGCAGCCGAGTGATCTTCCTGGGCCTAGATCATACAAGATCGGATTCTTGCAACCAGATACGCAACTTTTCATGAGCCAAAGGCTTATTGAGTACCGTTACATCATCCATCTCCGATACCTCTTTGCGAGCAGATTCGCTGTAACCGGTTATAAATATAAAGGGAACGCCTAGCGATCTCAGCTTTTTGGCAAGCGGAAGGCTGGTCTCCTTGCCGAGGTTTACGTCCAGCAAAGCACCGTCGTACCCCACCTGGTCTATCAACTTAAGCGCCTCGGCCACCGTTGCCGCAGTATCGAAAAACTCTAAACCGAATGTTGTCAGCTCGCGCTCAAGATCCAGCGCAATAATCATGTTGTCTTCAACGATCAAGATACGTTTACCATCAACACTCTGCGCTCTTTGGGTTTCAGCCGTGATCGGTGTCTGCGCATGCTCGCCTTCGGAAATAGCCTCAGGGTCGACATCCCCAACCGTGACGAAATTTGCCGGTATCTCAAAGCGGGCAATCAAGCCATTAAGCGCATACTCGATATCTGCACTCCCATTCAGGTCATGGGGAATAGAGCGCCCAATGATGACCGATCCGAATCCTTTACGACGCGGGTATTCGTTGATAACGACACCACTCTCTTCCCAAGCGATCACCAGTGTACCGACAGGGGACAACGACCATCGAATCGCCAAACTACCGCTGGAGGTGCTCAGTGCGCCATGCTTAACGGCATTGGTTACCAACTCGTGGATGACCAGCGTTATCGTGGTAAACGCTTTAGGCGCTAGCGAAACCGGCGGACCATCGATCACAATACGCTGATTGCCCTCTCTATAAGGGGCCAACTCAAGATCAATCAAGTCGTGCAGCGGTGTATGGTTCCAATTACGCTCGCTAAGCATCGTCTGTGCGGTCGCGAGCGACTGAATCCGGCCGCCAAGCACTGTTTTGAACGCATCAATATCGGTGGCACTTTCTGCCGTCCGGGCAACAACACTGTTAATTAAACCAAGCACATTGCGAACGCGGTGATTGAGCTCATGCACCAACAGATCTTGTTGCTCGCGCGCTTCTGCTAATACTCGTGCGCGCTCATCGACGTTGCGAATAATCAGTTCGAGCAGCACCTGACGGATCTGTTCAGCCATCCCGACTTCCGCATCTGTCCACTGCAGTGAGTAGCCATGGCGGAGCTCTCTCCAGGTTTCAAAACTCTGCCGCGGCGTCAGTCGCGCGCCATTTGGACCAAGTTCCACCGGCTTTTCCGGATTACCTGCCCACGAAACCGTTTGGAGTTCCTCGGTGCGCAGGAAAATCAAAAAATCGCGCGGTTTTCTGGAAATCGGGACAACCAGCATACCGGCGTAGCGCTCAACAATGCTGAGCGAAGTATCCAGAAATTCACCAAGATTGCTGGTGTGAATGATCTTTTCGGGCGCCATTCTGTTGAGGCGCATGATCAGAACTTGCAGATCTTCCTCACTGATCGGTTTACCGCTGACTTGTACTTTATCGTCAATCCACAATACCGCTGTGTCACACGGTACCAGCATCTTGATGGTATCAATGTGAGCTGCTACGTTGTCATGAACGCTTTTATCCGCCTGCATAGTCGAAACCATACGCATATGCAGTCTACGCGCATCATCAAGGTTAACCTGTGCTTCATCACGTAACCGAGAGGACAACTCAAGCGCAAAGGTTTCGCCGAATAATTCGGCCATTGATCGAAGCTCAAGCGGGACATGCAGCGGAGCATAATGATGACAGGCAAACAATCCCCACAAACGACCGTTGATCACGACGCTGACGGACATTGTCGCCTTGACGCCCATGTTGCGCAGGTATTCGATATGCATCTCCGACACCGACCGCAGCGCGCTCTGAGACAAATCCAAGTTATCCGACGCTGATTTGGCAGGGGGTAAAATCGGAATGCGCTCATCGTCGACCGAATGAATAAGTCGAGTGTAGTTTAGTAGATACAATGCCCGCGCCTGACTTGGAATATCCGATGCCGGATACCTGAGCCCCAAAAAAGAATCGACGTTTGAGTTAAGCGTTTCTGCAACCACTTCGCCGCTGTTATCGGGGTGAAACCGATATAACATAATGCGGTCGAAACCAGTCATTTCAGCAACTGTCTCCGTCGCATGCTGAAGGAACTCACTCAGGTCGGAGGAATTTTCAAACTGACGAAGAGCGGCGCGCAGACTATTGGCGCCCTTACGATAGGCATGAACGACATGAGGCTCGAGTTCGACTATCCAGCGACTTTGATTCCGGCTGATGGCGACGTCATACAAAGTCGCTCCGCCCAGCGCACGGCAACCGAACATTCGCTCGACCGATCCGTCGTGATCGACGAGAGACCCGCAGATCTGACGAAGTTCTGATAAAAACGTCTCTTCGAAAAAATTATCGGCTCGATTTCCGAGCGCGGCGTCTGGCGCGACCGGAAGAATAGATCCGACATTCGCGGATACATTCGTCAGCAGCCAATCGTATGAGAATGCAAATAAATAGCCGAACGGCTGAATTGCACCCAGGAGGTGTATGGGTTCGCGATCACAACTGCTGAGATCAATGGTATCGGTAGCTTCCATACACGACGCTCCTCGGCGTTTAGCGTTTGCATCTTTAAACACGTACAATCATGCTATCTCAGCCCGAAAGAAGCAAATGAAAATCACGCCAAAAGAGCGCTCTGAAGCAATGCATGCGGCCGGACTATGGGGTAACGAAACCGCTTGGCAGTTGCTACAGCGTTGCCTTCACGACCATAGCGATAGAGTCGCGCTGATTGATCCACCAAACCGCTCGACGTTGGACGGCGGTAGCGCTCGGTCGCTTGGTTTTGAACAAGTAAAGCGCAGTGCGGAGATTATCGCGGCCCAAATGACGGCCGCCGGTGTAGAACCCGGCGCGCATATTCTGGTGCAGCTGCCAAACATCAGCGATGCGGTTGTGACGCTGCTTGCGGCGGCGCGTCTGGGCATCGTCGTCAGCCCGATACCCATGCAATACGCCGAACATGAGATCCGCTTAATTTGCCGGCGTCTTCACCCGGCCGCCTACGTCGGACTAAAAACCTTCAAAGGCGAGGCTACGCCATCAGAAGTCTGGGATGAATTACCCATTGGCACTCGAAAGCTGAGGATCGATCCGTTGGCGAAAGAGCCCAGCCTCAAGCTCGGTGACTACCCACTTGCTGACGATCTGAGCGTGCTGCCGCCGCCACCCAACGATGCCGATGCTATCATCACGGTCTGCTGGACAGCGGGCAGCACGGGCACGCCCAAAGGCGTTCCACGCAGCCATAATCAATGGCGTTCGCTGAGTGATTGCTTTTCGAGTCTACGGCCGCAAGACGGCGACACAATGCTGTGTCCGTTGCCGATGCTCAATATGTTCTCCATAGCGGGATTCATGTACCCATGGCTCGAGAATGGAGCCACCCTGTGCTTACACCATCCGATGGACGTCAACGTATTCTTCCAGCAACTTCAAGAACACCAGGCGGACTGGGTCATGTTGCCACCCGCTCTGCTTAACCTGGTCAGCCTGCATCCGGTTATGCTGGAGAACAAAGTAATACCCCGCCCGCGGGTTGCATTTACCGGTGGCGGCGTTGTCGCGCCAGCTGCTCTGGAGCTGATTGAGCAGAAGCTAGGCACCAGCATCAGTAATGTATTCGGTTCCAGCGAAGGCTTGATACTCACGGCGACGGCCGAATCGGTGCCAGACACCGCCGCGCGGGCGACCTGCTTCAGCACCATCACCGGCTCGCTGCAAACTCGCTTGTACGATGCGTCCGACAACTGCATTGTCACGCAACCGCAAACCTCAGGAGAGATACAGATAGCCGGTCCTCAGGTCATCGATTCCTACCTTACCCGAGAACGGGACGAGGAGGAGACCGTCACAGAAGATGGTTATTTCCGCTGTGGCGATATATTCGAACTGAGCGAAGACCAGCCGCCTCTTTACCGGTTTATGGGACGACACAAAAACATCATCAGCCGCGGCGGAATGCAAATATCGCCGGATGAAGTAGCCACACTCATACGCCTGCACCCGGCCGTGCGCGAAGCGGTCATTATTGGCGTGACCGACGCCGTTATCGGCGAGCGTGTTTGTGTCGTTTTGGAACTCACCCACGGGACCATGACACTCAAGGACATACACCAGTTTTTGGATTGGCAGGGGTTGGCCAAATTCAAATGGCCCGAGCGTTTGCTTCTCGCGAAACGCCTTCCACGCAACCGGCTGGGTAAGATCGATATCGAAGTGGTCCGCGCCCTTATCGACAAGAGCAAACCGACTCCGTGACTCAACGCACGTCTCGCTGGCGCTAAACCCTGTTTAAAAACGCTATACTTACCGCATTTACGCATTCTGGCATTGAGGCCGACCCAGACCATTGCACAATGTGATCATCAAACCCTTGAAGGACGATCGCGGATTCGCTCCCGGAGATATGTATGCATCTTGAAGATGACGACAAAATATTGGTGCGCCGAGCATTGCTGGAACTCGAGAGTCGGCTCAAGGCCCAGGCTGAAGAGCTTAAGATTGAAGAAGAAATGCTGGTACACGTGACCGGTTCAGACCGCACAACCAAGGTGCACCAGGAAGTGCTTAAATCGGAGACAACACTGAAGCGACTGATGCGCCTTCGGAGCCTGTTCTCAGTCCCCGACGTTGATATTGTTCTGTTAAATATCGAGGACTGACCATCCCCGCTCGGGCCACATACCCCAGACGACATAGGGCAGAGGGTGCGCGTATAACGCATCCACATCCGTTAAGCCGGGACTTGCGTAATAGATTGACCTAGTGCGTTTGCAGATATCATTTTTTACGATGCAGGAGATCCACCAGTGGCAGCGCTGATTGTCTGGGCTATCGCCGCCGTCATAATTGTTCTGGATAGCTCGCCTACCGTAGTCAGTGGATCGATTTCGGCCGCGGTCGGTTTTTCGATCGCCTGGGCTCTGGCCGATGCAGCGCGACGCGACGCGCTCGAACACAAACACGCTGCTGCGCGTTTGCGCAAACAATTACTCGCTGAACAGGATGAGTCCGCGCGCCTGCGCGAACACCTTGAAGCGCGCGGCAGAGCCGCATTAAGCTTCGAGCTGGACCATGCGTGGCTGGACTATCAGGAAAGCATAGGCGGGCCCGATGGAATCGCACTTGCTCATGCGTGCAGAGACGCCATGGCCGAACAATTTGAAAGCCTCTGCGCAGATGAACTTCGCTGGGAAGATCGAGTGCGCTGCCTGCAATTGAGCTACCGTTACTTTATCCGCACTCAGATTGTGCGCGATGCCGACCTTGCAGCGGTCGCAATGGGCGCATTGGCCGCCATGCAAGAGTATGCCGGCACCGAGCCTGTGCCGTATCTACTGCCTCATGCCGAACAACAAATGGCGGCGCTGCGCGCAGTTGTCGATGCGAACACACAAACGGATGTACCATCTCCAACCACAACGGAGAGCCCGGGCACCTGACCCGGGCCTCTACTCCGTCGCCGCGTTGGTCGCTGAGAGCGTCGCTACAAACCTCAACCTAGGCTTACTCGTAACGATCCTTCAGAACAAAGAACGCGAGTCCAAGCAAGGCAAGGCTCATTGGAACAGCGACCATCAGACCGTTAACACCCAGCTCTCCGGGCAACGTGATCGAACCAAAGTTCGCTGGCGCCAGCAATACCGGCTCGATAGCCGGATAGACCAGAGAAAAAACCAAGGTACCCACAAGAGCGCCCAACACCGTAAAGATGGCGTCTTTCTTTCCCTCTGATGCACCAACCACGCATGTGCCCGGGCAGTATCCCGACAGCGCCCAACCAATGCCAAATACGGCTCCACCAACGGCGACCGCAATCACATGCGCTGGTTTGACACTCATGTGCGCAAGACCTGCGTAATCAAGTGCGTATATTCCGAGGGTGCCAACGCCGATAGCCGTTGCCATCAGCTTGATAATCCACATGTCGCGCAGCAGCAACGTACCCAAAATACGGCGGTAGCTGGTCGCTCCACCAAGATACAAAATCGCGCCAAATGCACAGCCAATCAAAAATCCGATAAACAGGTTCATGGTTCTTATCCTCGGTTGCGATACAGGAATTTGGCCATCAGGATGCCCGCAGAGAAGGTCACCACGCCAAATATGAACGAACTGACCGCGAGCTGTGAAATACCGCTAATCATGTGACCGCTGGTGCAGCCGCCGGCGAGGCGAGCACCAAACAGCAAGAGTGTGCCGCCAAGAAACGCAGCGCCAAAACGCTTGGCTTGCGAGGCGCCAAAGGTTTGCACCCACATCGACGGCATCGAACCTTTGTCCTGCTCCGGTTGCTTGGCGCGGAAAACCTGGGCACAAATCCCGCCACCCACAAACATACCGAACACCAGCATCCAACCGTAGCCAACACCCCAGTTTTCTTTCTCGCCGTACTTGGCAAGGTACTGATTTTTCTCAGCGAATTCAGGCGCCACCTTGTGCGCTACAACCGCTTCGCTGACCACAAACTGCGTTGATACGCCCAGTGGTGTCACCAGCGATGTCGCCAGCGTCAGCAACAAGCCGAGCGCGATGCCCGCTACCTTCCATGAAATAATTGCCTTGTCCTGCATAGCCGAAACCTCTCGTTATTGTTGGACTAAGAGGTAGTCTAATATAATTTACCAGTCTATATATATTCGTTTTACGAATATAAAAACTTGAGGTTAGCTTTGTTTAAACTATCCCGGATAGGACATGCGTGGGTTGTTCATAGATTGCCAGCGTCTTCAGCTTTCGCTTGACCTCTGTGCGCTTTCTCAGACTTTAAAGCGACTTCCGGGAGCGGGTGGCTGCTGAGCTCCCCCTGCAAAACATTGTGCATTGTGCATCCACTGTTGCGCATTCTGACCAACAACCTCAAGCCCGGTATCGAGAACGTTACGGGTTTGCGTCACCACACGCGCAAAATCAACGGCAGAGCCGCTTATTCGGTTATCTGACTGGGGCTCTCCAAACTGCCAGACCTCACCCGATGGTGCCGTCAGCACGAGCTCGGGCACGGGTTCAGGCGGAGTTTGTTTACGGGCCTGGAAGGTCCAGCCGTATGTGTTCACACCAAGGACAACCACATTTCGAATTCGATCGCTGTCCTCGCGTTCAGCGCCCAGCACATCAAACACTTCCTGACCATGTGCCCAGGTTTCCATCTGGCGCGCAGAGATCGCGGAGCGTGCACTCATACTCGGCCCGGCCCAGGGTAAACGCGCAGCTGGGTCGGCGCTGCCAAATGCAGCGGCAGCACGCTCGTAGGTCTGTTCCCAAAGCTGTTTTAGCGAATCGCCGGATACACCATCGAGATACCCATACTCATAATCGCGCAGCGATTTCCCGGATGCCAATTGCACACCGATGGGTTCAAAGAACGCTCCGAACTCAGCCGGCGACTCCAAGGCCAGCAATACCGCATGGTTCCAGACGTGAAGATGACGCAACACATCAGCGATGGTCCAACCCTTGAATTGTGTCACCGTCTCAAAGGCCTGTTGATCGAGCGGATCGATCAACGCAAATAAGGCGCGACTCTCTTCCAGAAAATCCTGTGCCTGCTGCATCGCCTTAGCCTCCAGCGCTTTCTTCAATTTCAATAATGAGGTCGCCTGCTGCGATCTGCTTGCCGGCAGATCCAACTACCCGCACAACCTTACCATCGATTCCTGCGGTAATCTCGTGCTGCATCTTCATCGCTTCGAGTACTGCCAGACGCTGTCCTTTGGTGACATCGGCGCCCTCCTCTACGTCAATCGACAACAACAAGCCATGCATTGGTGCTGTAACAACTCCACCACCCGCTTCGTCCGCCCCCACCGGAGGCAGTTTCGTTTTGTCCACAAGTCGCAACGTCATGTTGGCATCGGCCAGCGAAATCGTTGCATGGTCTGGAGCATTGTATACATACTGACAGCGCTCACCGTCGATGACCAACTCAACGTGGGCGCTGTCGAGGCGATAAACATCAACCCGATGCAGAGCCCCGTCAAGTTTTACGTCATACCCGCCGGCCGACGGCGTCACGATCAGTGTATGTTGTTGCTCATCGACCTCGTATATACGGGTAAATCCAACGTTGCCGGTCGACGACCAGTTCATCAGCTCGTCGCAAACGGATAAGGACTGTGACTGATGCAAAGCCGAATCCAGCGCATGCTGAATCACAGCAGCGGCGCACAGCGTTGCTGAACAGGGCCGCAATTTCGCAAAGGCGTCGCCATAATGCTCACCGATAAATGCGGTTGTCGCCAAGCCCGAGGTGAATACCGGTTGGCCAAGAACATCGATCAAAAAGTCTCTATTGTTGGTAACGCCCAGCAGAGCACTACCCTTCAAAGCCTGCAGCAGCTTCGCTCTGGCATCCTCACGCGTTGTGCCATAAGCAATAATCTTGGCGACCATTGCGTCGTAGAACGGAGACACCTCGTCACCGGATTCAATAGCGCTATCGACACGAATGCCTGGCAACCCAGGTACATCAAATAATTCAACCGGTCCGGTTGCCGGCAAAAACCCCGATGAAGGGTCTTCGGCATACAGACGCACTTCAATTGCATGTCCTTTCAGCGAAACCTCATCCTGAGTAACGGGCAACACCTCGCCGCGTGCAACGCGTAGTTGCCACTCGACAAGATCAAAACCGGTAACCAACTCAGTCACCGGATGCTCTACCTGCAGGCGGGTGTTCATTTCCAGGAAGTAAAACTCTCCGCTTTCATCGACCAAAAATTCGACCGTGCCCGCACCCACATAATCGACCGCGCGCGCGGCCTCAACCGCCGCTTGCCCCATCGCCGAGCGCAGCTCAGGCGTCATGATCGGACACGGTGCCTCTTCCACTACTTTTTGATGACGACGCTGAATCGAACAATCACGTTCACCCAGGTGCAGGACGTTTCCATGCGTATCTGCAAACACCTGAATTTCAACGTGACGTGGACGAATAATGGCCTTTTCAATGATCAGCTCGCTGGAACCAAACGCATTCAGCGCCTCAGACTGCGCCAGGCCAATAGCGGTTTTGAGATCCTTGGCTTCGTGCACCAGACGCATACCGCGGCCACCACCACCGGCGGCTGCTTTAACCATCACCGGCAAACCGATGCGCTCTGCCTCTTCAATTAGTGTCGCAAGCGACTGATCATCGCCCTGGTAACCGGGCACGCAAGGCACGCCGGCCGCGATCATCGCGCGCTTGGCGCGAGCTTTGTCACCCATAACGTCGATTGCCCCTGTCGGCGGCCCGACAAAGGTAATACCGGCAGCCTCACAGGCATTGGAAAACGCGGCATTCTCCGAGAGAAACCCATACCCCGGGTGTACACAATCCGCGCCCGTTGCTTTTGCTGCATCAAGAATCGTATCCGCTCGCAAATAAGATTCAGCCACCGCTGCGGATCCGATACGCACCGCTGTATCCGCTGCGCGCACGTGCAGCGCGTTGGCATCGGCATCTGAATAAACCGCGACTGTTCGCATTCCCATGGCCTTTGCTGTGCGCATAACCCGCGCGGCAATCTCACCGCGGTTGGCAACCAGTAACGTCGTTAGTGTCTTCATCCTCAAATCTCCTGAAACCATACTGGCTTGCGTTTCTCCATGAAGCTGGCGATGCCTTCGCGGCCCTCGTCACTCATAAAACAGTCGGTAAAGTTGGCAGCTGCATAGGCGGCAATATCGGAAGCGGGTAATTCCGGAAGCGTATCGAGCAGCCGCTTGGTCGCAGCAATTGCGCCGGGAGCACAACGAAAGGTATCTGCCCGAACGCCTCTCTCATGATGTTCGAGCTCCTCGAGAGCATCGGCGGCGACATCAAGCAACCCGTATCCAAGCGCTCCTGCACCATCAAAACGCGCAGCGGTGACCATCAGGCGACGCCCGGTCGCAAACCCGGTCTTTAGCAGCACATAGCGAGCGATCTGCGCAGGCGTTATACCAATCTGAGTTTCAGAGAACGCGAACCGCGCGCTGTTCAAGCCCATCGCAACATCGCAGCAGCACGCCAACCCGAGACCGCCAGCCATGGCTGCGCCTTCAATCAGCGCAATCGTCACCTGGGGCAAGGCGCGCACTGCCGCAAACAGGCTCGCAGCGTTGGTCGACAGTGCAATAACCTCGTCGCGCGGAGCTGATGCCATGCGCTTGAATCCGGCAAGATCACCACCGGCGCAGAAAAAGCCGCCACGCCCTCGCAACGTCAGGCCACGGCAGTGAGGGTCTGCCGACAGCTTTTCGCAGAGCGTTTTGAGTTCTGCGACCATCTGATCGGACAACGGATTACGTTTTTCCGGCTGGTTAAACCAGACCGTCAGCCACGCACCATCCGCCTCGCAGTCGATGGTTTCGAACGAACCGTATGCGTTGACATCGATACTCATAGACGTGCGACCCCAAACGCGTTTGGACGCAGTTCGCGCGCACGAGCTTCAAGCACCGTTTCAAGACAGAACGCCAGCACCTTGCGCGTATCCCGCGGATCGATAATGCCGTGGTCAAGCACCAAGCCCGAGGTATAAAACGCATCTTCCTGTGGATCGAATATCGCCTGAATACGCGCTTCCTGCGCAGCCAGCACCTCTTCCGGCACTTCTTCGCCGCGACGCGCTGCGGTTACCTTTGCCACATGCGACATAGTCTTGGCCGCCGACTGGCCTGCCATAACCCCCGTTCGGGCACTTGGCCACGCGAACAGAAAATCAGGCTGATACGACCAGCCACACATACCGTAATTTCCCGCACCAAAACTGGCGCCGATATACAGCGTGATTTTTGGTACGCGCGCGTTGCTGACTGCCTGCACCATCTTTGATCCGTGCTTGATCATACCGGCCTGCTCATATTCCGTGCCGACCATGTAGCCGGTGGTGTTCTGAAGGAATATCAGTGGGGTATCGCTCTGATCGCAGAGCTGGATGAATTGGGCGGCTTTGGTCGCGCCGTTGGGATCGATCGGGCCGTTGTTGCCGATGATGCCAACCGGGATACCGGTGATGCTCGCATGCGCACACACCGTCGATACGCCGTAGCGCGGTTTGAACTCTTCAATCACCGAGCCATCGACCACTCGCGCAATAACCTCGCATACATCGAAGGGAATCTTGTGGTCGGTCGGCACCGCACCGGCAAGCTCATCTGGACTGTATTTAGGTGGCTCGTACGGCTGCCTCGCGACGCCTTCGCTGCGTTTATTCCAGTGCAATCGACCGATGAGCTCGCGCGCCTTTAATAGTCCATGCGCATCATCTTCCACCAGATACTCGACTGTACCGGACACCGATGAGTGCATTTCGGTACCGCCCAGATCACGATCATTGGCGTCTTCGCCGGTGGCGGCTTTCACCAGCGCTGCACCGCCAAGCGCAGCCATACCGTTCTCTTTGACACCGATCACGTAATCCGACATGCCAGGCATATAAGCACCACCGGCGGTTGAGCCGCCATGAAGAACCGTGATTGTGGGAATACCCATCGCCGATAGCTGCGCGAGGTTACGGAAAACTGCGCCGAAGTTCGACCATTGCACCACCTGATACTCGAGCAGATTTGCACCTGCGCTTTCAACCATATGGATCAGGGGAAGCTTCTGACGCTTACAGATATCTTCCAACGATAACGCGACCTCGGTTGTGCGCGCGGTCGCCGCACCTGCCGCAATCCCGGAGTCATCTGCCCACAACATACAGCGCGTGCCGTTAACAAAACCAATACCGATAATCATGGATGCACCGGGAACACTTTTATCCCGATCCGCGATCTGGACACCATAGTTGGCCATGCTATGCAACCGGAGGAACGGCATTCCCGGATCCAGCAGTCGCTTGATGCGCTCATGCGGCGGAATCTGTCCGCGCTTTTCAAAGGTTGCAAGCCGCTTGTTAGACAGGTCCACTGCTCGTTGCTCGAGCGACCTCAGCATGTCGATGTAACCGAGCATGCTGTTGCGATTCGCAAGGTAGGTGTCCGAACTGGTTTGAACTTTGGACATAAATGCAGTCATATAAACTCTCCACGAAACGAGTAGGCGGCGCCGCATAAAGCGCCAACACCGAGCGTTGCAAAACCCTGGATCAAAAATCAGCAATCGAAGCGTCTGCGACAAACGCCTGACTTGATTTATGATTAACATTCATTTTTACTGAGCCTATTTCATTTTTAGCGCCAAAGCAATATCGGAGCGTGGTTTGAAACAGAGCACACAGCGACAAAAGGTTGAGGCCAAGGAAACTGCCATTCTGGATGCAGCACACTCCGTCTTCGCCGAATCCGGTGTCGATGGGGCTAAAATCAGCGTCATTGCCAAACGGGCAGGCGTCGCAGAAGGCACCATTTACCTGTATTACCGCAACAAGGCGGAACTACTCGATGCCGTCGTCGGACGGTTCTGGCGAGATCTGACCGAAGGCGCTAGCGCAAGCATTGCGCCTTCGGCCAGCGCACTGGAGCAGCTTGAGGCACTGGCACGCTATCATTTGATGTGCATCGTCGACGACTACGCCTTCGTCTCGTTAACCACAGCGGTGCGCCACGGCAAATCCTTTGACTCTCACTACATCAATCAGATTCGAGGCTATGTGCGGTTATTCGATGACATCGTGCACCGAGGTATGGACCGCGGCGAGATAGACGCAACGCTGCCGGTATGGCAGCTCAGGGACATGTTCTATGGCTCGCTGGAATACTCAGCAAGAACCCTGACTCTGCATGGAAATGCCTACAATGACAGCGTCATCACGACCTTGATGCGTTTGATCAAACGCGGCGTCGCAGTTAATGACCATCCACCGGCGGGGTCGGGTAGTAGAGATGCGCTCCAACAAATCTCAGATCGATTGGAGCGCATTGAATCTGCCCTGAAAAGATCTTGAAAAGCCGCTGACAAAACCCCGGAAAAGCCCTCAATTAACCACCCAGGTCACGTGACGTGTGTTCAATGGCTGCACGTCCCGATAGTTGTTTTTTGGCATCAGTTCCTTGAGCTTAACGACCTGATCGTGCGAGAGCATAAACGGCTCTTCGAACACAACCCAATTGACATTCTCACTGCATGGCGGCGTCGTCAAAGAGCCACGGTAGTGAAATCGCGGCGTCAGCGTCTCATCGAATAGACCGTTTAAATCGATTGATTGGTTGATTGCAAGCGTTTCGCCCGTCTGATGCGGAACGAACTGCTCAATTTTGGCAAAGGTTTTGTTTGGGGCGCCCTCGTAGCCGAGCAAGCCGATCACCGTGTACTCGCCACGCGCCTCATTAGCGTGCACCAAATGCATCTCTATCGGGTAACGAACGCCGTTCAATGTGTGCTCTGACGGCTCATGAAAATGAATCTGCTTCAGCGCATAGCGATCACCGTTAAACTCGATTTCATCGCCTTGATCAAAATCGTACTGAATGCTGTGGCCGTTATTGGTGACTGAATGAATACGCGTCTGGGGCGGATAATGCACCGACAACGGAAAGGCTTTGGCAGAGTCCGGGTCAGCGTCAGTGACAATGATATTTACCGGGGACTGACTACTGCCAGCGCAAGCAGAGTTATGATCGGCCCAGTGCTCCGGCCCCATCTCGCCTTCGTAGGTCCAATGCGGATCGTCAGCAGCGGCAACACTGGACGCCTCGAGTAAAATGAGCGATAACAACGTTGGTAGTACGCAACCCCGAAACCCCATGACCTTCCCTTCTAACAATCGTTATGGATGCGCAAGTGTGATACTCGGATCGGGGAATAGCAAGCGTTGCAGACAACCCGCATCAGGTTGCGGCAACGCCGATTAACATAGCCGTAAACTCCAGACACCATCAAAAGGATAATATGCATGAGTAGCAGCGAAATGAACTTTGATATTCCGGAACGCTTACAAGGTTTTCTGGCCCGCCTTGATGCGTTTATTGAACGCGAGATCATGCCTCTGCAACAGCAGGATGACAACGAACGCTTCTTCGACCATCGCCGCGAATACGCGCGGACCGACTGGGATAACGGTGGTCTGCCCCGCGAGGAGTGGGAAGCGCTGTTGGCCGAGGCCAGCCGACGTGCTGATGCTGCCGGCTTTTTGCGTTACGGCTGGCCAACAGAGCTCGGCGGTCAGGATGCTTCACAGCTTGATCTTGCGATCATCCGCGAGCATCTCGCATCCAAGGGGTTGGGCTTGTTCAATGATCTGCAAAACGAGCACTCCGTTGTCGCTAATAATCCGTTCGTGCAGATGTTCAAAGCATTCGCCACTGAGGCGCAGTACGCTCGCGATTCACAGGGATTGCTCGACGGCAGTATGACCGTTGCCTTCGGGCTCACCGAACCCGAGCACGGCTCGGACGCAACGCATATGGATACGGTCGCAGTTCGGCAAACCCGCGACGGCAAACCGGGGTGGTTGATCAATGGTGAGAAAATGTGGACCACCGGCATGCATGTCGCCACCCACTGCATGACTTTTGCGCGCACCAGTGGTCAGGCCGGAGATGCCAAAGGCATTACCTGCTTTCTTGTTCACCGCGACACACCGGGGTTCAAGATCGAAGAATACTTATGGACCTTTAACATGCCCACTGACCACCCGCGGGTCAGCTTCACCGATGTATGGGTACCCGAGGACGCTTATTGGGGCGAGGTCGACTCCGGTCTTGCGATTGCCCAAAGCTTTGTCCATCAGAACCGGATCCGGCAAGCGGCCTCATCACTGGGCGCCGCCGTCTACTGCGTCAACGAGAGCCTTAAATACGCCCGCGAACGCAAGCCATTTGGCAAGCCGCTCGCCGTCAATCAGGGCATTCAGTTTCCACTGGTCGAGCTTGCAACCCAATGCGAAATGTTGCGCTTGATGATCCGCAAGACGGCCTGGGAAATGGATCGCCTTGACCACAAACAAATCGAGCGCGAGCTATCACACAAAGTATCGATGTGTAACTACTGGGCGAACCGGCTTGTGTGCGAGGCCGCCGACAGGGCCATGCAAGTTCACGGAGGCGTCGGATATTCCCGTCACAAGCCCTTCGAGCACATTTACCGGCATCACCGTCGCTATCGAATCACCGAGGGAGCCGAGGAGATTCAAATGCGCAAAATAGCCGGTGTGCTATTCGGCTTTATCGGGGCATCTCGCTGACTGCATCCGTCGCAACTGTTTGAGGAAACGATGATGAAAGCAGCAATGTTTAACGGACCGGGTATTGTTACGTTGAACCAGTACGACATTCCCGAGCCAGAGCCCGGCTGGGTCCGACTTGCGATTCAGAGTGTCGGCATTTGCGGTTCAGATTTGCACCTTTTGGCCGCTCACAATTTTCCCAATGAAGGCATGCGACCGGGCCATGAGATCGCAGGCGTTATCGATTGCATAGGTGACGATGTGACGCTGGCAACCGGCACACATGTCACCGTTGAGCCCCTGATCGGT
>Ga0181576_10000714_pt1 | contig 24953 bp, 15 predicted proteins | sample 101ome_22_FD_132464 | JGI IMG/M metagenome (GOLD analysis project Ga0181576, IMG submission 132464) | Coastal salt marsh microbial communities from the Groves Creek Marsh, Skidaway Island, Georgia - 101412BT metaG (megahit assembly) | ecosystem: Environmental > Aquatic > Marine > Intertidal... | reverse complement strand
CCAATGAAGGTCGTCACGGATGTCAGCAAAATCGGTCTGAAACGAACCGTCCCGCTTTCCAGCACCGCCTGAAGCATAGCGACGCCTTCGAGGCGTCTGCGGTTGACATAGTCGACCAACACCAGCGATGAGTTCACCACGACGCCAGACAACGCCACAATCCCCAGCAGTGAGAAGAACACCAGGTCATAGCCCATGATCAGGTGCCCGATCAGCGCGCCGATCATGCCAAATGGAATACTGCTCATGATCACCAACGGCTGCAGGTAGGATTTGAGCGGGATCGCAAGCAGCGCAAAGATCACCAGTAGCGCAATCGCGCTCGAACCAATAATGCTTTGCATCGCTTCCACTCGCTCTTCCGCCTCGCCGGATAAAGCGAAACCAACGCCAGGATAGCGCTCCAGGATAGCGGGTAAGTCACGCCCCATCACCGCACCGATCACCGCTTCGGGCGAGACCAGATCGCGATTAACATCTGCGACCACGCTCACCACTCGCTGACCGTCGACGCGCGTAATGGTTGAGTAACCGCGCCCAATAGAAACATCCGCCACACTCAGCACCGGCACTTCAGTCCCATCGTCAAGACGAATCCGCATGTTCTCAAAATCGCCCAAAGACACCCGTTCCCCCTCCGGATATCGCACCATCACACGCACGTCCTCGCGTCCACGCAAAACGCGCTGCGCTTCTTCCCCGTAGAAGGCCTGTCGCACCTGCCGACCAAGATCTGCCTGTGTCAAACCGAGCATTTCCGCTTCAGGTCGAATTTTGAGGACCAGCTCCTGTTTGCCGGACATAAAGGAATCACTGATATTGTTGACCCCATCGAAGCGTGCGAGCACTCCCCGCAACTCCGCGGCCGCGGCGCCGAGCTGATCAACGTCACGTCCGCGCAAATCGATCGCGATATCGCGTCCCATGCTGAATGCCTGCGCCGAAAAGCTGAGCTCGAGTGCATCCGGAATCACACCTGTATAGGCGCGCCATAATTCAGCGACACGAGCGGACGTGATGCCGTCACGCTCTTCGTAAGGCAGCAGTTTCATGGACACTTCCGCCATATTGGCGCCGCCGCCATCGGTCCACTCCATGGAACCGCGGGCAACCTTCTCGCCAACAGACTCCAGCGAGTTCACCACGATGTCCCGGCCGAGTTCTTCGCTGAGTTCGCTGCGAACGCGCGCACCGGCATCGCGAATACGTGCAACGGCTTTCTCCGTTGTTTTTATCGATGTCCCCTCGGGAAGCACCAAATTCACGAAAACTTCATCGCCCTCGACCGGCGGAAAAAATTGAAACACGATCCGGCCGCTCGCGATCACGCTACCCATTATGATCATTGCACCCAGACCGCTCGCGAGCGCCACATACCGCCAGCGCACGACCTTAACCAAAAACGGCTGATAGATATCGCGCGCAAAATGCTCCAGAGAGGCGGACATACTGTCCTGCAGCACCTCCCAACGACTCGGCGGCTTGTCGGACTTAACACGAACGCTACGGTGGGCAAGATGCGAGGGCAGCACCAGCAACGATTCGATCAAACTAAAGACCAGACAGATGAGAACGGTAATACCGACCGAATTGAAAAAATCGCCCATATTGGTATCGATACTGACGATCGGGATGAACGCTGCCATGGTCGTCAAGACACCAAAAAATACGGGCAGACTTACCTCAGTGGTTCCTCTCACTGCGGCTGTTCGTAAATCGTCTGCATCACGCTCATGTGCGTACACGCGTTCGCCAACGACAATTGCGTCATCAACCAGAATACCGAGCGCCAACAAAAACCCCATCAGAGAGAGCGTGTTCAGCGTCAGTCCAGCCGTCGGGAACATGGCAATTGCCCCCATCACGGAGATCGGAATGCCGGCACTCACCCACAGTGCAAGACGCGTTCTCAAGAACAAGGACAGCGTGATCATGACCAGCAATAAACCGCCTGCTGCGTTACTGAACAACGCATCAAGACGCATCTGGAGGTCTTTTGACTCATCACGCCAGAAGGTCAGCTTCAAGCCTTCTGGCAGCGTTTGTTGTTTGGCCTCTACATAATCACGAGCACTCTTGGCTATCTTCAGCGTATCTTGCTGGCCAACGCGCATGATTTTCAGGATAACAACGGGTAATTGATCAAAGCGCGCAGACTTCTCCGATACCTCAAAGCCATCCACAATTGTGGCTATCTCGCCCAGCGTCACCAGCGTGCCGTCGGCCCGTGCAATCACCGGCACCTGCTCAAACTCTCGCCCGCGATACATCTGCCCTTTGGTACGCAGCAGAATCTCACCATCTTCGGTCCTGAGCGTACCGCCCGGGATATCCAGACTCGAGTCCTTGATCGCATCGGCCACCTTTTTCAGCGTCAATCCATGCTGACGCAGCATATGTTCGGACACCTCGACCGATATCTCATAATCTCGCATGTAGATCGGATCTACCTGTGTGATACCGGGAAGTTCTTTTAATTCGTCGCGGATCTGATCTGCAAACTCTTTGAGTGACCGCTCATCGGTATCGCCATAAATCGCGAGCTGCATCACCATGGAGCTGATCGAAACTTCAGCAATGATGGGACGTTCGGTGTTGGCAGGGAACGTGGTAATCGCGTTGACCTGCGTCGTCACATCATCCAGAACACGGCTCTTGATGGCGTTTTTTTCCAGCTGCAGCCGGACATTACAAACGCCCTCTGCCGCATTACTCGTCATTTTTTTGAGACCGATAACGCTCTCGACGGCTTCCTCGATACGTGCACAAACACCCGATTCAACCTCGGACGGCGCCGCACCAAGGTACGGCACAGTTACCGTGATCACGTCGGTATCGATGGTTGGAAACTCTTCGCGCTGCAAACCGGGAAGGACAATCAGGCCGCTGGCGACCAGAATAAACATCAACAGATTGGAGGCGACCGGATTATCAACAAACCAGGCAACAAGGCGCTGCATTTAATCAGCCCTCGTCAGGAAACAGGCTGACCGTCATTCCCTCGACAACGGCCTGCAGGGGCGACACACAAATGCGCTCACCCGGATTCAGCCCAGCATCGATAATGACCGAATCGCGTTCGACACGGATGACATTCACATCACGAAAATGCAGCCGATTCTCGGCATCAATGACCAGAACTCGCTGACCATCGCGCACCGCCGATCTCGGAATAACATAGGCGTTTTTGGCAACCAGACCGTCAATCTCGGCTTTCACAAACAGCCCCACAGGAAGGGGCGAGGAATCCGATTCCGAGCTCGATACCCTTGCCACGACGTGAACCATGCGACTGCGTGTATCGATCTCGCCTTCTGTTCGCACCACCTGCCCTTGCCACTCGCGCGATTCACCTGCGTAGTGCGCCTTCAGTCGAACACCGGTAGCTTCATTTACTGCGGCAACGCCGCTGATTACCAGTTCCGGATCGAGATAGGCGAGTTGGGTATCAGAAATCGGCAATCGAACTTCGACGTAATCCGTCGCGTACAACACCGCAATCGGGCTGCCTCGCTGCACAAACTGTCCAACATCGACCTGTTCAGTGCGCACCCTCCCGCTAAAGGGAGCGCGTATCTGCGATCGTTCGAGATCAAGTTGTGCTTGCTGCAGCGCTGCCTGGGCATCCATAAGGTTTGCAACAGCAACCTCAAAGGCCCGGGCGGCATTCTGAGCCTGTGAGCGACTGGCCAGCTCACGCTCCAGCAAATTCTGGATCCGCTCGTTTTCAGATTTTGCAAAATTATGTTCTGCCTCTGCACGTCGGTGACCCGCTTCTGCCCGGGTCAATGCAGAGCGATAATCGCGGTCATCCAACCGCAACAACACCTCGCCACGCTCAAAGCGGCCACCGGCAACCATCGACGGCGCCATCCATGCGACGGTACCCGACACCTCAGGAATCAAATTCGCTTCGGTCCTTGGCTCTACTGTTCCCTGCGACATCACATGCAGAAGAACATCGCTGGGCTCAACGACCAGACTGCGAACCGAGACCACTGCGGCAACACTGCCGCTACCCTCGGTTGCTGGCGCCGTGAGCATCAGGAACACAGCGATAACGGACGACACGAACAGCACGCCGAGCGGGTAAAGAACGCGATCGAGCAGGCGGTTGGAAACCGGCGCGGATTGAGAGCTGAGAGCTGGTTCTGGCATCGTCGACATCAACAAAAAAAGACGGCGAACGATAACACGTGAGCTAAATCAAATGAATGCTCAAATCCCCAGCAAATGCATCGGACACTGCGTGTATTTAACACATTCTGGTTATTTGATTATCGATAACAGTTATACTCGGCGCGAGATTTTTTATCGCCACTGGCCTCAGGACGTTTGATTGGATTCCGAGTACTTGAACGCGCGCCCTGCATACTATGCACATCGCGCCAGTCTTAACGCACGCCACCGCTACAACTTCGCGTTGTTGGTGACGCTGGTGTCGGCTGCGTTTCTTGCGGCCTATCTGTACTTCGGTATCTTTGAGCTGACTTTCGATGAGACCGCCCGAGGCAGTCGCTCGCTACCCCTTCTTTGGTTAATGCTGAGCGGAATCATCGGTCGCCTGATGGGATCGTACCCACATAGCGCTGGCACACTCGCCAACGCACGTCGTGAAGCGGCGTGGATGTCAAGCATCATGATCGGCGCGGCGTGGCTGGGCTACATCGATGCCTACATCTCAGATATTTCAGGCTACTGCGTGTTATTGATCCCGATGTCGGTGCTGTCCAGCTCCGGTCGCTTGCAGTCTATTTTGCTGTTTGGGCTTCCCTGCGTCGTCACGCTCGCGTTGGTAACGATGAATGTCCCCGCGAGCATCGACAAAATTCTGTTCATGTTCAACATCGCGGTCATTTCAGGGGGAGCGATTTACATATCACGCAACCTGGAAGCAACGCGCAAGACAGATTTTATGGCGCATTTGTCAGTGCGCGAGAAGGGCCAACAACTGAACACGCTCAACCTGCAACTCGCCCACCGGCAAAACCAACTGGCGTTCACCAATTCACGTCTCGAAGAGCAGGCCGCAGAACTCGAAGAAGCAAATCAAACGCTGAATAAGCGAGCACTCGAACTTGAGCAACTCAACCGACGACTCGAAGAACAGGCAATGACTGATCCGTTGACCGGGATCGCAAACCGTCGACGGGTGTTCAACCGGCTCAGTCTCGAACTGGCAAGACATAAACGGCACGGTACGTCGTGTGCCGTTGCAATAATCGATCTCGATCATTTCGGACGCTTCAACAAGCAATATGGCGTGCTCGCTGGCGATGCGGTTCTCAAGGAATTCGCCGGAATGGTCAGCAGCCATGTCCGGGCACTGGATACGGTTGCGCGTTACGGTGGCGAAGAGTTTATCGTGGTGATGCCGGAGTCAGATTCTGTGGGCGCCAATAACCTGATCGAACGCATTCGCTGCCAAACCGAGACTGCACAGCTGACATCGAGAAAGCTGACCGTGACTTTCAGCGCTGGGGTCACCGAAATAAGCGAAACCGATGACAGTATAGAAGAGGCCCTTGAACGTGCCGATCAGGCACTCAGACTGGCCAAAGAACTCGGCCGTAACCAAGTCCAGCGTGCCTGATCAGGTATTCAGCAAGGTCCAGTTACCATCGCTGCACGCCGCTCGTTGATCATGCTCGAGTTTGAGCAGGTGAGCCTCCAGAGACAATTTGGCAACGCCGTGAAGTGACACTGGCGTTTCGGCATACGCCAGCTTAACCAATGCATCCAACGACCCACCGCCGCTCTGCTCCAACGCCTTGACAACAATGGCCTCGCGTTTCAGACGGTGAGTAATCAGTTTCTCGATCTCTGAGCGCGGATCCGCAATCAAATCCCCGTGCCCGGGCGCGAGCGCCTGAAGATTTTCATCCAGCAATCTGCGCAGCGACTCGATATAGTCATTCATATCTCCACTCGGAGGAATGATCACCACGGTTGAGCCGCTCATGATGTGGTCACCGGTTATCAGTAAGCCTTCATCTTCAACCAATAGACAGTAGTGATTTGCCACATGTCCGGGGGTGTGAATCGCACGAATCGAAAATTCGTCAGTGACCAACCGGGCACCATCGACCAATTCGACGTCGGGCTTGAAATCAGTATCCTGGTGCCAGTTGTCAGGTGCCGGCGACCCATGAGTCTCGGCCTGTATCGCTTCCAGCAACGGCGCGACGCCGGGTGAATGATCATCGTGGGTGTGGGTCACCATGATCCAGCGGATACGACCCGCACCCGCTTGGAGGATTGCATCGATGTGTTCAGGGTTGGTAGGGCCCGGATCGATCACAGCGATTTGCTCGTTTCCGACCAGATAGGTATTGGTGCCCGGACCTGTCATCACACTCGGGTTCGGGGCGACAATTCGTCTCACCAATGGCGATAGCTGATCTACGACACCCGGTATCAAAGCGCTCATGAGACCAAGGTCTTGATATCAGCCACCGGGCTCAGATCCGCGTCATAGTCAACGCCCTTAAGTCCGAATCCAAACAACCTCAGGAACTCCTGATGGTAACCGGCAAAATCGGTCATTTCATCAATATTGTCGTCCATGACCTGCGGCCAGAGCTCTTCTACAGCGTGCTGGATTTCGGGCCGAAGTTCTTTTCCATCCATACGCAGGCGATTCTGCTCGTCGGTCGACGGCTCATCCACACAAAGCCCCTGACGGAAAAGACCATCAATCTGCTCGATGCACCCCTCATGCGTGCCCTCGGCTTTCATCACCTTGAACAGTAGCGCCAGATACAAGGGCATGATCGGGATTGCGCTGGAGGCTTGTGTAACCACGGCCTTGAGTACACTCACGTATGCTCTGCCGCCAAGTTCGGCCAGTTTTTCATTGAGCCGGATAGACGTTTTGTCGAGATCTTTTTTGGCGGCACCAATCGTGCCGTCCCAATAGATATCCCAAGTCACCCGATCGCCAAGATAGGTATACGCCGTGGTTCGGCAACCTTCCGAGAGGACGCCGGCTGCGCTGAGAGCGTCAATCCACATTTCCCAATCTTCGCCGCCCATCACCGCAACGGTATCACTGATCTCCTGTTCGGTCGCCGGTTCGAGGCTGACCTGCTTGATCTGCTTGCGATCCGTATCCAGCGTGCGTTCGGTCACTGACTTACCGATTGGCTTCAACGTTGACTTGAAGACCTCACCCGTGCGCGGGTGAGTACGACGCGGCGCGGCCAGACTGTAAACAACCAGATCCACCTGCCCCAATTCCTGTTTGATCAGCTCGATGGTCTTTTGTTTGATCTCGTCCGCGAAGGCATCGCCGTTAATACTCCATGCAGGAATACCCGCGGCTTCCGCCTCACGATGAAACGCCGCCGAGTTATACCAACCGGCGGTTCCTGGTTTGGTTTCGCTGCCTTCTTTTTCAAAAAAGATACCAACCGTGGATGCACCGCAACCGAAGGTCGAGACAATGCGCGAGGCAAGTCCGTACCCCGTCGACGAGCCAATAATCAACACCTTCCTGGGGCCTTCCACTGCACCGTTGGCACGGACGTACTCAATCTGTTCACGGACATTGGCGGCACAACCGGCGGGATGAGCCGTGGTACACATAAATCCACGAACTTTAGGTTTGATTATCATCAATCGATTCCTTGTATCTACAGACTGTCGCGGGTCATGAGGTTCAGAGCAGCAGGCGCCTGATATCCGCTAGAACCCCGCAGAGATAAGTCATAAATCGTCCCGCGTCAGCGCCATTGATCACTTTATGATCGTACGAAAGTGATAGCGGAAGTGTTTGTCGCGGCTGGAATGAAGAACCATCCCATACCGGACGTACATCCAGTTTTGACACGCCGAGAATAGCAACTTCCGGCGCATTCACAATCGGGGTAAAGCCTTCACCGCCAATGTTACCGAGACTTGAAATAGTAAAACAACCACCTTGCATCTCGGCCGGTTTGAGTTTGCGATCCCGGGCCTTGGCGGCCAGCTCACGCGACTCCTCGGCCAGATCCCACACCGACTTCTGATCAACGTCGCGAATGACCGGAACCATCAGACCGTTGGGCGTATCGACGGCGATCCCGATATTGCAATATTTCTTCAGGAAGATACGCGTGCCATCCGGATGAATGGAACTATTGAATCGCGGGTTTTCGCGCAATGCGCGCGCGACAGCCAGTAGCAAAAACGGCAACGGAGTGAGTTTATTCTTGCGCGCGTCCATCTCCGGCTTCAGCGTTTTGCGGAATGCCTCAAGCTCAGTGACATCGGCATAGTCAAACTGGGTGACGTGCGGAACATTGAGCCAGCTTCGCGACATCGACGTGACTGTAGCCTTCTGAATACCATTCAGAGCAACCTCTTCAACCTCGCCAAACTGACTGAAATCTACCTCTGGAACTGGTGGCACACCGCTACCGGCTGCGGGAGCGGCCGACGTGTTATTGAGCCGTGCTTTTACAAAATTCTGTACGTCTTCTTTAACGATGCGTCCGCGTGGACCGCTTCCCTGAATCAGGGAAAGCTCAACGCCAAAGTCACGGGCCAAACCGCGTACCGCAGGTCCAGCATAGATATCTGCGCGAGGATTGGTCTTCTGCGATTGCGGACCCGCGCGCTTCTGACCCTGTTCGTGCACGCGTGTGATGCCGGCAATCCCATCATCTGGCCTCAAACTTTGCGGCGCGGTTGGGGGCGTCATCTCTGCCGGTGATGCGCTGCTCTCGGGCGCAGCTGGTGCGCTGCTAGGCGCGCCAGATATTGCCGGCTCGGACTTGGTAACAGCAGCTGCAGGAACGGCTTTGACAGCACCCGCTACCGTCATGCTACCGATGCGATCACCGGTTTTGACCTGCTGACCAACCGCTATCGTCAATTCGTCGATCACACCGCTGGCCATCGCTGGCAAATCCATTGACGCCTTATCGCCTTCGAGCACCGCTATTCCGTCCCCTTCTGCAACGGTATCACCCGAGGCAATGAGGACTTCTACGACTTCGACGCTATCGGCGCCACCAAGATCCGGAACAATTATATCCATCCGCTGCGATCCCGCCGCGTCCTGCGGCGCTGTTTCGACCGGCGTTTCGGCCGGCGTGGCTGCGGCCGACTGATTTGCGGACGACTCATTTGGGGCCTGATTGGACGGCTGGGGCGACTCAGTCGTTGCCGACGCCGGCTCTGCGGCAGCATCTTCGGTCTCTACGTCAAATGCGTGGACACCCGTGCTGACTTTATCACCGACCCGAACATGTATCGCCTTGACCACACCTGCCGCAGATGCGGGCATATCCATCGAGGCTTTATCAGACTCGAGCGCCATCAACGGATCATCAATCGCGATACGATCGCCAACGGCCACATTGATTTCAATCACTTCAACTTCGTCCGCACCACCAAGGTCCGGGACATTCACAGCTTTAAGCGTCACTTAACTGCCCTCAAACTCATTTGTGGTTGATCAAACGGTTACTGGATTCGGCTTGGCCGAATCGATACCAAGTGTCTTCATCGCCGAAGCGACAACCGTCGGCTTTATCTTGCCCTGATCAGCAAGCGCCTTAAGCGCCGCGATCACAATAAACTGCCGATCAACTTCAAAGAATCGACGCAGCTTGCTGCGGGTATCACTGCGGCCGAAACCATCAGTGCCGAGCACTGTCACCGGTTGATCAATAAACGGTCTGAGCGAATCGCCGTATATTTTCATGTAGTCGGTTGCAATCACGACCGGACTTTGCACGCCCTCAAGCTGTTGGGTTATGTAAGGCACCCGCGCTTTCTTGGTCGGGTTGAGCATGTTCCAACGCTGAACATCCATCCCGTCACGGCGCAATTCATTGATGCTGGTCAGGCTCCATACATCGGCATCAACGTCGAAGTCGTTACGTAGCATCTCTGCTGCGGCCCGAATCTCGCGCAGAATCGAGCCACTGCCCATCAGCTGAACAACGTTCTTGGCTTTGGCTGATGCTTTTTCGAGTCGATACATGCCTTTGACGATGCCTTCCTCAACGCCAATCGGCATTTCCGGCTGGGCCCAGTTCTCGTTCATGGTGGTGATGTAGTAGAACTTGTTCTTGTTCTTGCCGTACATCTCTTCCAGACCGTGCTGAATGATTACCGCGAGCTCGTAGCCATAGGTCGGGTCGTAGCTAACACAATTCGGAATCGTCGCCGCCTGAATATGGCTGTGACCATCCTGGTGCTGCAGCCCCTCCCCGTTTAAGGTCGTCCGTCCCGAGGTTGCACCAATCAGGAAGCCGCGTGCCTGTTGGTCGGCGGCTGCCCAGGCAAGGTCACCAATGCGCTGGAAGCCAAACATCGAGTAGTAAATATAAAACGGCACCATCGTCAGATTATGGTTCGCATAGGACGTGCCGGCAGCAATCCAGGCCGACATCGCTCCCGCCTCGTTGATGCCCTCTTCAAGAATCTGACCGGTCTGATCTTCTTTGTAGTACAGGATCTGGTCTGCATCGTGCGGCGTGTAGCGCTGCCCGGCCGAGGAGTAGATACCGAGTTGCCGGAACATTCCCTCCATCCCGAACGTACGGGCCTCATCAGGCACAATCGGTACGACTCGATCGCCGAAGCCTTTTGTTTTCACAAGTGCCGATAACACCCGCACAAAGGCCATGGTCGTCGAGATTTCGCGGTTACCACTGCCCTTTAGCTGCGCATCAAAGACGCTGAGTTCCGGCACCGGGAGTTTTTCTTCCGTGGTGAAGCGCGTTGGAAGATAGCCGTTCAATTTAGCGCGCCGCTCCTGCATATACTGCATTTCGGTACTGTCGGGAGACGGACGGTAGTACGGAATGGTTTTTATCTCGTCATCGGTCAGCGGAATATTGAAGCGGGTTCTGAATTTTTTCAGATCTTCAAAGTCGATCTTTTTGATCGAGTGGGTCTCGTTAGCAGCCTCGCCCGACGAGCCCATACCATAGCCTTTGACGGTCTTGGCCAGAATAACGGTGGGCTGGCCGGTGTGATTCACGGCCTCATGATAGGCGGCATAAACCTTGTACGGATCGTGGCCACCACGGTTGAGGTACATGATGTCCTCATCCGACATATCCTTGACCAACTCAGCTGTCTCGGGGTACTTACCGAAGAAATGCTCACGCGTGTAGGCACCACCATTGAACTTGTAGTTCTGGTATTCCCCGTCACAAACCTCGTCCATCCGTTTTTGCAGCAAGCCGCTTTCATCACGGGCGAGTAGCGGATCCCACAAACGTCCCCAAACCACCTTGATAACGTTCCAACCGGCGCCGCGGAAAATACCTTCAAGTTCCTGAATAATCTTGCCATTGCCGCGCACAGGTCCATCGAGACGCTGCAAATTACAATTAACAACGAAGATCAGGTTGTCCAGCTTTTCGCGACCGGCCATACCGATGGCGCCGAGTGATTCTGGCTCGTCGCACTCGCCGTCGCCGAGAAACGCCCACACCTTACGGTCGCTGTGATCCGCCATATTGCGGTTCTGCTGATACTTCATCACATGCGCCTGATAAATCGCCTGGATTGGCCCCAACCCCATAGAAACGGTCGGGAACTGCCAGTAATCGGGCATCAACCATGGGTGAGGGTATGAGCTCAGTCCATTACCATCGACTTCACGACGGAAGTTATCGAGTTGTTCTTCGGTCAGACGTCCCTCGAGGTATGAGCGCGCGTACATACCGGGCGCTGTGTGCCCCTGAAAGAACACCAGATCGCCAGGCTTGCCCTGCTGGTTACCTCTGAAGAAGTAATTGAAACCAACGTCGTAGAGCGTTGCACTCGAGAGGAAAGACGCAATGTGGCCGCCAAGACCCTCACCATCATCATTTCCCCGCATAACCATCGCGAGGGAATTCCAGCGAATCAGCGAGCGGATACGGCGTTCGAGAAACAGATCGCCCGGCATGCGCTTTTCGGCCTCGGGGCTAATTGTATTTCGATAAGGCGTGGTAATGGATGGTGGCAGACGAATACCGGTGTCCGTCGCGTGATCTGCCAGCTGTTTGAGCAAGAATGCAGATCGAGACTTACCACTGTGCTTTGAAACAGCGTCCAAAGCGTCAAGCCATTCAATGGTTTCCGAGCGATCAATATCGTCCTGCATGATATCTCCAGTCTGTATGGCCGAGGGCTCTTCAATAACGGAACCGTCTGCGAACGCACGGTGACTGCATATGATCATGCGTCGCGTCATACAACGCCGAACCCACAGAGGATCGGCGTAACGATTCCGATTTAGAGCGGGAAGTTTTAATAACGCTGCATTCTATACAAATTCACGTATAACCGCTATTCACAGGATGTATATCTACCCACTAAAACGGCAATTGTCAGAGCTTTTTCCCGTGAATTCGAATGCAGCGTTACTGCCTCTTAACCATCAAACCGAAACCGCTCTTCGATCGCTCGAACCGCATCCAGAGAGAGCGGCGCATAGTCAGACAAACGCGATCCATCACCCGGATTCGCGCCCCCTTCGGTATAGAAAACCAGCGCCGCGCGGTTGGTCCCCGTCACATAGTCGCGGAACCAAGCTCGCCACTCTTCCAGCGTCACGCCCTCCAGAATGCGTGCCAGGCGATCAGCGTCATCGAAGGTCTGAACATCGAGTTGCAGGTCAGACCAGAGCCGTTGGGCTCTTTCCGCCTGAGACTTCGGTGCTTCACGCAGCAGATTGATCATGGTCAGGCGATAGCGATCAAAACTTGGCTCATCCATCGACGCAGCCGCCTTATGCTGCTCGCCAATAAAGGCTTCGATCGCCGCCAGCACCCCATCGGCACTGGTATTTGCAGACTGAACAACAAAGCCGATGCCCGGCACGCGGTACAGCGGATAGGCCCCGGCGAACACCACATAACCAAGCTGTTGTTCTGTGCGCAGACTGTTGAAAAAGTCAGTCTCTATAATCTGCGCGCTGAGTTGCATCAGAGCGCGATCGCGATCACTCGAGGCCGGCGCTTGTACATAATAAACAACGCTGCTGTCCGGATGATCGATCTCAAGCTCCAGCGCGGCTCGACTGCCCTCGGCGAGATCGACAATCTCAATCGCCGGGATCCCTGAGGAGGATGCTGTGGCCAGCGATGCCTTGATCTGCTGCCCCAGCGCCGACGCGTCGTCCAGAGTATGGTTACCATGGACGAGTACATCGATCGAGGTATCCGCATAGAAACTGTTCAGCCACTCGGCAAGGTCAAGGTCGGTTTTATCCTGCAGAGCCGCGATCAACTCCGGCGCTGTCCAGTTGCGAGCGGCCAAAGCCGGCGCGCTCAGTCGCATCAGCTGACTGAACGGGCGATCTTTGCTCGCGTTGGCCCAATCCCTGATTAAATCGCGCTTCAGGCTGGCAAAGCGGGCCGGATCGAAGCGCACCAGATTCATGCGATCCAACACCCGTTCCAGCAGTACCGATTGGCGCTCATCGTAGCCGGATAAATTTACGCCAACCCCACGCCCTGTGGCGCTTATGTCATAACCAAGCCCAGCGAGCGCCGCTGGATATGCATACTCGGCAAGTGCGTCGCGAACGAGCCGCACATATAACTCGGCAAACGCCTGATCCAGCGCCTCATCGCGCGCGGCCGCCGAGCTCACGCGGAAAAACACCGCAGCCCTCGGAGCCGGGAACGCTGCGTCCTGAAGGTACCATTGACGAAAACCCGGCTCATCGACCACCAACGCGGGGACAGAGGCTTCTTCAGAGAATGCCTTGACCGCAACTTCGTCAGGCACAAAATCATTGGCGCTGGGCAGCGACAGAGAAGCGACTAGGTCTGCTGGGGCATCGGTTTGCAGCGTTGCAGGGTCCAGCGACTCGATGCGGTAAGGAACCTGATACCAGCGTGATACGCGATCGGTTTCGACGCCCTTGTGCTTTACCGTGATCAACAGATTGTCGGGGCGCAGCAACGCCAGATAAGAATCGATTAACGACGCATCAAACTCCGCAAAGTCGTATGCGCCGTGCATAACCTCTGCGGGCGAGTATTCCCAAAGCGCATTGGCCGCACCGATTGCGGTGCCGGTTGGGCTACCCTTTTCCTTGAACCGGAACGACAGTTCGGACAGCTTGGCCTGCTCATCAAAGCGCCATTGCTCGACGCCCTGCTGACGAACGAGGTCAATCGCTGCAAAGGCCAACGCGATGATTTCGTCACGATGGTTAAGACCTTCGGGCGTCAGATCGACCGAAATTTGGAATGCATCCTGACCGTAGAAATCAAGCCCCGAGCCTGCACCAAGCCCTTCGGCCCAACCGCGGGCCTTGAGAACCGATAACAAACTCCCCTTACCCTCATGACCCAGCAGATTGCCTATGAATTCCATCGGCTTTTTGGAGTACGCGTCTTTTGCCGAGGGAACCGGGAACAACAAGGTCAGATCGCGCAGGTCTTTTTCGGGTTCGATATACAACGCTTGCGGTAAGGTGCCTGTCTCAAACATCGCCGGCGCAGTATCCATTTCTTCGAGATTTCGGTCTTTTACCGCCTCAAAACGGCTGCGTACCATTGCCTCCAAACCATCGAGCGAATCCTGCCCGACAACGACGAGCGACATCAGATTGGCTGAGTAGTGAGACTCGTAAAATGCCAACAAGTCGTCGCGAATCACGCTCTCCCCGCCAGACAGCGTCTCCAGGTTTCCAACCGCCAGCATCGAGAGCGGATGGTCGGGGCTGATGATCTCGCTGTAGACATCAAATTCCCGGCGCCCATCGTCTTTGAGCCCCATGTTGTACTCAGAATCGACCGCGTTCATTTCACGATCAACATAAGCCGCGTCCATATTCGGCGACACAAAAAAATCTGCGAATCTATCGAGTGCCTGCTCGAGTGCTGTGGGGTCGATATCGAAAAAGTAATTGGTGTGATCGATAGATGTGTAGGCGTTGTGCGATCCGCCGTGTGCGTTGATGAACTCTATATATCCGCCCGGGTCAGGATATTTATCCGTACCGAGGAACAACATATGTTCAAGAAAATGCGCCAAGCCCTGACGCGTTTTTGGATTGTTACCGCTGCCTGCCCTGACCGCGAGACTTGCCGCCGCTTTATCAGTTTCAGGGTCGGATACCAGCAACACACGCATGCGGTTGGGTAGCTCGAGGTAGCGATAATCGCGAGTATCAAGCTCGGAGGTCCTGATGGCGTACTCTGAACTTACCGCTGTCGGTTCCTGAACCTGGCTTGGCGTACACGACACCAACACCAGTCCAACCATCATTGCAAGCAGCAGTTGCGCGGCTGCGCGCAGCGCAGATGTCTTATTCATACACACTCCGATGTTGTAATTCGACTATCAGACCACAGTGGTCTCGGGAGGGTTCCCGTCATGATCCTGTCGTTGAGGCCAGGCGTTCATGGTCGCTTTGACCAACGTCGCGAGCGGGATTGCAAAAAACGCTCCCCACACACCCCACACCGAGCTGAATAGCAGCACAGCAAGGATAATCGCGACCGGATGCAAGGCATTGGCCTCTGAAAACAGGAATGGAACGAGTACGTTGCCGTCCAAAATCTGGATGATCCCGTAGCAAAGCATCAAGTAACCAAATTCGGGACTGATTCCCCACTGCACATAGGCAACAACGGCAACCGGTATCGTGACCACCACTGCGCCCACATAGGGAATGATCACCGAAAGCCCGACCAAAAAACCGAGCAGCAACGAGTAGCGCATGCCAAACAGCATAAACGCGATCACCGATGCTCCGCCGACGATCAAAATTTCTATGCCCTTACCGCGCACATAATTTGCCAGCTGCTGGTCCATCTCACGCCAGATTCGGGACATTTGAGGCCGATCGGCAGGTAGCAATGAGGCGAACCAATTCATGATCTGATGCCGGTCCTTGAGCATAAAAAACACCAGAATCGGAATGATGACCAGATAAATCATAATGCCAATTGCACCGGGCAAATGGGAGATCGAGTATGAGACCAGCGTCTGACCGATGCGCGCCAACTCCGTGCTTGCTGTTTTGAGAAGGTCCTGTACCTGCGCTTCGTCAATAAACTGCGGGTATCGCTGAGGCAATACAGCAACGCTATCACGCATGGTGTCGACAATCCGCGGCAGGTCAGCCAGCAGACTACGCAGTTGGTTCCACGCAAGCGGCAGCACAACCAACAGCAATACGGCAAAACCGCCAATGAAGGTGCCGAACGCGAGTCCAAGCGCGACGGCAGACCCAACGCCGAGGCGCTCCAATCCGGAGATGATGCCTTGCATCATGAAGGCAATCACCACGCTGGCAATCACCGGAGCCAGGATGTCGCCAATTGCCAAAATCAGGCCAAAACTGAGCACCAGCAAAAACAGCAGGATCACCGCCTCTTCCTGCGCGAAGTAACGGTCCACCCATTTGCGGACAACTTTAAGCATTGGTTTTTTCCCGCGGTTTCTCGAGGAGATAGGTGAATACACCATCTTCCTCAAGGGACTCCAGCAAACGAGTGCCACTCATATCACAAAACACATTGAAATCACGCTGCGATCCGGGATCGGTCGCCAACACCCGGACGCGCTCACCCATCTGCGAGCGATTCAGCGCCTGTTTTGCCTTTAGCAGCGGCATAGGGCAAGCCAGCCCTCGCGCATCTACTTCTATCTCCGGTGCGGAGCCGTTCATGAAAACTCCATAACTCAAACGCGTCCCGTCTGAGCGCTGAAGAATTCACACTCGAATTCTTCAGAACAACTCAGAACTGTCATATATTAACGGGTCAGTGAGGGTCAAAAGCCAAATTGCCCCGACCCACGTAAAACCACCACAACCCACAGTATAACGACCCGTTTAACGGTGTGCAGGATCCCGGCATTAATGGAATCATTTACCGTTAAAAGAGTCTTATCGTTAGTCATATCCTATTCAGTCAGGAGCGCAGTGTTCAAACCAATTGCAGAACCACCTTACAGGCGGATACTAAAGCGGCTGTTCTCGGCGAGCGCGCTGGTCTTTTCATTGGTATTGGCAACACTGGGGCGAGCGGATGACATCGAGCTTCCGGAACTGGGCGATGCATCTTCCGGCGCCGTGTCGCCCGTCCAGGAAAAGCGCCTTGGGCAAATGTGGTTGGCCATGTTTCGTAATCAGGTCTCGACCGATGACGACCCACTGCTCACGGACTACCTCGAACACCTGGTATACAGGCTGGCCACGCACAGTGATCTCAAAGAAGCGCCGGCAAATGTAGTGGTCGTTGAGAACAAGACCCTCAACGCTTTTGCGGTGCCCGGGGGCGTGGTTGGCATACATAACGGTCTCTTGCTTTCGGCCAAACACGAGGACGAACTCGCATCGGTCATTGCTCACGAGTTGGCGCACCTCAGCCAGCGACACTTCGCGCGCGGCGTCGAGGAAGCCAAACGCAATTCCATACCCAGCATGCTTGCACTGCTCGGATCGATTGTCATCGCTGCAACTGCAGGGGGTGACGCTGGCATGGCGGCAATCACCGGGACTCAGGCCGCCTTTCAACAACAAAGCCTGCGGTTCAGCCGTGCGCATGAGCAGGAAGCAGATCGCCTTGGCATGACAACACTGGTCGATGCCGGTTACGACGCAGAGGGCATGCCCCGAATGTTTGAGAGAATGCTTGAGAGCACTCGTTATCGTCGACGTCCACCTGAATTTCTGATGTCTCACCCCGTCACCGAGAGCCGGGTCTCAGACGCCCGGAACCGGGCGCGGGAGTATCCGCAGCAGGGCATGGTTGATTCCAATATGTTCGCGCTTATGCGTACCCGTGTTCAGCTGCACTACGAGGATTCAGCGTCCAGCGCAATCAAAACCTTTCAGGCGCGACTGGATGAAGAGGCAGGCGCAGTGCCGGCCACCCGCTATGGTTTGGTTCTGGCGCTTACCCGCGCAAATAAATTTGAGGAGGCGCAGCGTCAACTGGACGAACTTCTGCGCTACACGCCGCAGTCAATTCCGCTGGCGATCGCAGGTGCCGATATAGATATGGGCCGCGGACGTCCCGATCTTGCGGCCCAGAAGTTGGAGCGTCAACTTCGCATCAGCCCGGGCAACCACCCTCTTACGATGACCTACGCAAATGCGCTGACACGTAGCGGGCGCTATGCTGAGGCCGAAGCGGTTTTGATGGAACACAGTCGGGCAAGGCCAAGCGACCCGGCCGTCTGGTATGAACTTGCTGAGGTACACGGCCTTGCCGGACACATTCTTGATGTGCACCGCGCCCGCGCAGAGTTTTTCATTCTCATTGGCGCGCTCGATCATGCTGAACGCCAGCTCGGCTATGGTCTGAACCTCGCCAAGGGCGATTTCCACACAACCGTCAGTATTGAAGCCAGAATCGCCGATATAGTCGCGCTCAGAGAAGAAATAGATATCTGAGTCCGGGCGTTTACAACCGATCAGGCGTTGCCCTTAACCGCCGTCTTACGCTGCTTGGCGAAATCAAGCATGCGTTGAAGCGGCACCGTCGCGCGAACGCCCAGCGCCGGATCTACAAAAATCTCATTGCTGCCTTCTTCGAGCGAACGCAACAGATTCGGCAATTCGTTCATTGCCATCCAGGGGCAATGCGCACAACTGCGACAGGTCGCGCCCTCTCCGGCTGTCGGGGCAATAATGAATTCCTTCTCCGGTACCTGCTTACGCAGTTGATAGAAAATCCCCTGGTCGGTTGCAACGATAAACCGCGGGTTCGGCAGATCACGAGCCGCGTTGATGATCTGCGTCGTGCTACCAACGGCATCAGCGATTTCAACTACCGACTGAGGTGATTCAGGATGCACCAAAACGGCAGCATCCGGGTATACCGCTTTGAGGTCTTCAATACCTTTGGCTTTGAACTCTTCATGGACGATACAACTGCCGTCCCACATCACCATGTCAGCGCCAGTTTCTCGCTGCACGTAGTTGCCGAGGTACTGGTCGGGCGCCCACAACACTTTCTGACCCTGGCTATGCAGATGCTCGACCACATCCAGAGCGATGCTCGAGGTCACCACCCAATCAGCACGCGCCTTCACTGCGGCGGATGTATTTGCATACACAACCACAGTGCGATCCGGATGCTGGTCACAAAACGCCGCGAACAAGTCTGGAGGGCAGCCAACGTCGAGCGAGCAGGTCGCCTCAAGCGTCGGCATCAGAACGCGTTTGTTGGGAGTGAGAATCTTGGCGGTTTCACCCATAAAGCGAACGCCTGCAACAACCAGAGTCTCGGCATCATGATCATGCCCGAAACGCGCCATTTCCAGCGAATCCGATACACAGCCGCCGGTTTCTTCTGCCAACGCTTGCAGTACAGGCGAGGTGTAATAATGCGCAACCAAGACCGCGTTCTTTTCGGTTAAGCGCGCTTTGATGCGCGCCTTGTAGTCTTCGACCTCGTCAGCACTTAGCGCTACGGGTTCCTTGTTGCGCAAAAACGCTTTGACCAGTTCAGCCTCGGTTGCGATATGTCCCGCTTCCATTATTGGATCTGCTGTCATCAACTTGACCCCATACATCCGGTAGGTGCAGGCCCGCTTGTCCGGGCCGTGAAAAAGCCGAGCATCATATCATGCGATTTAGACATCTCGACGTCAGAACGCCTGCTAATCCGTGTTATGTACAACACAAAGAAGGGCGATCGCCTCAACCGAGCGCCCACGGCGGCACACAGTGCCAGGCATGACGCACCGATTTACGCGTCGCCTGCCAGTTTGGGTCAAATCGTTCGACGTGCGCCCAGAACGCATTCGAATGATTCAATTCCAGCGTATGGCAGAGCTCATGAATCAGAATATGGCGGACCCACTCGGGCGGTAAAAACAACAGCTGCTGATTAAGACTGATATCGTGACGATGCGAGCAAGATCCCCAACGGCTGCGTTGCGCGCGCACCGAAACCGAACGATACGGCAGTCCGATCTCATCGGAGATCGCCGTCAGCAGCTCTGGTAAATGTCGCCGTGCATGACGCGCCAGCCAGCGACGCAGTGCGGCATTTGCACTCGCATCATCCTCGCCACGCAGCAGTACCAGTGAACGATCCCGCATTCGGACTTGCGCCTCACGACCCGGTGAAAACCGCTCCATAATCGGCCACTGCTCAGCTATAGCTGCCAATTGAATGACCGCGGGCACTGCGGGCTCTTTGGGGGACGCGCTGGCATCCATATCGAATTCATCGATCTGATGCGCTATCCATTCTCTCCAGTCCAACGCCAGCGCATGCAACACGCGTTGAGATACGCCGGGCGGCGTCACCATCACGATGCCATCGCGCGGATTGATGGTCAGACGCACACGTCTGCTGCGCTTGGATTCACGCACGCGATAGCTGACGTCCCGTCCATCATGTAGTTTGACAATTGGCATGGGGCTGCAATGTCCGGATTTGTTGCAAAGCTGTCAAGCATACGGGCCTATGTTGTGTATGATTTGCCGAGACCGTTTATCGTGACAGAGAACGCCATGAGCCAAAACACGACTATGTCCGAGCCACCCGTCTGGATCGCGCTTGTACCAGTCCTGGTTCTGATCACGCTGTTGGGCTCCTCAGTCTACTTATTCGGCGACGACGCCACCTACGGCCCCAATCAGATAGCACTCCTTTTTGCTGCGGGCATCTCACAACTCATCGGCCACCGTCAGGGTTGGAGCGCATTACACGCCGCCATGATTGAGGGAATTAGTCTGGCGATGGGGGCGTGTCTGATTCTCTTGATGGTTGGTGTATTGATCGGCACCTGGATGCTCAGCGGAACAGCTCCAGCGCTGATTTACTATGGCCTTGGTCTGCTGGCACCGGATTATTTCTACCCAGCCGCCTGCATCATCTGCGCGCTGATCGCAATGACCGTCGGCAGCTCCTGGAGTTGCGTTGGCACGGTGGGTGTGGCGCTGATCGGCATTGCGCAAGTCCTCGAACTCTCACCCGCCATCGCTGCTGGTGCGATCGTATCGGGCGCCTATTTTGGCGATAAATTATCGCCACTCTCGGACACCACAAACCTGGCGCCGGGACTGGTCGGCGTCGATCTCTTTGATCATATTCGCTATCTCTTATGGACGACGATTCCTGCCATGCTGGCAGCACTTGGTTTGTATACGTTGCTGACCTTTATGGATGGCAACGTCAGAGTGAGCAACGATAGCGTTAACAGCACTCGCAACGCGCTATCGACAATGTTCGACGTAGGTTTGGTGTCCCTGCTTCCGCTGGCGCTACTCATTGTGATGGCGATTCGTCGAATCCCTGCCTACCCAACACTCGCCATATCGAGCATCAGCGCTATCGTGGTTGCAGTAGTCATACAAACCGATACGGTGATTACATTTGGCAGTGCGGGGCAAGAAATCTCATCGACCGAAGCGCTGGTGCGTGGCGTCTGGACAGTCATGACCAACGGATTCGAGATCGACAGCGGCGATCCGGTTATTGACACGCTGCTATCGCGCGGCGGCATGGCGAGTATGCTGAATACCGTCTGGCTGATTATCTGTGCAATGGTCTTCGGCGCCGCGATGGAGCGCACCGGGCAGTTGCAATCACTCGCCACGGCTCTGCTGGGGCGCGTGCACAGCACAGGTTCGTTGATTGGCGCCACCCTTGCGACAGGGATCGGCATGAATATTCTGGCCAGTGATCAATACATGGCGATTGTGCTGCCCGGCCGGATGTATCGGCTGGAATTCGCAAAACGAGGGTTACACCCGGTCACACTCTCCCGGACACTTGAAGATGCCGGCACCATGACCTCGCCGCTGGTGCCGTGGAATTCGTGTGGAGCATTTATGGCGGCAACGCTTGCCGTGCCGACACTAACTTACTTTTCGTATGCGTTTGTGAACCTGCTAAGCCCGGTGATCGCCATGATATATGCGGCATTCGACATTCGAATCCGGCGTATCAGCGCTTCTTGAGCACCTTGGTCAGGTACGGCAGACTTTGGTCAAGCCTGTAATCGATCCCTGAATGCGTGCCATCAAACTCCTCGTAACGGTGTCTGACGCCGCTCGCGTGGAGCGCGGCTGACAACTGTCGACAGCCGTACTGAATATGGTATTGATCGCGCCAACCGCAATCGATCCAGATTCCTCGAAGTGTTTTGAGATTCGCAGCGTGCTCCCCGACCATGTTCACCGGGTCATACGCCAACCAGCGCGCCCAACATTCTTCAATCACCGCGCCGGTCTCAAGATCAAACGGAATACGGAATCCGTTCGGCGCTCTCGGATCGGGGTCATAGGTTGCGGCCATCGCAAGATTCATCAAACACATAATCTGGGCACCCGAGGGGTTATTGCACGCCCAGAACGCCTCCAAAAAACGCCGTACACGACCATCATCGTATCCGGGTTTCAACTCTTTTGTCCGCGCAGGCACTTTATATGCGCCTGCAATCTTGGACGGCTGTCGATACTTCTCCAGTTCGCGAAGCGTATTGGGCCAATCGCTGCGATAAACAAAATCGAAATAACTGTCTCCGGCATGATTGGCGATCGCACCCCAAACCTCGGGATACTTCATGGCATGCACAATCGCGCCGTAACCGCCAGAGGATTTTCCGAAACAGCCACGGCTATCGCGCGTGGCAAGCGTACGAAACCCAACATCGATTGCAGGGACCAGCTCATCGACCAGAAACTCGGCATATTGCCCAATGGCGGACGAGTTCACGTATTGGTTGCCGCCGAGCGCGGTAAAACAATCGGGGAACACCACAATCGCCGGCGCCATGGCACCTTCATGGACCAGTCGGGCGAGACGCTCGGGCATGTTCTCATCAAAGTTCTTCCAAGCCACCCGCGCTGGGCCCGACCCGGTATAGCCGGCCAAATCATATAGCACCGGAAAACGCCGGCGAGGTTCATCGCGGTATTGTGGCGGCAGCCAAACCATATGGGTTCGGATATGAGGATCGCCCAAGGCGTTGCCGCGCAACACCTGCGAATTATGCGTAAATTCGACTACCTCGCCCGCAGGCCAATCCGCACGTTTCAACATTCTCAGGACCCCGCCACTCTTTGCACCTGTGGTCGCATCATAAGAAAATTCCCAAACGCAATCATCAAAAGCCCAACCACAGCCGCGACCGTCCACTCGTAGGCTTCGAGCTGCGTCGATACCAGCAACGCCACCACCGGAACAACGGTGGAGATATAACCGGTTTTTTCAGGCCCGATGAGCCCAATCAGATAAATCATGCCACTGAAGGCAATCACCGATGCAAACACGCTCAGGTGAACAAGTGCCAGAACATACTCAGTGGTCGCCGGGAACCGGAATTCCATCCCAAGGCCTAGCGCAAACAATGCCAGCGATGCACTTCCGTACAGCATGCCCCAGGCGTTCGCGGCAAATACTGACAATCCAAAACGAATCGTGTGCGTTGCGAAGATATTTCCCAGCGAGGCAAGGTAGGCGCCTCCAAAGGCAAAGCCAACCGGCCCAAGCACCGCCAAACTCCATTCCATTGCCGCAACGTCTGGCCACAGCAGAAGACACACGCCTGCAAACCCGACCAATGCCCCGGTCAACATAATGGGACTGAGCGATCGTTTGAGAAATAATCGGCCATTGAACAGATTAAAAACGGCAAGCGATGCGAAGATAACAGCGATCAATCCGCTGGTTAGTTTCTCGGTTGCCAGATACACAAGCCAGTAGTTGACGCCGAATAAACAGGCGCCCTGGCCGGCAAGCCAAACATGCTCTGAGGACCCGATCCTGAGTCGATGTCCACGCGCGCGACACCAGGCAAACAACAGCACCGCCCCCAACGCGAAGCGATAAACCACGGACACCAGCGGCTCGACCTCACCGATCTGGTACTTAACGACAAACCAGCTCGTACCCCACGTAAGGACGATGACCAGATAAACAAACCAGGCTGTTGGGTTCATTGATAAAGATACAAAAAAGAAAGGCCGGCATTATGCCGGCCTTTCGGTTAGACGTTAATCACCAAATGACGGTGATTAGGTCAGAGCACTGATCGGGATTATCCACCACGCATAGCTGATAGGTTCGGGTCATACCGCCCTTGAGGCCCGTATTGTCCGTATATGAGCCACCGCTCAGCGGTTCGATAGCGACCGTGCCGTCTACCAGCAGTCTAACTGCATCCCCATACTCCCAGGTCAGATCAGCTGTATTGACGCCCTTGACTTTATAGGTCGATACCGAAAGAGAAATAGGCGATGCAACGGGGGTAACCGGAGTTTTCACTGTTATCTCGACGGCAGTATCACCTGCAATGTTGGAGGCCACTACTTGGTAAACATAACTGGTGTCCGGCGCGACCGAACCATCTACATAAGATCTGGAAGTCAACCCAGTTGCCAGTTCATCAAAAGTCGAACCGCCATCGGTACTCCTGTTGATAGTGTAAGTGTCAGCATATGAAGAATCGCTCCAAGCGAGTGTCACGCTGTTAAATAGATTCTCTGTTGGCTGCACAGAGAACTGACCAGGGACAGGATATGGGTCTGTCGTTACGGTCTGAACATTGGAATAGGCAGATCCGTCAGAATTATTGGCGACTACTCTGTAGGAATACTCGGTAGCTGGGTTGACCGTTATATCAGTGTAGAAGCCTATAGTGATGTTGGACTGTATCAGTTCAAAAGCCCCTCCATTGTTGCTGCGTTCAACGGCATACGTGTTTACGTTGGAAGCGGTTTGCCATGACAGGTCAACCATGTTGAACGACACATCTGGGACATCAAGCGTGAAAACTTCGGGCGGACCTGGAGGCTGAGGAACGTCCAAAGTCAGCCCCACCACTGCGAATGCGTCTGCGACCGCAAGGCCCTCATAGCCGGCGTTCACGGCCTCATCCAAGACGCATTGCGCTCCTTGCTGGAATGTACTGTCGGGCGACCAGCAGGACATATTTGCCCAAGCAAAGACTTCAAAGGTCTTTTGCACGCCCCATTGTTGAGTCACTGCCAGTTCATAAAACGCTTTGTTGAACACGCCGCTCGAAAAATG
>Ga0181576_10000707_pt1 | contig 25054 bp, 21 predicted proteins | sample 101ome_22_FD_132464 | JGI IMG/M metagenome (GOLD analysis project Ga0181576, IMG submission 132464) | Coastal salt marsh microbial communities from the Groves Creek Marsh, Skidaway Island, Georgia - 101412BT metaG (megahit assembly) | ecosystem: Environmental > Aquatic > Marine > Intertidal... | reverse complement strand
GATTCTCCTCGAAGGCGAGGACTCGCTCGCCTATCACGCCTCCGGCAGATCCGCCGCTTTGTTCGAACGGAACTACGGCAAACCACCCGTCATTGCGCTCAACATGGCGAGCCTCGAATACCACCGTGATGCCAACGGCGGCGTGCTCTCTCCGCGCGGTTTGATGTTGGTCGGATCGGCCGAATTAGAGGACCGCTACACCGCCGATCTCACCCGCATGAGCCTGACCCCGATCACCGTCGAAGAGGCCCGTGCCTTCATCCCGATTCTTGACCCTTCGGTGGTCGACCGCGCCGCATATGACGCCGAGGCATGGGACATCGACACCGACCGCCTCGTCCAGAATTTTGCAAAGGAAACAAGGGCTAACGGCGGAGAGGTCCGCACCAAAAGTGCGGTCACCGCGATCCGCCAGACGCCCTCTGGCTGGGTTCTGACCCTCAAGGACGGAGCAGAGATCGAGGCGCGGAATTTGGTCAACGCCGCAGGCGCTTGGGTCGATGTCGTGGCCGAAATGGCAGGCATCCCACCGCTCGGCTTCACCCCCATGCGCCGGTCTATGGCGCGGCTTCCCGCACCGGCTGGGTTAGATGTGTCCTCATGGCCGATGGTCTTTGGCCCGGGAGAGGACTGGTACGCCAAACCCGACGCCGGCGCGCTTATCGTCTCCCCCGGAGAGGAAGACCCCAGCACCCCGCATGACGCCTTCGCCGATGACATGGTTCTGGCCGAGGGTCTGGCCCGGTATGAAGAATTCGTGAAAGAACCGGTCACAAGGCTTCTGGCGAACTGGGCCGGCCTGCGCACCTTCTCCCCCGACCGCAACCTCGTCCTAGGCCCCTCCCCCCATGATGCACATTTCATCTGGTGCGCCGGCCAAGGCGGCTACGGCTTCCAAAGCGCCCCCGCCGCCAGCCAACTGCTCGCCGATCTGATCGCAGGAAGGCAGCCGGAACTTGATGCTCAAACGGTTTCCGCTCTGAACCCACAGCGCTTCAACCGCCAATAAAATAAGGGCGCCGGATCGCTCCGACGCCCCAATTCTTATCAGCGAGGAAGTTAGCCGTCTTTACGGATGACCTCGTTTTTAGGGTCATATGGGCTGTCCTGAACGATCTCGGCATCCCACAACTGACCCAGCATTTTGACCTGCAATTTGGTGCCAATTTCGCTGTGCTCAGGCTTCACATAACCCAAGCCAATCGACTTCTCGAAGTGCACCGAATACCCGCCAGAGGTCAGGCGCCCGACCCGCGTTCCATCTGTTGCATAAAGCGCTTCGCGGCCCCAAGGATCAGAATCAGCAGGCCCGTCGAGCAGCAGCGTAACGCATTTCACACGCACACCCGTTTCGACCAGTTTGCCCTTCCCGTGGAAGTCCTTCTCCAGATCAACGAAGCGCGGCAGATCCGCCTCCAACGGGGTCGCATCGCGCCCCAGCTCATTACCAAACGCACGATAGGATTTTTCCTGACGCAGCCAGTTCTGCGCCCGCGCACCGACCAGCTTCATGCCGTGCTTTTCGCCAGCCTTTTCAAGCAGATCAAACAGGTAGTTCTGCATTTCGATCGGGTGATGAAGCTCCCAACCAAGCTCACCTGTATAGGCCACACGGATCGCGTTGACAGGGCACATGCCCAGCTCGATCTGACGGGCAGATAGCCAAGGGAAGCGCTTGTTGGAAAGCGCTGTTTCCGGGTCAGCGTCCTTGATGACTTCTTTCAATACATCGCGGGATTTCGGGCCAGCAATGGCGAAAACGCCCCATTGCGTCGTAACGTCCTGAATTTCGATGTAGCCGAATTCGTCCATCTTGTCTTCGGCGGCCTTGCGCAGGAAGTCCGCGTCATACTCGGTCCAGGCACCGGCAGAGACGAGGTAATAGTTGTTCTCGCCATTACGCACGATGGTATATTCGGTGCGGGTCGTGCCGAATGCCGTCAAAGCATAGGTCAGGTTGATCCGGCCGACTTTGGGCAGCTTGTTGCAGGTAAACCAGTCGAGGAACTGCGTCGCGCCCGGTCCTTTGACAACATGCTTGGTAAAGGCCGTTGCGTCGATAAGGCCAACGCCGTTGCGGATCGCCTTCGCCTCTTCAACGGCATACTGCCACCAGCCCCCACGGCGGAAGCTGCGGGCATCATGATCGAAGTTCTCAGGCGCGTCAGTCGGGCCGTAATAATTGGGCCGCTCCCAACCATTAACCCAACCGAACTGAGCGCCGCGTGCCTTCTGGCGATCGTAGGCAGGCGCCGTGCGCAACGGGCGGCAGGCCTCGCGCTCTTCATCGGGGTGGTGCAGGATATAGACGTGCTCGTAGCATTCCTCATTCTTCCGCGCTGCAAACTCGGTGGTCATCCACGATTGCGAGTAGCGCTTCGGGTCGAGGCTCGCCATGTCAATCTCAGCTTCGCCATCGACCATCATCTGGGCAAGGTAATACCCCGTCCCACCGGCAGCGGTGATGCCAAATGAGAAGCCTTCAGCCAGCCACATGTTGCGCATTCCGGGCGCGGGGCCAACAAGCGGGTTGCCGTCCGGCGTGTAGCAGATCGGGCCGTTGAAATCGTCCTTCAAGCCGCTTTCCTCGCACGACGGTACGCGGTGGATCATCGCCATATATTGATCTTCAATCCGCTCCAGATCGAGCGGGAAGAGGTCCGCGCGGAAGCTATCGGGCACACCATATTCAAACACTGCCGGCGCACCGCGCTCATAGACGCCAAGGATCCAGCCACCACGCTCTTCACGCACATAGGACTGCGCATCAGCGTCACGCACAACAGGATGCTCCGCGCCCCCGCTCTGGCGGTACTTCACCAGCTCAGGGTCTTGGTCCATCACGATAAACTGGTGCTCAACCGGGATCGCCGGCATCTTGATGCCCAACAGCTTCGCCGTCCGCTGGGCATGGTTGCCCGAGGCGGTCACAACGTGCTCGGCGCTCACGACAATCTGCTCTTCACCCGCAACGAGGTTACCGCCCTTCTCGACCATCTTGGTGAGCGTTACATCCCAGTGATCGCCCTTCCATTCGAAACCATCGGCCTGCCACTTCCGCTCAATCATCACACCCCGTTGGCGGGCGCCCTTAGCCATCGCCTGCGTCACGTCGGCAGGGTTAATATAGCCATCTGTGTTGTGGTAAATTGCGCCCTTCAGATCCTCGGTATTGATCAATGGCCAGCGTGCTTTGATCTCATCGGGAGTCAAAAATTCGTAGGAAACACCACAAGTTTCGGCGGTCGACGCATAGAGCCGGTATTCATCCATACGCTCGTCTGTCTGCGCCATACGCAAGTTACCAACAACCGCGAAGCCCGCGTTCAATCCAGTTTCTTCCTCTAGCGTTTTGTAGAAATCAACCGAGTATTTGTGGATATGCGTTGTCGCGTAGGACATGTTGAAAAGCGGCAAAAGCCCCGCCGCGTGCCAAGTGGAGCCAGAGGTCAGTTCATCACGCTCGATCAGCATCACATCATCCCAACCCGCCTTAGCGAGATGATAGGCGATCGACGTTCCAACGGCACCGCCGCCGACAACAAGAGCTTTGACTTGGGTTTTCATAGGGCCGACTCCATCAGGCGAATTTGACTGCAATCTGTCGAAATCCGAAATTTCGATCCCTTACCATCCGACATGTCAATGCACGAATACGACAGCATGATGTTGTCCAGCGCCCGAATGCGCTTTATCAAACAGGCAAATCATCGCTCTGGGTCGATCAATGCATATCAGCCGCACAATTTCCGATATTCGCGCAACCGTTGGTGCTTTCCGACAGGCAGGCGAATCCATCGGCCTCGTCACGACGATGGGCGCGCTACACGATGGCCACCTTGCGTTAATTTCCGAGGCCCGCGCAGCGCATGACCGCGTTATCGCTACGATTTTTGTCAACCCCACCCAATTCGGGAATGCCAGCGACCTCGAGAATTATCCGAGAACGGAAGCAAGCGACATCGCCAAGCTGGAGGCAGCTGGAACGGACGCTGTTTTCATACCTGAGAGCCGCGAAATATATCCCGACGGTGACGAAACTTTCGTCGAAACAGGGCATCTTGCAAATATGTTGCATGGCCTCGTCAGACCGGGCCATTTTCGCGGGGTGGCGACTGTCGTCGCCAAACTGTTCAATATCATTCAGGCCGATGCGGCCTATTTCGGTGAAAAAGACTACCAGCAACTACAGGTCATTCGGCGCATGGTCCGTGACCTGCACATACCCATCTCGGTGCGCGGCGTCGCAACTGTCCGCGAGTCGGACGGGCTCGCGATGTCTTCGCGCAATGTGCGCCTCGCGCCCGAGGATCGGATCGCTGCCCGCGTCCTCAACGAAGCCCTTGAGAACGCGGAAGCCATCGTCAAAAACCGACCGGATGTCGCCACACTGATAAACGAAATCTCCGCAATGATCAGCGCGGAACCTCGCGCGCGCCTTGTTGGCATCGACATCACCGAAGCAACGACGCTTGCTCCCCTTGCAGGACCGATCAACCAGCGGGTCGCCATAATGATTTCGGTTGCATTCGGCGAAGGTGACAACGAAGTTCTCCTCATAGACCAAAGGGAAATCGAACCATGAGCAGCCATCCCGAAAAAGTTCGCCGCACAACAGTTCCTGAGATCGCGCGGCGCAAAGGTGGCGAGCCGATTGTCTCCCTCACCTCCTATCACGCACACACCGCCGCGATTGTCGACCGCCACGCCGATTTCATTCTTGTGGGCGATAGCCTCGGCATGGTGATGCACGGTATGGAGAGCACCGTCGGTGTGCCGTTGGACCTCATGATCATGCACGGCAAGGCGGTTGTCCGAGGCACGAAAAAGGCGCTGATCGTCGTTGATATGCCCTTCGGAACCTATGAGGAAAGCCCGAATATGGCCTTCCGCAATGCTGCGAAGATCATGAAAGAAACTGGCTGCGGCGCCGTTAAGCTCGAAGGTGGTAAGCGCATGGCCGAGACCATTCGCTTTCTTGTAGAGCGCGGTATTCCTGTGATGGCCCATATTGGGCTTACGCCTCAGTCAAGCCATGTGCTTGGCGGCTTTAAAACCCAAGGTCGGGACGAAGACACTTGGGTGGATCACATGGCGGACGCTCATGCCGTTTCTGAGGCGGGCGCATTTTCAGTCGTTCTGGAGGGAATGGTCGAGCCGCTCGCCGGCAAGATCACCAACGAAATTGACATCCCAACGATCGGCATCGGTGCCAGCGTGGAGTGCGATGGACAAATCCTCGTGCTCGAAGACATGCTCGGCCTCAATCCATGGACGCCAAAATTCGTGAAAGTCTATGGCCAGTTGGGTCCGATGATCGAGGACTCCGTGCAGCGTTATGCCGAGGATGTCCGCAACCGTGCATTTCCTACGGATGACGAAGTTTATAAATAGCGCAATTTGATCTCTTAGATCATGCTTGGCACAACGAGGTCGGGGGGGCGGTGACCGTCCTCAAAGGTCTTGATATTGATCAAGACCTTCTCACCCATTTCGTTGCGCCCTTCGACCGTCGCCGATCCCATATGCGGCAAAAGCACGACATTCGGCAGCTCCCGCAAGCGCGGATTGATCTCGCTTCCATGTTCAAAAACATCGAGCCCCGCGCCTGCGATCTCTCCGGCACGGAGCATGCGTGTCAAAGCGTTTTCGTCGATCACTTCTCCGCGCGAGGTATTCACGATGACCGCATCCGGTTTCATCAGCTTTAACCTGCGCGCGTTCATTAAATGGAATGTCGCTGGGGTGTGTGGGCAGTTGATCGACAAGATGTCCATACGGGCAACCATCTGATCGAGGCTTTCCCACCACGTCGCTTCAAGCTGATCTTCAACCTCGGGCCGCAACCTGCGTCGGTTGTGGTAATGAATGCTCATACCAAAAGCCCGCGCCCGCTTTGCAACGGCTTGACCAATGCGCCCCATTCCCAAAATGCCGAGACGTCGCCCCGTGATCCGCCCGCCGAGAAACGCCGTTGGCGACCAACCGGCCCAATCACCAGTTTGCATCACCGCCAGCCCCTCAGGAATGCGGCGCGCCACCCCGAGGATGAGCGCCATGGTCATGTCAGCTGTGTCTTCCGTCACCACACCGGGCGTGTTCGAAACCAAAATGCCACGTTGCCGCGCAGTGTGTACGTCAATGTGGTCAACGCCTGCACCATAATTGGCGATCAACTTGAGGCGCTCACCCGCCTGCCCAAGCAATGGAGCATCAATTGTATCAGTCAGGGTCGGGACCAGCACATCAGCGCCTTTCAACGCATCAACCAGCTCCTCACGGGTCATCGGCCGGTCATCATCCCGCAGGCGCACATCAAACAGTTCCTTCATGCGCGTCTCAACTGCGTCGGGTAACCGTCGCGTCACGACAACACTTAGCTTCTTGCTTGGCATACGGAGCACTCCCTACCTTTGCTTCGACGTCGCATAATGTCAGATTGCCCCCAAGGTAATCGGCTTACAAGGGGCGCACCTCGCAAGTCTCCAAGAAACAAAAAACAAGTGGTCGGTCAGGCATGATCCGTGTTCTATTACTGATAGTTGCGCTCGCTCTGCCTCTCAGCGCAACAGGGCAGGTAGCCGAGCCTGTGGCGAACGGCGTCATGGGGGCAGATGGTGTTTTGCGCGGTCCCGAAACCAACCTCCCGATCCCGCGATTTGTTTCGCTCAAAGCTTCCGAAGCAAATGTTAGGCGCGGGCCATCTCTTTCGCACCGAATCGACTGGGTCTTCATGCGCGAAGGGATGCCGCTAAGAGTGATCGGAGAGTACGGCCATTGGCGCCGCGTCGTCGACAACGAGGGCGTTGGCGGCTGGATCCATTACTCGCTGATATCCGGCAAACGAACGGTGATGATTGCGTCCGAGGATACCTCGATCCTGATGCGGCCGGAGGCGAAAGCCCCAGCCAATGCTATTTTGGAGGTCGGTGTCGTTGCAGAGTTGAAAGAATGCAATCAAGACTGGTGCCTGATCGAAGCCGATGGCCATGACGGCTGGGCAGTCAAGAATGCTCTGTGGGGCGTAGACCAAACCGAAATCTTGGAATAGCCTGCGTCTTCAGGACAGGCGCATGACGACAACAAACACGAAACTCAATTTCTCGGCGGGATTATTATCAGTCGCAGTTGCCGCAACGCTCGTGCTTTTGAAGCTTTGGGCATTGAGGGAAACTGGCTCTCTTTCAGTTGCCGCCACCCTGATGGACTCTGCGCTAGATTTGATGATGTCTCTTAGCGGGCTCGCCGCAATCGCTTACGCGGCAAAACCGGCGGACGACGATCACGCGTTCGGCCACACATCGGCAGAAGACCTTGCCGCGTTGGCCCAATCCATTTTCATCTTGGGTTCCGCGATTGTGATTGCCTATCTGGCCGCCCAACGCCTTTTCGCAGGCGACGTCCCGCTCCCGCAGCAGGAAGAAAAGGGCATCGCTGTTATCGTTATATCCATCGCCCTGACAGGTGCTTTGGTGCTGTGGCAACGAAGCGTGGCGAAAAGAACCAAAAACAAAGTCGTCGAAGCGGATAGCCTCCACTACATTGGCGACTTGGTCCCCAATGTAGGCGCTATCCTTGCCTTGATTGCTTCGCGCACCTTGGGCATCAGTCAAGTCGACAGCGTCGTGGCAATTGCGGCCGCGCTTATCCTCGCGATTGGTGCGATCCGCATTGGCAGATCTGCGTGGGACGCCCTTATGGATCGCGCCGCCGACGACGAAACCATCGCTTCTATTTCAGAAATCGTAGGCGACTTTGATGGGGTTCATGGCTTTCATGACCTGAAAACACGCAAAGCCGGCAGCCGCGTTTTCGTCAACTTGCATATCGAGCTGGATGGCGATCAGTCGCTCTTTGACGCGCACGAAATAGGCGCCGCTCTGCGCCGCGCAATCGTGCGAGAGCACCCCAATGCGGATGTCCTGATCCACAAGGATCCGCGCGGCGCACCGCCGCATCCCGAAGATGAGCGCGTTAAGCCTCACTAGCCATCAAACCACGTCCGCGTAAAAGGGCCTCCACGCCCGGCATGCGGCCCCGAAAACGGGTGTAAAGTGCGCTTGCATCCTCGGATCCGCCTTTCGAGAGGATGTCTTCCTCCAGTTTCCGCGCCAAAGTGGGATCAAACGGATCACCAACCTCCTCAAAAGCCGCAAATACATCAGCATCCATGACCTCGGACCACATGTAACTGTAGTAGCCGGAGGAGTAGCCATCCCCTGAAAACACATGCGCGAAATGTGGTGTCGCATGGCGCATCCCGATCGCACGCGGCATCCCGATTCCCTCTAGCACTTCGGCCTGTTTTTGCATCGGGTCCGCTGGAGCCGGACCGTCATGAAACGCAAGATCGACCAACGCAGAAGCAACGTATTCAACGGTTTGGAAGCCCATATCAAAAGTTGAAGCCGCCAGGAGCCTCTGCATCATTTCCTCTGGCAGCGGGGCATCTGTTTCGTAATGCCGAGCGAACTCTGATAGGACTTCGGGCACCTCCAGCCAATGTTCGAACAACTGGCTGGGCAGCTCGACGAAATCTCGCGCAACTGAGGTGCCAGAGATTGACTCATAGCTGACATCCGACAGCATTTGGTGCAGCGCATGGCCGAGTTCGTGAAACAGCGTGCGCGCATCGTCAAACGAAAGCAGCGAAGGCTCCCCTTGCGCGGGTTTGGCGAAGTTACAGACATTCACGACAATCGGTCGAATATTTCCTGCAAGTTTTTGCTGGCTGCGCATCGCCGAACACCACGCTCCTGAGCGCTTCGATGAGCGCGCGAAATAGTCACCGAGGAACAAAGCAAGGTCCTGCCCATCGCGCGTGACTTTCCAAGCACGCACATCCGGATGGTATTTCGGGACGTCGACCTCCTCGAACTGCAGGCCAAAAAGCCTGTGCGCACAAGCAAAAGCCGCAGCCAGCAAATTGTCTAACTGGAAGAATGCCTTGAGCTCTGTTTCGTCAATGTCGTGGACCTCTTTGCGGGTGCGCTCGGCATAATAGCGCCAATCCCACGGCTCAAGCGGCCCAGTATAACCATCGGCAAGCAAAAGCTTCTCATATTCAGCAGCGTCCTTTTCCGCGGCGCGGACAGCAGGTCGCCAAACATCCATCAAAAGCGCTTTGACCCTTTCGGGTTCCTCGGCCATTTCGGTTTCAAGTTTGTATTGAGCAAAGTTTTCGAACCCAAGTAACTGCGCACGTTCTTCCCGCAGGGACAGGATCTCTGCCGCCACCGCGCGGTTGTCTGTTTCGCCGCCATTCGCTCCTCGCGCCGTCCACGCTTCATACGCTTTCCGCCGGAGCGCGCGATCAGGACAGTAGTGCAAGAAGGGTACGATAAGCGACCGAGACAGCGTCAAGACAGCGCCGCCCTCGCCGCGCTCTTCACCAGCAGCCCGCGCGGCGGAAGCGACAAACCCGGGCAGCGAGGAAAGCGTCAAGTCACTCAATGGCATCGACCATGCGCGTTCATCGGCCAAAAGATTTTGAGTGAATTTCGTTCCCAATTCGGCCAGTCGCTTCTCGATATCGGCATGGCGCTTGGCTTCTGCGTCGGAAAGCTGCGCACCGGCGCGAACAAAGCCACGCCTCGTCAGCATCAAAACGCGCTGCTGTTCGTCCGTTAAATCCAAACTGTCGCGTGTATCCCAAAGCGCTTCAATGCGCGCGAAAAGTTTTGAATTCGATGCGATCTCGGAACTGTATTCGGCCAGCATCGGCGAGAACTTTCGCGTCAATTCCTCGCGCGTGGGTGTGCTGTCTGCGCCCGCAAGAGCGTAGAAGGCTCCAAGAACACGACCGAGCAACTGATCGGCGAGTTCCAAAGCTTCGATTGTATTTTGAAAGCTGGGTACGTCATCGGCGTCAGAAATGGCACTCACCCGCGCCCTTGCCTCTACCAAAGCGACGTCTACCGCCGCCTCGAAATCTTTGTCGTCGATCCTGTCAAAAGGCAGCATACCGAATGGCGTCGCCCATTCTTCGAGCAATGGATTTGTCATCGCGTTACTTTCCAAGTTTTTCGTTTACGTCACCGCAAACGGGACAACTTTCTCTTGGCTTCAGCTTCATAATCCGGCTGTCGGCGTAGAGCGCGTCATAGATCATCATGCGCCCCAGCAGTCCCTCGCCAGCACCAGTGATAACTTTCACCGCCTCAACAGCCATAAGGCTCCCAATAACGCCTGGTAACGGACCAATAACCCCTGCTTCAGCACAAGTCGGCGCTAAGCCCTCTGCAGGGGCTTCAGGGAATATGCATTCGTAGCACGGCGCGCCCCGAGAAGGATCAAAAACGCTGATCTGCCCCTCCCATTGGCTGATCGCGGCCGCAATAAGCGGCTTGCCCGCCCCGACTGCGGTGCGGTTGACCAGATAGCGGGTGGCGAAGTTATCAGTGCCGTCAAGGATCAGGTCAAAATCCGCGAAAAGCTGTTCGCTCATCTCCTCGGTCAAACGGCGGTTGAAGGGCCGCACGTCGATGAACGGGTTCAACTCTTTCAGCGCAACCTCGGCCGAATGCACCTTTGGCATCCCGATATGAGCGTCACCGTGAATGATTTGCCGTTGCAGGTTCGATCCGTCCACAACATCATCATCGATGATGCCGATGGTTCCCACACCAGATGCAGCAAGATACATCAAAGAAGGCGATCCCAAGCCTCCAGCCCCGATCACCAGAACCTTGGCGTCTTTCAAACGCTTCTGACCAAGCCCGCCCACCTCACGCAAGATCATATGGCGCGCATAGCGGTTGATCTCGGTTTCCGAGAAAGGCTCCGCTTTCGAAGGCACCGCCGCTTGCTCGGAGCGGTCTTGAGAAATGCGCGCGCGCAACAGCCGCAGGATTGTACGATATCCCATGATCAATATCGCGAATCCAATCAGCAGAAGCCATAGCCGCGCGTCACCACCCGTGGCCTCGCGAAGCGGATTGCCTTCTGGCAAAACAAGCTGTGCGGAGATCACTGCAGCAAGCAGTACCGCGATCATGATCCAACGCTGCCTTTTCGGCGCGCCAAGCCCCCAGCCCAGCGCCCAAATCGCGCCCATCATCGCCAAGACGACGATCATGCCGTCTCATCCCTCACGCCAGTCGAGCCAAAGCCCCCTGCGCCGCGTTTGGTGTCGGTCAGGGTATCCGCGATCTCGAATTGCGCCTGCATCACCGGCGCAATAACGGCTTGTGCGATCCTATCACCATGCTTGATAGAAACCGGCTCATCCCCATGATTGATCAGAACCACACCAACCGGCCCCCTGTAATCCGCATCAATTGTACCTGGACTGTTGAGAAGGGTGATCCCCTGCTTGAGCGCCAAACCCGATCTGGGCCTGAGCTGCATTTCGCACCCTTGCGGCAACTGAATTTTTATCCCTATCGGCACAAGAGCCCGCTCCCCCGGCGCGAGCCTAAGCCCGTCCTGCCTCTGTGACTCGTCAAGATTGGCCCGTAGATCCGCCCCTGCCGCCCACTCTGTCTCGTAGCGCGGCATCGGAACCAACGGGTCCGACCCTTCGATGCGTTCAACGAGTACCCGCAAACTCATGCTTTTTCTCCGCCAAACCGCTTGGCGATGCGCTCGACCAGCCGCTTTGCGACCTCTTCCTTTCGCATGCGGGGCCAATACTCCGGCGCGGCATCAGAAATAAGCACCACACTATTCTCAGTCCCGCCCATGATGCCTGTATCGGGAGACACATTGTTCGCCACGATCCAATCGCACCCTTTTCTTGCGCGTTTCTGAGTTGCATTTTCGACGACATTTTCCGTTTCGGCTGCGAAACCCACAACAAGCTCCGGCCTGTTGCCCCCACGCGCTGAAACGCTTGCCAAAATGTCGGGGTTTTCAACGAAGGAGAGGCTGGGGATTTCGCCCTTAACTTTCTTCAGCTTTTGGGGCTGAGCAGTATCCACCCGCCAATCCGCAACCGCCGCCGCAAAAACACCAATATCAGCGGGGAGCGCCCGCGAGACAGCAGCTTCCATTTCCTGGGCCGTTTCCACATTGATCACCCTAACGCCAGTTGGCGGAGCAATCGCGGCGGGGCCGGTCACGAAGGTAACACTTGCGCCTGCATCGCGCAGCGCGGCAGCAATTGCACTCCCCTGCGCGCCGGATGACCGGTTCGCAATGTAGCGCACGGGATCGATCGGTTCATGCGTCGGGCCAGAGGTCACAATCGCGTGGCGTCCTGCCAATGGACCTGACGAAAATCGCGCTTCGATTGCCGCAAGTATCTCCATTGGCTCGGACATCCTGCCAGGCCCGTATTCACCACAAGCCATGTCCCCCTCGTTGGGGCCGATGAACGCGATACCATCTGCGCGGAGTGTCTCAAGATTTCGCTGCGTCGCGGGGTGTTCCCACATACGCACATTCATCGCCGGAGCAACGATCACAGGCGTGTCGGTCGCAAGCAGCAGGGTCGAGGCAAGATCATTGGCCAATCCATGAGCCATCTTTGCCAACAAATCCGCAGTCGCAGGCGCGATAACAACTAGGTCAGCCGAGCGGGAAAGCTGTATATGCCCCATTTCCGCCTCTGCGCCCAAGTCGAATAATGCTTGGTGGACGGCCTCTCCCGCCAGCGCTGAAACGCTCATTGGCGTCACAAATTCAGCAGCCGCGCCCGTCATGACTGGTGTAACAGCCGCACCGCGCTCGCGCAGGCGCCTGATCAGCTCCAATGTCTTATAGGCGGCAATCCCACCGCCTACAATCAAGAGGATCCGTTTGTCTTTTAGCATGGTCGTTCCACCTACTGTTCGCTTTGACATTAGGCAGAAGCTGCGCCATGGGCAATCAAGTCGCGCCGAGCGTTATTAGCTTAGAGAAAGACCCGAATTTCGCGGTTCTGACCCTCAAGCGCCTTGCGCATCTTATTGAATGCTGCCGCTTCGAGTTGCCGCACCCGCTCTTTTGAGAGGCCCAATTCGATCCCCAAGCTTTCCAACGTGCGCGCTTCCTCACGCAGCTTGCGCTCCCGCACAATGAAACGTTCACGCTCATTCAGGCCTGCGAGCGCTTGCGACAGCCATTGCCGCAGAGTCTCGTTATCGTGGTTGTTTTCCACATACTCGCTGGCTTGCTCGCATTCATCTTCAAGCGCATCGATCCATTCACGCCCGTCTTCTTCGGTTGACTGCGTCGCATTGAGCGAAAAGTCGGAGCCGGAAAGACGCCCTTCCATCATTTCGACATCCGCCAGCGGCACACCGATTTCAACAGCAATCCGCTTGTGGAGTTCATGGCGCTCAAGCGTTTCGCCAACCGCCGCAGCTTCTCTCTCGAGCCGTGCCTGAACGCGGCGCATGTTGAAGAACAGCGACTTCTGAGAACTGGTCGAACCGGTGCGAACCATTGACCAGTTCCGCATCACATAGTCCTGAATGGATGCCTTGATCCACCAAACGGCATAAGTCGAAAAACGCACTCCACGATCAGGATCGAACTTATCCGCTGCCTTCATCAAACCAAGTGATGCTTCTTGGATCAGGTCGTTCATCGGTGCGCCGTAGCGCTTGAACTTCGCGGCCATCGAGATCGCCAAGCGCATGTAGGCTGTGATCAAACGGTGCAAGGCCTGCTCGTCGCGATTATCGCGCCACGCATAGGCAAGTGCCAGCTCGGTTTCAGCATCGAGCAATTCCGCTTTCATCGCCTTGCGCGACAAGTTGTGATCGAAACTTCCGTCCAGTGCCATTCCGTCTTTCTCCCATCAGGAACGCGTTCTAACGTTTATTGTTGTCTCGTAATGTCCTACGCAGTGGGTCGGAAAGCGGATCACTTTGAGGTGTGAGAATGGATCTAGCAGGGCTAACACTCGTCATCGGGGGCGCCGCCTCTGGCAAATCCCGCATCGCGGAAGAAATGATAAAAGCGTCGGGTCGCCCAAAGATTTACGTCGCTACTGCCCAGATATTCGATGACGAGATGGCCGAAAAAGTCCGCGCCCATCGCCGCCAGCGCGGTGCTGACTGGACGACACATGAAGCACCACTTGACCTGCCTGCAGCCCTCGCAACCGTGCAAGGAGATCAAGCCATACTTATCGATTGCCTAACGCTCTGGCTCACGAACCATATCCTCGCAGAAAGTGATATCGACGCCGAGACAAAAAAACTCTTCGCCGCCATAGACGCCTGCCCAGCACCGATCGTTCTCGTAACAAACGAAACCGGTGGAGGCATCGTACCTGAAAACGCGCTTGCCCGGCGTTTCCGCAATGCGCAGGGGCGGCTTAATCAGGCAGTGGCAGCAAAGGCGGAACGAGTCGTCGCGGTGATGGCGGGTCTACCACTGACTTTGAAGGACATTTCCGCATGATCCGTCTGTGGTTCGTCCGGCATGGGCCAACCGGCATCAAGGCTATGGTCGGTTGGTCTGACCCTCCGGCAATTCTCGATGACCGCCCCGCGCTTGACCGTCTTTCATCATTTCTGCCGGACAAAGCGTCCGTGGTTTCTTCGGATTTGCAACGCACTGTGCAAACCGCCGACGCCATCTGCAATGGCCGCCGGCGCTTACCCCACGATGCCGGACTACGCGAAATCTATTTCGGCGCGTGGGAGATGTGTGATTTTGCAGAAATCGAAAGCAAAGACCCCCAGCGCATTCGTGCCTTTTGGGAGCGACCCGGTGACATCGCACCGCCTGACGGCGAAAGTTGGAACCAAACCAGCCAACGGGTTTCGGTCGCGGTGGACAAGTACGTTGCCCGCGGGGATCGCGACCTCATCATCGTCTGCCACTTCGGCGCGATTCTCTCTCAGCTTCAGCGCGCGACCGGAAAGTCAGCCTATGAGACTTTCGCACAGCCCATCGCCAACTTGTCTGTCACCCGCATCGATTGCACGCCCGAGGGATGGTCAGCACCGCTGGTCAACCACCTCCCCTAGGATATTAACCTCTCGGAAACCATGACCGGTTAACCATGATCCCATCAATCCGGAGGGGTCATGGTTTCGCGTGCATATACGGTCGCGTTCGAAGGCATTGATGCCCGCGTGGTTGAGGTTCAGTGCTCCCTGAGCCCAGGCATCCCTAACTTCTCTATCGTGGGCCTGCCCAATAAATCTGTATCGGAAGCACGCGAACGCGTGCGCGCAGCCCTCGGCGCCCTGTCCATAGGACTTCCCACAAAACGGATCACGATCAACCTCTCGCCCGCGGATTTGCCTAAGGAGGGTTCCCATTACGACCTTCCCATCGCACTCTCCTTGCTCGGCGCGATCGGGGCAATCGACAGCAGCGAACTGGATAAGATCCTCTCTTTGGGCGAGCTTTCTCTGGACGGCCGCTTAGTCGCCGTGTCAGGCGCTTTGCCTGCCGCTATGGCCGCCGCCGAACGCAGCCTCGATTTGATCTGTCCTCAAGAATGCGGGCATGAGGCCGCATGGGTAGGCGGAACGAGGATACTCGCGCCGGAGTCACTATTGGCGATTGTGCAACATTTCAAAGGGCGCCGCCCCCTCGCCGCTGCACAACCGAAAGAAATTACGGACAGCGCCGCCCATAACGACTTACAAGATGTCAAAGGACAAGAAAGGGCGAAGCGCGCGCTGGAGATTGCCGCGGCAAGGCGTCATCATTTGCTCATGGTGGGCCCGCCGGGCTCTGGCAAATCTATGCTGGCGGCGCGCATGGCAGGCTTGCTGCCGGATCTCAAGCCGCATGAGGCGCTTGAAACTTCCATGGTTCATTCCATTTCGGGCCTACTCGAAAACCATGGCATTACGCGCACCCGCCCCTTTCGCGCACCGCACCACACAGCGTCGATGGCCGCCATCGTCGGTGGCGGTCGCGGCGCCAAACCCGGGGAGATCAGCCTCGCGCACAACGGTGTCCTCTTCATGGACGAATTTCCGGAATATGCCCGCACCGTGCTCGAGACACTCAGACAGCCGATTGAAGAAGGTCACGTCACTGTCGCGCGGGCAAATGCGCATGTGCGCTATCCCAGCCGCTTTTTACTCATCGCGGCTGCAAACCCTTGCCGCTGCGGGCACATGACTGACGCGAGCAAGGCCTGTGGTCGCGCACCCATTTGCGGCGCCGACTACCTTGGGCGGATCTCTGGCCCGCTGCTTGACCGGTTTGACCTACGAATCGAAATTCCGCCAGTGTCATTCACTGATTTGCAAACCGCGCGATTAGGCGAGCCCAGCGCCGCGGTGAGAGCCCGCGTCGCTGCCGCCCGCGCCTTGCAGGAAAAACGCTTCACATCCCATTCAGACATTCTTCAAAACGCAGATGCGGAGGGGAAGTTGCTGGACGCGATTGCCCCGCTTAATTCAGAAAGCAAAAACTACCTCAGTCGCGCAGCTGACAAATTCGGCCTTTCCGCCCTCGGCTACCATCGCGTTTTGCGGGTGGCGCGCACCATTGCCGATCTTGCCGCGCAAGAGCATATCTCCCGCGATCACATCGCCGAGGCAGTCAGTTTCCGTCTGATCAATGCGCGGGGCTAGTCCGCAGTAGCCAACCTACGGGAAATTGCGTCCCAGATCGCACCAGCAACATTGATCCCATCGAAGCGTTCAAGTTCCTGAATGCCCGTGGGCGATGTGACGTTAATTTCCGTTAGCCAGTCGCCGATTACGTCGATACCCACAAATATCTGCCCTTTTTCGCGCAAAAGCGGCCCGATCCGTTCGCAGATTTCCATGTCGCGCGGTGTCAGATCAACCTTTTCCGGCCGGCCACCAACGTGCATATTGGAGCGCGTCTCCCCCTTCGCCGGAACACGGTTGATCGCGCCGATCGGCTCACCATCGATTAGGATTACACGCTTGTCGCCCGCGGATACAGCGGGCAGGAACTTCTGCACAATCAAAGGTTCGCGGCTGATTCCCGTGAACATTTCATGCAGCGACGCCAGATTCCCGTCTGTCTGATTGAGCTTAAACACCCCAGCCCCGCCATTCCCGTAAAGAGGTTTCAGGATGATATCGCCGTGACGATCGCGGAATTCACGCAACATCTGAAGATCTCGCGCGATCATCGTCGGCGGGGTCAAATCGGGGAAATCGAGGACCAGAAGCTTCTCAGGATAATTGCGAACCCAGAAAGGGTTGTTAACCACCAGCGTATCGGGCGCCAACCTGTCGAGAATATGCGTCGTGGTGATATATCCCATATCGAAGGGAGGATCTTGGCGCAGCCAAACCACGTCGAAATCACTGAGATCGACTGGTTCTTCGTCACCAAGGCTGAAATGATCCCCGTGCTGTCGCCGTACCGAAAGCGGCCATCCCCGCGCGACAACACGCCCCTCGTCATAGGCCAGATTATCGGGGGTGTAATAGAACAGCTCGTGCCCGAGAGCCTGCGCCTCCTCTGCAATTCTGAAGGTGCTGTCTGCGTCGATATTGATCGCACCGATCGGGTCCATCTGAAAAGCGATTTTCAAGGGCATGTCTTCACCTGGTTCTGCATTCACCTCCGAGAACTAGTCGCTCTGAAAGGCTTTTGCCAGAGAGCAATCGGCAAATGCCCAAATCACAAAAGGGCATTTTCGACGATCCGAATTTGCATCTCTTGATCGACCAACGCGACATCGAAGCGGGCCGCGACCAAAGACGAGCAAAAATGCGCCTCCAGAAACTCCTCTCCGGCATGCACAAGCCGCTTAATTTGAAGGGTTTGCAACGCGGCAAGTGCGCGCTCATGCGTTGCACTGGCTTTGACGTCTACAAAGATCACCTCCTCCATCTGGAAGACAAGATCTATTTCCCCGGATTTGCCGCGCCACCGCTCGGCAAGTAGCCTGCCCCCAAGTCGCGCAAAATGATCAACAACCGCCTTTTCCGCAAACATTCCCCGCAGGTGGTTGCGAGCCCCTCTTACTGTTTTTTGCTGAGCGACAGGGCAACTTGATACACCTGTCGCCTTGGCAGCCCCATTGCCCCCGCAACCGCCGTCGCCGCGTCTTTGACCCGCATGGTCAGTAATGCCTCTTCCAGCGCGGTTGTCACGTCTGCCTCCGATACCGTCTCCTCCTCGGCTCTGCCCACAAGGACGACGAATTCGCCTTTGTGCTTAAGGTCATCGAGATCAGCCACAAGCGTTTCCAGCGTACCGCGCCGGACTTCCTCAATCTTCTTGGTCAGTTCACGGCAAATTGCAGCGGGCCGGTTCCCGCCCAATATTTCGGCGGCGCACCTTAACATTTCATCGACGCGCTTCGGCGATTCGTAAAAAACCAGTGTCGCAGCAACATTTCGCAATTCGGCAAGCTCACTTTCCCGTTGCGCATTTGACGCAGGTAGGAACCCAACAAAATGGAACCTGTCAGTTGGCAAGCCGGACACCGTCAGCGCCGTAACCGCAGCTGACGCACCGGGCACGGCTATGACCGATAACCCTTCAGCGATGGCCGCTCTCCCCAGTTCAAAGCCCGGATCGGCGATCATTGGTGTCCCCGCTTCGGAAACATAGGCGAGTGACTTTCCTTCCCGCATTAGCGCGATCAGGCCCTGTACGCCCGTATCACCGGAATGGTCGTGATGGGCAATGACCGGCCTCCCCGCGAGCGGCACACCGTGGATCTCCATCAACTTTCGCGCCGTGCGCGTGTCCTCAGCCGCGATTAAATCCGCCGAGGCGAGAACATCCAACGCGCGCAACGTGATGTCGCGGGCACTTCCGATTGGCGTCGATACAAGATAAAGACCAGGAGAAAGAGGCTTGGTTTCAATTTTCATGATTGGACCTTATGCTTTGCCGACCGCCCTGTAACATGCCCTTGTTTCACGGCATACCGAAACCGCCATATGACCGGAGGCGAACCGAGTAATGCATTCTCGTCTGACCAGCACCCGCCGCGCCATCTTTATGGGCCTTTCAATTCTGGCGATGGCTGTCTTGGCCAGTTGTGTCGCATCCGTCCCCTCGGGAAGCAATACCGGTCAGCGGATCAACGCCGGCGAGCCTGTCGAGGTTGCCCTTCTTGTGCCGGGAGGAAGCCTGTCTGAAGCTGACAACTTCCTCGCAACCAACCTTGAAAACGCCGCACGCCTTGCCATTGCTGATCTGAACGGTGTGGCCATTGATCTGCGCGTCTATAATACCAGCGCAGACGCAGAAACCGCGGCACAGGCCGCTCGGCAGGCGGCCAACGACGGGGCAAAGATTATCCTCGGCCCGCTCTATGCCGAAGCCGCGAACGCAGCAGGCGTCGCCGTGGCCGCCCGCAACGTGAACGTATTGGCTTTTTCCAACAATACGTCGATTGCAGGCGGTAACGTCTTTATTCTCGGGCAGACCTTCCTCAACACGGCCAACCGCCTCGTACGCTTCGCAACGGCAACGGGCTCAAGCAATTACATGATCTTACACGGAGACGATTTGCAGGGCGCTTTCGGTCGTGACGCAATTGAAACCGCCATCCGACGCAATGGTGCGACGATCTCCAGTATCGAAAGCTATCCGCTTTCGCAGCAGGCCATCGTTGATCGTGCGCCGGAAATTGCTGACGCCGCCGAACTCACCTTTACCGATACTGTCTTTATGACCGCCGGCGTCAACGCGGACCTCCCGATTGTCGCAACAGTCCTGCCTGAGCGTGGACTTTCTTCTGAGACGGTGCGCTACATCGGACTCACACGCTGGGACGCAGCGCCGCAACTCCTTGCCTTGCCTGCCCTTCAAAATGGCCTGTTTGCCGTACCAGACGCGCAAATGTCCGCGCTTTTTGAGGCCCGTTACGAGGCCACATTTGGCACGACCCCGCACCCTCTCGCGGGATTGGCATATGACGGGATCGCTGCAATTGGTGCGCTTGTCGCCACGGGAAAAAGCGATGCCCTAACGGCTTCTTCGCTGACGCAGGCGCAGGGTTATCAGGGCACTTCCGGCATTTTCCGCTTCCTACCCGACGGCTCTAACGAACGCGGCCTTGCGGTTGCAACTGTAGAAAACAATCAGGTTGTCATCCTTGACCCAGCACCCAGAAGTTTCGGACGCGCCGGTTTCTGAAGGAGTCAAACCCTTCGAAAATATTGCGCAAGATCTCAGCGGCATGATTTGCCCTGCTGACGCTATCTTTGATGAGGTCGCCTTTGAACGCGAGCTCACCGGCGCCTTGGCGGAGGCCAAAGATCATCGAGAAATACGCACGGCTGTGGTCACGCTCCTGAATGACATGCGCAAGAAAGGGAATGCCGCTATCGCGGAGGCATTTTCGAGCAGCCCATTTGCGTCACGCGCCACGACGCGCGCCTATAGCTACCTGACCGACCAAGTGGTGAGTGTTGTCTTTCGGGTTGCGCACGAAATCCTACATCCACTCGCAACACCGACCGAAGGCGAACGGATCGCGCTCCTCGCCGTGGGAGGCTACGGGAGGGGCGAAATGGCCCCCCATTCGGATGTCGACCTTCTATTCCTGACCCCGTACAAAATCACCCCTTGGGCCGAGAGCCTAATCGAGTCGATGCTTTACATGCTTTGGGATTTGAAGCTGAAGGTCGGCCATGCGAGCAGAACAACCAAAGACTGCCTCAGGCTGGCGCGAGAGGATTACACCATCCGCACGAGCCTCGTGGAACACAGGCATCTGGCAGGTGATCGCGCGCTGTCCGAGCAGCTTGCGGAGAGGCTCTGGAGCGATCTCTTCAAATCGACCGCCTCTGACTTCATCGAGGCCAAATTAGCAGAACGCGCTGAACGGCATCGCAAACAAGGCGGTCAGCGGTACGTCGTAGAGCCGAACGTGAAAGAGGGCAAAGGCGGGCTGCGCGATTTGCAATCGCTCTACTGGATCGGAAAATATGTGCACGGCGTTCGTCGCGCCCACGACCTTGTCGATGCGGGGCTTTTCACGGCGGAAGAGTTTTCCACCTTCGTTAAGGCCGCTGATTTCCTCTGGGCGGTACGATGCCATCTCCATATTCTAACCGGCCGCGCTATGGATCAGCTCACATTCGACCTGCAAGTCGAAGTGGCCGAAAAGATGGGGTTTGTCGATCAAGGTGGCCGCCGCAGTGTTGAGCATTTCATGCAGGCCTATTTCCGGCACGCGACCCGTGTCGGCGAACTGACGCGCATCTTCCTGACCAAACTCGAAGCCGACCACACAAAATCGGCCCCAATGTTTACACGCCTGCTGAGCCACAAAAAGCGCGCGCGCGCGCCTTACGCAATTCTGCAAAACCGGCTGACGATTTCTTCGAAACAGGCCTTTTTCGATGACAAGCGCAATCTCATAAGGATTTTTGAAGAGGCCCTCAGGACGGGGACCCTTCTGCATCCGGACGCCATGCGGGAAATCGCCAGCCATCTGGACTTGATTGATCAGGAGGTGCGCGAAGATCGGGAAGCGCTCCGCTCATTTTTCGACATGCTTCTCAAGCATGGGAACCCCGAGCGCGGCCTCAGACGGATGAACGAGCTGGGCGTCTTGTCGGCGTTCATTCCCGAATTTGCGCCCATCGTCGCAATGATGCAGTTCAATATGTATCATCACTACACGGTTGATGAGCATACGATCCAGTGCATCTCGAACCTCGCACAGATCGAGCGCAATGAACTCGTTGAAGAACTTCCCGTAGCCTCCAGCATTCTTAAAAAGGGCATCAACCGGAAGGTCTTGTACACGGCGCTCCTGTTACATGACATCGGCAAGGGCCGCGATGAGGACCATTCCGTCCTCGGCGCGAAAATCGCGCGGAAAGTCGCCCCACGGCTTGGTCTGAATAAAAAGGAATGTGAAACCGTCGAATGGCTTGTCCGATATCATCTCCTGATGTCCGACATGGCCCAGAAACGGGATATCGCCGACCCGCGTACCGTGCGGGATTTTGCGAAGGCCGTACGCACTGAAGAACGGCTCGATCTGCTCTGTGTGCTGACGGTATGTGATATTCGCGGCGTCGGACCAAATACCTGGAACAATTGGAAGGCCACGCTGCTCCGGGCGCTCTACCGGCAGACCCGCACCGCATTGCGCGACGGGTTGGAGGCAATCAACCGTGAAGAACGCGGTGCAGAGGCCCGAAAGAACCTGCGCGAACGGCTCGCCGACTGGCCGGAAAAAGACATCCGGCACGAATTACAGCGCCATTACCCGCCCTATTGGCAAGGTTTGCATGTCACCGCCCATGTCGATTTTGCCGAACTCCTGCGCGGCATCTCGAATGACGAGATCAGAACCCGCCTGACCCTCGATCATGACCGCGATGCGACCCGTGTATGCTTTGCAATGGCTGATCACCCGGGAATTTTCAGCCGTATGTGCGGAGCGCTCAGCCTTGTCGGAGCCAACGTGGTTGATGCGCGTACGTTCACTAGTAAGGACGGCTACGCCACTGCCGCATTCTGGATCCAAGATGGAGACGGCCATCCCTATGATGAAAAACGCCTCCCCCGCTTGCGATCGATGATCGAGAAGACGACACAAGGTCAGGTGGTCGCCCGCGACGCTTTGGCCGACCGTGACAAAATGAAGAAGCGCGAGAAAGCATTCCGCGTCCCAACCTCGATCAGCTTCGATAATGATGGATCTGAAATTTATACCATCATCGAGGTCGATACGCGCGATCGCCCCGGCCTTTTGCATGATCTGACCCGCACGCTTGCCAACAGCAACATCTATATCGCGTCGGCCGTTATCGCGACCTATGGCGAACAAGTCGTCGATTCCTTCTATGTGAAAGACATGTTTGGCCTGAAATTCCACTCGCCCAGCAAATGCGCGGCCCTCGAACGCAAACTGAAGGAAGCGATCACCTCCGGAGCGGAAAGAGCGCGTTCATGAAATTGGCAGCCGCCTTTTTGACAGTCAGCCTCTGGACGCTCCTCTCCCGCGTATTCGGTTTTGCACGGGACATCATGATCGCAGCGTTCTTGGGGTCTGGGCCGGTGGCAGAGGCATTCCTGATCGCCTTCACCCTGCCTAACATGTTCCGCCGGTTCTTTGCCGAAGGCGCCTTTAATATGGCCTTCATCCCGATGTTTTCAAAAAAACTCGAAGGGGATGAAGACGCCCATGGCTTTGCCCAAAACGCGTTTTCGGGGATGGCCATGTTTCTCGTCGTTTTTTCCACACTTGCCCTTCTCGCAATGCCTTGGCTTGTGTTCCTTATGGCGAGCGGATTTGTGGGTGACGAGCGCTTCGACATGACGGTTTTGATGGGGCGCATCGCGTTCCCTTATATTCTGTTCATTTCGCTCGCCGCACTGCTCTCCGGCATTCTGAACGCGACCCGCAGGTTTGTCGCGGCGGCGGCCTCTCCTGCCCTTCTCAACTTCCTGTTTGTGATTGCGCTCCTGACCGCGGATTTTATGTCGTGGGACCTTGGCCTCGCGCTCGCTTGGACGGTCCCAGTCGCGGGCGTCTCGCAACTGGCATTGGTATGGATCGCAGCCCATCGCGCCGGGTTCACTCTCCGCCCTCAACGCCCCGTTTTGTCCCCGGATATGAAACGCCTTGCCATCATCGCGGCACCAGCGGCAATGGCAGCCGGCGTCGGGCAAATAAACCTTCTCGTAGGGCGTCAAATGGCGAGTTTTTTCGAAGGTGCCGTTGTCTGGCTGAGCCTCGCTGACAGGCTGTACCAACTGCCGCTTGGCGTAATCGGGATTGCTATCGGTGTCGTCCTCTTGCCCGAATTGTCACGGAGGCTGCGTGCGAATGATACCGTTGGCGGTCGTCATGTCTTCAATCGTGCCAACGAAATGTCGCTGGTGCTCACCATACCTGCGGCGGTTGCTCTTGTTGTGATTCCTGTCCCCCTCGTTGAGGTGCTTTTCGAACGCGGCGCCTTCACTGCAAAGGACACCCAAAACACCGCCCTCGCCGTCGCTGTCTATGGGCTTGGCCTGCCCGCCTTCGTTCTACAAAAGACGTTCATTCCCCTGTTTTTTGCACGGGAGGATACCCGAACGGCTTTTCATTCGTCGTTATGGGGGATGATCAGCAATGTCGTAATTATCTTGGCCGCGGCACCGTTCATTGGCTTCATCGCTTCCGCAATCGGCACGAGTATTGCCGCGTGGCTGACCCTCGGATACCTCTGGTACCGTTCGCGGCGCCTTGGTGACGCCGCGTCGTTTGACAGTCGCTTCAAACGTCGCCTTCCGCGCATTCTCGGGGCAGCGCTGGCGATGGGCGCAGTCATTAAAGCGATCGAATTGCTCGCGCCCGCACTGCTCTACAACCTTTTCGGCCTCATCTTCATTGTGTCGCTTGGCATGGCCAGCTACGCCTTTTTTGCGTGGGCATCGGGAGCCGTTGAAAAATCAGACCTCCAGATGCTCAAGCGCCAGAAAAAAGCTCCCTGAGCCACGGCCCCGCCAGCAGCAGCTGCAAACCAAAAGCGTCACGATCTCCCCCTTGTTCAAGAGAAACCAGCAGCAATATCGGCATCGAAATTTGCCAGAATGTACTTTTTCGCGGAGCCCAAACCCCTCGCTTGAACCTCGCCCTTAGGTTCATAGCCCTGATAAAATGCCGTTGGCATCCACAGGATCGTCGTCCCGCCGTCAGATCGCCTTTCGCGCCTAAAATGCCAAAGCTCCCTGTGGAACAGCATAGCCCGCGGCGGCTCTTCGCCCTTCACCAAACGCCTCAAATTTCGCCCATTTGGCGCGGTGATCATGATGCGCAACTGGACTGGCACGACATACTTGGCACCCTTGGTTCAACTTGGGTTAATGCGTATGGGAGAAGCCAGCGGCCTTAGCACGCACACCGGACCTATCCCATGACGGAAGCGGTCAGGATTGGCAGCCATCATCCGGCCAAATCATCCCGTTTCAATATGCCTCATTATCACAGAGCATCACTGTGCGCCGCTGACTAGCAATGATTTCGTCTTTCGGGGGGGGCTCGGAAAAGGTTGACATCGCGTGGCCAGAGCAATGCGCCATAGCAAACATCCCCACGCAACATGGGGTCTGCATTTCTTTCGAGAGTTTATATTTGGTTGCGGGGGTAGGATTTGAACCTACGACCTTCAGGTTATGAGCCTGACGAGCTACCGGGCTGCTCCACCCCGCGTTGGGTATTGGGGTATCGTTAAGAGAGATCTGAGGACTTTTCTAG
>Ga0181576_10000704_pt1 | contig 25091 bp, 17 predicted proteins | sample 101ome_22_FD_132464 | JGI IMG/M metagenome (GOLD analysis project Ga0181576, IMG submission 132464) | Coastal salt marsh microbial communities from the Groves Creek Marsh, Skidaway Island, Georgia - 101412BT metaG (megahit assembly) | ecosystem: Environmental > Aquatic > Marine > Intertidal... | reverse complement strand
TGGATGGATGGATGGATGGATGGATGGATGGATGGATGGATGGATGGATGGATGGATGGATGGATGGATGGATGGATGGATGGATGGATGGATGGATGGATGGATGGATGGATGGATGGATGGTCCCAAGCTTCTTCTATCTTGCCTGAGCCTCGTCCATGGCATTGTCAACCACCTCGGCGATCAAGTGGTGGAGTCCCGAGACTCCCGTGTCCCCGATGTACATCCCAGGTCTCTTGCGGACGGCCTCGAGGCCCTCGAGGACGGTGATGCTGCTGGCGTCGTAGCCGGGAGCATCGGCGGCGGCGCGGCGGGGGCCGGCGGCGACAGCTTGTGAGGTGGAAGCTGGGGCGGAGGAGTCGGCCTCGTCCACCACCGCACGAGCTGCGACCCGGCCCAAGCGACTGGCGAAGGCGCGCTCGGAGTTGAACAGACGCGCGGGGGGGGTGCCGGACGCTCGAGACGGTGTCGGGGTGGCGGCCGCTTTGGCCCCCGTCGTGATTCCGACGCGGCCGGCGCCTCCGCTGGCCACAGCGGAGCGGACGCCGGCCAGCATCAAAGAAATCGCGTTGAGGCTGCGGATGACTTCGCGGCTGGGGCGCAACGGGGTGGCGCCGGCGCCGAGCGACGCACTGTTGAATGAGGTGGCGCGGGGATAGTCGCGGTCGCGGGCGGCGCTCGCACGGGCCTCTAGGCGCAGCGCGCAGTCTTAGGGTCGCGAGTCTTCCGGGGGGCGTAAGCTTGCCGCATTTCTCTCGAGAGAGGACTCATGTGGCGGCCAACGAGGGCGTGGCGGGGCGGCGTTTTGCTCCCGTCCCAAGCGGTCGACACGGCAAATCTTGGGGCCTCTAGCGTACCCCGACTCATTTGTGCTTGTAGATGTCGCTTCGGCTTCGCCATCTGACGAGCTCGACCGCCAGAGCCTCGTCCAGAGCCGCGCCGCCGCAACCCGTCCACATCCGCGTCGGCCGCGGAAAAATGCAGTTCCTCCGCGCCTCTGCGGTGGCGCAGCAGGTCAACGTGCCTACTTGGGAAGAACTCGATGGTGAACTCCCCACTCTACCCTGGGGCGAGTCCGGAACGGCGAAGTGAGACGGCCAGGGCGCAAGGCGCTGAAGGGCCATCGCGACTCGTCGTCGACGCGACATCACCCGCCCCGACGACACCCCTCCCTCCCCTCCCTACTCTCCTCCCCCAGGCCCGGACCGAGCCGATCCCCTCGCCACCGAGCGCCGCTTCGATCTACCCGATGGCGCCGAGCCCCCTGTCCTCCTCTATCGCGACCACGCCGGGTGGTGCCCTTACTGCCAAAAGGTCTGGCTCTTTCTCGAGGCCAAGCGAATCCCTTATCGCGTCGAGAAGATCAACATGAGGTGTTACGGCGACAAGCCGAGTTCCTTTACCGCGATGGTACCCTCGGGCCTGCTGCCAGTAATGCGGATAGATGGCGGTCCCGCGCTGACCGAGTCGGACGCCCTGATGACGGCGCTCGAGGCGCGGTTTGGGCCGGCCGAGGGCTATCCACGGATGGTGCCCACGGGCGTCGACGCCGAAGACGCGCGGTTGATGGGGCGGCACACGCGGCTGCGGCGGCTCGAGCGGAGGCTATTTGGACTTTGGCTGAACTGGCGAGGGGGGGCGATGGGGAGGGCGGGGCCGTCGGGCAGGGTCGGGGAGGCCTCGGATCCGGCCGCGTCCGATCCGGCCGCCTCCGATCCATCCGTGACGCCTCGCTGTTTTTCCCCCCATCGCCTCCACTCGCAGGCTGTGCTCGGCCTCGAGCGTCGGCCGCCGTCCCTTCCTCGCGGGTTTAGACGAGCTAGAGGTGGAACTCTCCGGGGCGCGGGACATTGACGCGTTAGGCGGCGGCGGCGACGGTGGCCTCGGCTCCCTCGCCCAGCGGGCGAGAGAGCTCCTTTCCCCCTCGGCCGCCGGGACCCCAGCGCGGCTTGCGGCCGAGCGCTCCAGGGATGCGAAAACGACGACGTCCGTCGCGGCTGAGGCGGCTGAGGCCCCCGGAGATTTCATGCTGGGCACGTCGCGGCCGACGTGGACCGACTGCTGCGCTGCGCCCTTTCTTGAACGTATGACGGCGTCCCTTCTCTACTACAAGAACTGCTCCCTGCGCGGCACGCCCGAGGCGATCGAGCGGTGGCCCCACCTGCAGAGGTGGTTCGCGGCGATGGAGGCGACGCCTCTTTACGTGGGGACGCGGGGGGACCACTGCGAGTTTTTGGGGTCGACGTTGGCGCTCGCCCGCGCTGACAATAACCGGATACGACCGACGACCCCCGACTCGACCGCCGGTCCCCCTCTCCATTTTCCTTCGCAGACTCGCATGCGTACGGTCTTCCTCCCCAGTTGGGCGGGTGCGGCATGGACGACGCCGCCCTCGAGGTCGCTGCGCTCGTCGATGGACGCGACTACGGCCACGACAGCGAGGGGAACCCGGTGCGGCGGCCCATGGGCGAGTCGCTGTGGCGCCTGCCCCTGCCTCCACTTAGCGCCACGTCGTGGCCCGAGGCCTACAGTCCTGGTAGCGACGACGCGCAGGATCGGGGCGAGGCGGCGCGGCGGCTTCTGGCGAACCACGGGGCCGTGGCACGCTTCGCGACGCGCGGCGCAGGGCAGCGCGGGGCGCGGCCGGTGTCGGCACCCCTGTCGGACCCGACGGCCGTGGCGGTGCCCGAGCTGTCACCGGCGGTGGACGCTTGCCTCCGCGCCTGCGCGGCAAAGATGACACCGCGCGCGACGCCCGTGGACGACCGAGGCTCCGACGATGACGTTCGGTTCGACGCCTTCCTCCGAGCCGAGGCGCTCGACGTCGCGGCGGCGGCGCTCCCGGCGTCGTCCCGTGTGGACGCAGCGCGGAGCGTCAGCGCTTCGCTGCGGTACCTGCGGGATCGCGTCGGCGTCCCGCGGGACATGTCGCTGCCGGCCGCACGGCAGTTCCGGGCGCACCTCAACTGGGTGGCCGACGCCGTGTTGCGGCTGGCGCTAGCGGAGGAGGGGGGCCAGGTTTGAGGACTAGCTCAAGCCCATCTCGTCACCGCGGGGCCCTTGCACCCCGCGGGGCCCTTGCACCCCTCGCTCAAGCCGCTACGAGTTCCGTGATGGCCATGGGTCCCGCCGGGTAGCGCGCGACGACGCGATATCCCGCGCTCGACGCGAGGGCCGCGAGCTGGGCTGGGGACCGCTCCCGTCCGCCGAGCAGGATACCCATCTGCGAGAGAGGGGCAGATCCGGGAAACAGGGGGTCGATTGAACGGAATGACGGCAGCGGCAGCGGCAGTGGCTGTGCATGGCAGCGGCACTGGCCTGGAGGTCGAGCATTTTGCCCATCTGCGGCGTGCCGTCGTCGGCCACGTCCGAGTCACATAAGTAGATGGTAGCAGCCGGGTTAGCATCCTTGAGGTTGCCGAGGATCTTGCGGTTGAGGTCGTCGCTCCAGTCGTGGATAATGAACTTCTGGGGATAGGAATACGTGGAGAGAGGGAGTGAGGGAGGAATAAATGGACGGACGGACGGATGGATGGACGGATGGATGGATGGCTCGCCATGAAGTAAGCGTCGACCTTTGGCAGACCCGCGGCGTCGGCGCCGTCGGCAAAGAAGGACCCCGCGCTCGACGCAACGCGGCCGACCATGTCGGCGCTCGGTTTGTACCCTTCGACGACGGGCGGCTGATCATAGTTGTAGCATGCCGTCGACTTGCCCAGGGGCGAGTCGGCAGGCACGGCACGGAGAATGTGTTCCAATACGTTGCCCCCGCCACAGCCAACGTCGCAGAGCGAAGCGTGGCGCTGGACGCTTGCGACGAAGTCCGGGCCTGGAGGGGGGGGGTGTGGGGTTTTCAGAGATCGGGAACGGTGGCAGCGACGTTGGCAGATGCCATTCAGGGTCGGGCTGGATGGAGAAGGGAGCGCGTGCGCGGCGAAACTCGCCAGATACGAGTCCGGCGTCACCGTGGCTGTAAGCGGCGAAGGCCGTGCTCGTCGTGATGTCCTCAGCGCTCTGATCCATAGCAGCAAAGATCTCAGGACCTGGGGCGGTGACTCCCGGCATGTGCCCGGCGGGTCCGACTTGAGGTGCACCGCTGTTGATCCACGGCAGGATCCCGTCGATCCAAGTCCGCGTGATATAAGGGTGAGTTTCCCAGAGGACGATTGGCCTGGTGCTCTGCGGGTGATTCGCGCGAAGCATGTCGCCTATCGTGGTGTTCGCGAACCGCAACGTGTCCGGCCCGTCGCCGGCCGACGCGTCGATGTTCACGACGCCAAAGCCCGCGGCTGCGCGCAGCAGCCGAAAGCATGCATCGGCGTCGCCGCCAATGGCGGCGGCGACCTCGCTGGCCGTCAGCGGGCCGCCGTGCAGCGCGTCGGTGACCTTGAGGGTAGCGCAGGCGCGCACGACCTGGGTCGAGATGTGGCCCATGGCGAGGGAGACGGTCATGCCGGTGGCCATGCCCGGGTCAAGGGCGAGGCCGGCACCCTTGCCGGCCTCGCCCTTGGCATGGCGGCCGACAACCACGCCGCGAGGAGACAGCACAGGAGGTTGCGACAGTGCAACGCGTCGAGATCCCGCCACTGCGACACGGGAGAATCCACCGGCGACAGCGGACATCATATTGAGTGACGTTTTGAAGCCTTTCTGCGGAAATCGTGTGAGGGGGTGCGGGGAGGGGAGCGGGGGGTTCAACAGCGCGTCGGGGCGAGGGAACTTCGAGGGGGGGGACTATTCGCACAAGATGGAATCGGATGATAGAGATCCCCCATCCCGCGGGACTTTAACGCAGTCGCGCAGCCGGCGACTGCTCCACGGGGCAGGGTCGTCCGCTCATCCCTCGAGGCACTGTGCTGGCCGTCGCCGCCTCCTCGCGGCGAGTAGCGCGTCCTAGAGAGCGAGCTCTGAAGGCGATTGACGACTCTACCCAAGTCGAGGGGGCCACCTCCTTCTCCGTTCGACCCCACGCAGGTCACCCGCGGCCACCCCTCTCCCCGCGTTGACGCCCCCCTCGCGCGCCGTCGCCGACCCGGGCCCGGTCGCGGACCCCGTCGCCCGCTCCCCCGCTACTACCCCCCGGCGGCTCGACGTCGTCCTCCTGCTTCATGGCCTCGCCCGCCGTGGTCGATGCATGGAGGGGATCGGCGCAGCCGTACTGGCCGAGCGGGCACGGGCTGGCGGGAGGGCCGACGACGACGGCCGATGGCACTGCGTTTCGCTCAACTACCCCTCGACGCGCGAGGGCCTGGCCTCGCTCGCCGCGCGGGTCGCGGCCGACGTGGACGCGTCCGTCGCGTTGCTCGCAGGTGTCGACGCGACGGACGGCTCGTGGCTCGACGGCGATGCCGCGGGCGTCGACGTGACCTTGCACGCCGTGACGCACAGCCTGGGTGGAGTGGTCGTGCGGGCCGTGGCGGCGCGTCACCTGCCCGGCGCACGGTGGGGACGGCTCTGCCTTCTCGCCCCGCCCAGCCGGGGCAGCCGCGCCGCGCGTTGGCTGGTGAGAGGGCCGCTGGGGATCCTGACACGCGCCCCGAGCCTCGCCATCTTCGGGCCCGTGCTCGCCGACCTGGCCGCGGGAGACGGGGGGGACCGAGGGAACGATGACGACGACGACGACGACGGCGGCGACGGCGACGGCGACGACGACGACGGCGATCGTGGCGGTTCTCCCTCTCCCACGTGGCCCGCGGCGACGGACCTGCCTCCCGGGTGCCGGGTCGGCATCGTCGCCGGCAGCCGCGCCGTCGGGCTCTGGCCGCCGCACCCTCCCTCGTGGCTCGCCACGCTGGCGGGTGTCCTCGGGGCCTCGGGCAGCGACGGCACCGTGGCCAGGGACGAGACGCCGCTCGTCGCGCCGAGCGACGACGCCTCGTCCGTCGCCCGCGCGCCGCTGCCTCTCCCCGCCCGCGACGACGCGGCGACCAACTACCAAAGGCCCTGCGCGGCGTGCCGGGGAGACGACTGGACGCAGCTCGACGCGAGCCACAGCTTTCTGCCGGGGCACCCGGGAGCCGCCGCGCTGGCGAGCCGGTGGATTGTACGCGGCACGTTCGCCGGGGGGGGGTAGCAGTCGTAGCAGTGGTAGGTAAGCATGATGTCCACCGAGTCGTGCTCCGCCTTGATCCGCCAGGCGCCGTTGCCCTCGGAGATCCCGGCATCCCGCGACTCCGACCTCCAGGCGAGGGGCGGAATCGCGCCCGTCGGCTCGCCCCCACCGCTCGTCCGTCGGCCCCGACCCGACCTCGATCCCCTCGCCCTCGGGCACCGCGCGCGGCCTCTCCGAGGGTAGCGCGCCGTCGAGCGTCACCCGTCGGACCTTTCTTCTTCCCGCACTTGAGCGGCGCCAGCCATCCCGGGAGCCGCAGTCGCCGGCAGATCTCCCAGACCATGGCCCAGGTCGCGCGAGGCCGCCCGCTCGGGTCCGGTGCGGCGGCCTCGCCGTCGGGCCGGCCCGTGCCCCGACCCGCGGGCCCCGACGCGGGCACCGAGACCCCGTCGGCGGCGCCCGCGACCTGCGGGCGGAGGGGAGAGGACACAGGGCCGGTCGCGTCCAGCCGAGACGGCCCCTTGGGGACCGTGGATGCAGCCTGCTAAACAGCATGGCGCGACCGATTTCACCAGTTTCGGCTTCGTCCCGCGCTCCGCGGGATCCTCGCCTCTATCCCATGGTTTACCCGGCGGTACCGCCGGTTCCGTGCCCCGCAAGGGGCACGGAGGATCCGTAGCTCAGTGGTAGAGCGTCACGAGGCCCATCGGCCAGCGCTAATGACTCCAGAAATCGACGGCTCGCTCGTCGCGTCGCCATCAGACGGTCGCAGGTTCAATTCCTGTCGGGTTCACTGCTGTGTGGGATTTTTTTTTTGTCCTTGTCCTTTGCGGCGTGGGATCTCGGACTGGACGACGACGCGGTGGAAACGGGCGGCGGGAGGAAACGCGGGAGGCGTTCTCTTTGGCCGTCGCGGCCCGCGGTCACGGCAAGAGGTTGAGTCGCAAACCCCATCCTACGTCGTTCGTCGGGTACTCCTGCCGGCGCGGCGCGCAGCGCGGGGCGTCCTCGTCGTTCGGCGACACACTTAGCGGAGGAACCGTCCAGTCGGTCGGGGGAAGATCGCACACGATACGCGTCGACAACGCCGGCCGTTCGGGGACGAGGGGGGTCCGTCGTCGACGAACTCGTTCAGGGAGGGGCCGCACGAGACGGCGACTACTCGAGCCGCCACCGCGTCCGCTCCACCTCGCGCCGAAGCTCTTGTTCGGAACTGCAGGCGACGAGGTGACCGTCGAGGTAACCGGCGGGCCCGCACCAGAGACCCGGCTCGAGCGCGGCGCCGTCGTCGCCCGCGAGGCCCAAGTCCGCGTCCATCGCCGCGTCCGACAGCGCCGAGCAAACGCGGCCGACCGTCGCCGGAAAGAGGGGCGAGTCCGGGCTGCCCTGGGCCGAGGGGAGGGTCCTCCTCCTCCTCGGTCCGCCCTCCTCCTCGTCGCGGTCGTCGGCCGCCACCCGGACGAGGCGGTGGCGCCGCGGGTACTGGGCGCAAGCGGCCTCGAACAGCGTGTCGACGCGACTTCTCTCTCGTCCCTCCTTGCTCGCGGCGTCGACGGCGCCCGCCACGACGCGGCGCGTGTGCTCGGCGTCGGTCGTGACCTCGACGCAGGCGCGGCACGCCGACGCCTTGGTCGGGGGCGCCCGTCGCTGGTCGTCGGGCACGGTGCAGGCGCCCAACCCGGCTCCGGACCCGCGGCCCAGGTCGGCGGACCCGCACACCTCCTCGACAAACGGGGCCACGGCCCCGGGGCCCAGCTCCGTGCCCAGCAGGAGACCCACGACGGCCCGCTTGCGCGCGCCCATGAAGCTCGATTCGCACAGGCGCTGGGCCCACCGGGGGCCCTGGCCCCACACCTTGGGGTCATCACAGAAGCGCTGCACCATCTCCTGGGGGATGGAGGAAGGCGGTGGGTGGCGGTGGAGGCGGGGCTCGACGGATCGACGGGATCTCCCTCCCGCCTCCCGTCCTCCTCCCCATCGTGCCCTGCCCCCCGTTGCCTCCGTCGACTCGCCTCCATCCCGTCGTCGTAGGTGAGAGCTGCGCCCCGCGATCCGTCCCCCTCGTCCCGTGCCTCCTCCAGATCCCTCGTCTGCGCCGACAGCGCCCGCATCCACTCGTCGAAAAACCGCTCCGCGACGACGCGGCAAGCTACGCACCGTCCCACCCCGTCGTCGTCGTCGTCGTCGTCTCCGTCCGCCATGCCGTCGCTGTCGCCGCCGCCGCCGCCACTGCCGTCGTCCCCTTCTCCGAGAACGCGGCCGTTGATCGAGACAAGGCGTCGATACTCGTAGAGCGGGGCGGGGCCGCCTTTGCCCCCCGCCTCCCCCCTGCCCGCCTCCTCCTCCTCCTCCGGGAAGGTCCCCGGAGGGACGGCGGAGCGCCGCACGTGGGTCGAGCACATGCCGACGATGGCGGGGTCCTCTGCCGTCATCTGCATGGGACGGCCGACGCGGCGCGTGTCGGGGGCGTCGCGGCCCGCGGCCGACGCGTCGGGCGGCGTCCACGCTCTGCCGGCGGGTGCTCTCCACTCGTGGACCTCGATGTCGTCCCCAAACTTCACCACGTCGGGACCGTCGGATGGGCAGTGCCGCGCGGCGCCAGCCCGGCCGATGTCGACGAAGCCTTTTTTTGGGTTGCGGGATGGCGGAGAGGGGGGCGGAGGGGGGGGCGGAGGCGGGGGCGGAGCCGACCCAGGCGGAGGCGGGACGTTGTCCGTCCCCGTCTTCGTCCTCTCCTTCATCTCGACGGCGGTTTTCGGAGTCGGCTCGTCCCACGAGGTCTCCAGGGCCCCCAACCGAGCCTCGAGCTCGGCAAGGCGGGCCTCGGCCGCCGCGGCGCGGGCCTCGGCGGCGGCCAGGGCCTGGTCGGGGGACGCGGCCTCGCCGCCCGTGAAGCCGCCGGCGGCGATGCCGTCCTCATCGTCCCAGGCCATCTCTCCGTCCACTCCCACCACCCACTCGGCGCGGACGACCTCAAGCGTGGCGATCGCCGCGAGTGCGACGAAGATGCGTCGTAACATCATCGCGAGGCTCGCAGAACGACGCTCGGCCCGGCAATGGTCACGGTCAGGGTCCTCCGCAGGTCCGGGATTCTCCGCTGACCCCGAACGGGAGCGGAATACGTGATCTCTATCAGAGGGGACTGGCCATGATCACAGAGGGACGCGAAGGCGGATTGAAAACGCGGAGGGGGCTCACACGGCCTCCTCGGGTTACGACATCTCCCCTCTCCTCAACGCCCCCGCGGCCGCCACCGCACCACCCGCCACTCCCCCCGCTCGAGCACTAGGTCAAGGCTGCGAGGGACGGCGCGTCGATAGGGAAAACAGAGGGTCGGTCGTCGCAGGAGGGATGACGGCGGGGTGAGGGGCAGATCTGTGACAGCGGCGCTGGCAGCGGCTATGGCACTGGCACAGTCAGTGCACCTGCCCCTTCCTCGAGGGGTCTCGAGGAGTCTCCTCCTCTTGCTTTCCCCCCCTCTCCCCCTCTCTCTCGCCTCAGCGGACTGTCGGCCGTGGGCTGTCCCAGAACCGATCCCGGCGCCCGACCGCAAGCTGACTCATACCGCAGCGTTGCGCTCGTCGCCCCAGCGGTCACGACGTCGGCGGGATCACCACTCGACTCGATCCGGGTGTAGCGGCATTGCCACCGCCGCTCCTTGGCCCGGCCGTCGATCCACTCGCGGCGGGCAAAGGCAAGAGAGGCGGCGCGGGGCGTGCCGTCGTCGTCGTCCTCGGGGCGGGGGCCAGCGACGACGGTCGACAGGTAGGCGTCCGGGTCCCCGTCGGGGCCCTTGAACGATGCGAAGAACTGCACGGTGGGTGGGAGAGAGGTGGCTGGGCGGTCGGTGACTGACGACGTCGTCGCGTCGGGGCAGCGGCACCAACGGTGTCAGCAGCATGAGGGCGCGAGGCTTCTTCGACGGGCCACGTTGTGCGCAGCGGATCCGAGGCGAAAAAAAAGAGAAGACATTTTTCCGCAGGGGATAGAATCCACCACCGCTTTCGAGCGCGCGACGTGCCATGCGGCGGCGACGATGACGCGCGACGAGGGACTGGGACCCGGCCGGCCTTTCTCGGTCCCACCAGGGCCGGCTCGCGCAGCGGCCCTCCCATTTCTACTTCAACGTCTCCTCCTCTCCTCCATCTGCTCGCCCTCTCAGCCACAGCGACGACAAGGTCAAGCTCTGCCGCAACGGCCCCCGCGCCCCCCCCCACGTCGACCATCGTCGCTGCCTCGGCGGCCAGCTTGCCCCGCGACGTCCGACGGAGCGGGATGTCCCGCTGGTCTCTCCGCTCGCGCGGGAATGGGTGAGGAGGGGTCGGAAGGCGGGGGGGGGCGAGGGAGGAGGTCAAGGTTCGGAAAACGGAGAGGGAGGGGCGGCCGTGAGTTCGAGTTTTCGTGCTCGCTACGAGTTCGCACAGTGCGAGGAGTCGAGCGGATACCCGATCTCTTCTTTCTCCCTGCATCGCGCCTGTCGAGCCCTCGCTCGTTCGAGCAGTGGCCGCGAGGCCACTCGTCGCCAGCCAAGCGAACCCAGAGCCCCCCGCGAGGAGCGCAGAGCCCTCCGCAGGGCCCCACTCTCAGATCGCCATGTCGGGAAAGAAGGTGGTCGTTCTTGGTGGCACGGGATTCGTAGGCAGCCGGGTCGTCTCCGCCCTCCTCGCCCGAGGAGCTGCCGTCGTCTCGATCTCCCGTCGTGGAGCCGCTGGCCCCGGCCCCTCGGCCGCCACCGGCAACCTCTTGCGCGTCGCGGGCGACGCAGGCCGTCCCGACGGCTGGTCGTCCCATCTCGTTGGCGCCTCGGGTCTCGTCTCGTGCGTCGGTGCCTTCGCCTCCACCCAGCAAGCCATGCGCGACGCCTGTGGGACGGCCAACGTCGAGGCCATACGCGCCGCCCGCGCCGCCGGCGTGCCGCGGCTAGCCTTCGTCTCCGCCCATGACTTCGGACCCCCCGTCAGCGCCGCCCTCTCCGGCTATTACGCGGGCAAGAGGGACGTCGAAGCGGAGATGGGGGTGGGACGAGACGGGTCTGGGGGAGAGGCGGGTTCGAATCCGTCGTCCGCCGCGCGGGGGCTCGTCCTGCGCCCGGGAATGATCTACGGGGCGAGCACGAGGGCGGGGGTGGGAAGGCAGGGTCGAGCGCCGGGGTCGAGCCTCGCGCGCTCCGGGCGCGGCGTTTGCTAACCGCACCCGACGGCCAGCCAGACCTCCCGACCACTGCCGCAGTCGCGGCCTGTCCCTGGCCTTCCCTTTTCCCTCCCTCTCAGCGCTGTGGGCGCGCCCATGCGGTCGGCTCTCCGCCTGATCGTCACCGGGGGCGGAGTGTCGTCGCCCCTTCGCCTACTGGCGCCGCCTGTGCCCGTCGATGCCGTCGCGCGGATGGTGGCTGAGTGGGCGATCGGCGACAACGAAGACGGCGGGCCCGCCGTCGTCGTCGCCGACCCTTGGGAGATCGAGCGACGCGCGCGGGAGTGGGGGATGTGAAGCGAGGTCGGAGTGTGAGGGGGGAGGGAAACTCGGCTGTCCGCCCCCCTTCCTAACCCCTCTTTTCGACCGGCACAGAGCGCACCGTCGCCGCGGAGACTGTCGTTCGCGCGACCATTACCCCTATGGTCGGGCTCGGGCAGCCCCGGCGACGCAGGCGGGACCCAATGGATGTCGAGGACACCGTCCTCGTCGCGGCGTCTGGGTCGCTGCCGCCTGCGTTGACGGACTTATCGTTCGAGGAACGCAAGACGGTCATCTGGAACCACCCGAGCTTCTCTGGGTCGTTGATGTGGATCGCACAGCGGGGCCGATGTCCCCATGGCCTGGCAGGCGAGCAGCGCGCTAATTCAGCGTAGACGTTGCACGTCCACTGTCCGTCGCCCTCGCCCCCTCACCTTCCCGCCCCCCGACTCCCCCTCACCTTCCCCTCCGACAGGTGAGGCCATCATGTGCATCGGCTTCCTCAAGGCACCGCCATCGCTGATCTACCTGGGGCTACCACCCCGGGACCTTGTGCCCCGCTTCGGTGACGCCCTGTCGCAGTTTGCCGTCATCAACGTCCTTTACACGGCGCTGCTCGCCACCGCTCTCCTCACCGGCAAGACGCGGTCCGTTGACCGCTTCGACGGCTTCGACCTCGTCCAAAGCATCCTCGCTGCCATCGTCTGCGGGAGTTTCTCCGCCGGTTCGCTGAGTGCCGCCTGCGAGTGCCAGCCATTCTTCAATCCGTCCATCAACTCCTCAATCCGTCCATCCGTCCGTCCATCCGTCTATCTGTCCTTTTATTCCGGTACTCAATCCATCCATCCACATTTTCCTTCCTCCATCCACTCGCCCCAGACATCTACATTGCATGGGTTGCGCTCCGAGACGACCAGGTGCACGCGGCAGTGCTGCGCTTCCCGCTGACCCTTTTCGTGCATGTCACCTTCAACATGGTCTCTGTGTTCTTCTTCATGCCGTACCTCGTCTTCCTGTCGGCGTCGCAGATTGAAGGGCTGGCGGGGTGGTACGTGGGCGGCACGGCCGCTTTTTTCATCATGCTCGGCCTCGTCTGTGGCGTGCAGCACGCCATCTTTGCCCACCCGGGCGCTGGCTGGTCGGTGTCGCGCATGCCCCTGGTGAGCGCCTTCACCAATATTTACGGTCGAAGGTACAAGGAGCGGATAAGGCGCATGGGAGAGCTCGTCGCCGATCTATGCGTGAGCCACATGGCGAGCTCTTCCGTCTTTCCTGGATGCCTCGCCTGGGCGCGCGCGATCGACGGGGACGAGGTGCAGAATGAGGCCATCGCGCGAGCCTTCCCGGGTGGCGCGACCGGGCTGCGGCCGGGCGGCGACAAGTGCGTGACTGGCCCGGCGGAGAACGGGAAAACCAGGCACAGCGCCGTGCTGACCAAGGTTCCCACGTTCGCCCGGTCCCGCGTGGAGCCCTCGGTCGGCACCTCTGACGCGGATGCGCCATCGACGAACGACGAGACACTGGGAGCGATCAATGAAAGAGACGGAGATCCGGGGCCTCACGCCGAGTCGGTCTGGCGGCACGCCCCTCAGCGCGTGGCGCCTGAGCCCGCAACCCGCAGCCCACCGACCCCCGTGCTGGAGCGTGTCGCCTCGGCAGTATCGACCCGCGAGCTAGAGCTTGAGCTGCGATGCATGCGGCTAGAGCAGGAGCTGATAGCACGCCGACGGCGGGATGGCTCTGGCTTCTTCTCGGAGGGGTGTGTGCAGCAACACATCAACACGGAAGACCAGCGAGCGTGATGTTGTCGATCGATCCCTACAACTGCCCAACTCCGTCGCGTCGTCACGACGGCGACGACCATCAGAGATCCTCATCGCCCAGGCTCTCGAGCTCTTCCTCGTTGGCAGCGGGGGTGGCGGGCGCGGCGCCCCCCATTCCCCCCGGCCCCATGCCCGCCGGCAAGAGCCGCGCGACGGCGCCTGGCTCGATCCAGTCGCCGTGAGCGAAGACCGTTTCGGCCCCGTCAGGCCCCCATGCGACCTCGACCCGGTCCAAATACCACCCCGCAGACGTGGCGTCCACGCGGACCACCACGAGGTCGGGCGCACCCATCGCGTCCTCGAGGAGCACCTCGACGATATCGACGTCGCCTGCGGCAAGGCCCGGCTTTCCCTCGTCTTTCAAGTCCGCCATATCGGGGGCAAATCCCTTTTTGGTTGAATCGTATACTTCGACGGCGACGGTCGCAGGGTCGCACGCGCGGCGCTCGACCTGGCGTGTTCCCGTCACGAGACGGACGATGTACGTGTAGCCGTCTTCCCTCTCTGCCGCGGTAACGGTGGTGGCGGCTGGGGGCGCCTCGCCCTCTTCGGCCTCAGAGGACGAGGGGGCGGCGGCCGCCAGGGCCTCGGCGTAGGCAGGAGGAGGAGGCGGGGGGAAGGCGACGGCGGCCGCTTCCTCTTCAGCCTCGGGAGAGGGCAGAGCAGGCACCTGTGACGGAGCGGGCGCCTGCAATAGAGCGGGGGGCGCCCGCGACGGGCTTGAAGGCCGCCGGCTCTTGACCACCAGGGCTGCCACCTTGCGCGGGTCGGCGGGCCGCAAGACCTCCACCGGCAGTGTTGCGGCGTTGTCCTCGGTCATCTCAACCTTGACGTCGCCGCCGTCAGGGTCCTCGAACGCGTAGCAGGCTCCCGTGTTGGATTCGGCGACAAGACTCAGGAGTTTCCATCCGTCCGTCTTGCCCTCAAGCCACAGGCGACACTCGGCGACCTTGAACGGTCCCGTACCCCGGCGCTCAACGATGAACGCGTCGACTTGGCCGCGCTCGAACATACCGTCATGCGCGCCAGGCAGCGCGGGGCGCCACTCAGCGCCCTGGTCGTCGACGAAGCAGACGCGGACGCTCGCGTCGGTTCCAGCGAAAGGAGCCCTCGATGTCTTGAAAGTAAGGCTCCACCGCTCGACGAAAGAAGAGCCGGCGTCATCCGGGTCGTCGTGGGCGGCTGCGGCCTCGAGCACAACGGACAAGGGCTCTCCCTTCTTGCCCAGCCACCGGTCGCACGGGAAGATGGCTGAGACGACGGCGGACTCGGCGTCGGGGGTGGAATCCTTCGTGTCGCTCCGCTTGACCACCTCGACCCGGTCCAGCTTCCAAGCGGCGCCGAGGCCCCGGGGCAAGAGCTCAACCTCGACGCTCTGCAGTGCCCCCAGGTCCTTGGCGCTGGACACCTCGACGGCATCGGCGCACCCGCGCTCGAGAGCCAGGGCGCCACCGTCGACGTCGACGTTGACGACGTGGAGGCCGACGAAGCCGTCGGCACCGCGCAGGGCGAGGCGCACCTCGCCGTTGGTCCCGGCGCCCGGCTCGTCGGCAGTATACAAAGTGACAACGTAGCGATGCGCCGCCTCTCGGGCGGCCTCGACGTCGGTCAGACCGCCCGCAGAATCAGATCCCGCGGCGTTCAGCACGACCTCCCATCCATCCTTCTTGTCGATCCAGTCGTTGCAGGGGAAATCCCACCGCTGTCCCGTGCCCTGATGGACCACCGTGATGCCCTGCAGGTGCCACCCCGCGCCCATGTCGAGAGCGCCCGGGCTGAGGGTCACGCGGCACCGCTTTAAGGCCCCGAGGGGCAGGCACATGACATCGAACTCATCCGACGCGTTGCGCTCGAAGGGGTTGGCCCCGCCGGCCGGGCGAAAGAGCCGCCGCGAGCCCGAGCTGCCCGCTTCGCCCTCGAGGACGATGGCCACGGGCGCGTCGGTGCCTGCCCCACGAACGTCCGAGGTTCTGACGACGATGGAGTACCGGTCCTTGCCGTCGCGCTTGGCGGTGAGGTCGCCGCTTGGCGCCAGCTCGACCTCACCGGGGCCACCGTCGGTGCCGAGCCAGCTCTCGGCCTCGCTCGGAGGCTCGAAATAGAAGCTCTTGGCGGCACGCAGCGGGGAGTTGGTTCCCTCGACTACGACGCCGGGGTGCTCGACCTCGATCCCGTCGACCTTCCAGGCGGAAAATAGGCCGGTGCCATCTGCGGCGATGGAGGGTTGGGGAGGTGTTGGGGGTCGGGCGTCGGGTGTTTGGTGGATGCAGGTGTAGGCGACGGCAGCACCCACGTTGCTTCTGCCGCCGTCTCTCGCCGTGCGCGAGCTTGGCGACTGTGATGGCGCCCATATCGGGCCCCTCGAGATGGAACACGCTCCGAGCGTTGCGCTCAAACCGGTCTCCGTCGGTGTTGGGTAGGGGTCTACCTGAAAAGATGACGCCCCGCTCGCCGCCCAAGAAGAGCGACACCGCCGAGTCGGTGCCGCTGCCCGAGTCCCCCGCCGTGTGTACCGTCACAGTGTAAGTCACCGTCGCCGACTCGGCGGAGGTGTCGGGCACACCGTCGCCATCGGCGTCCACGAGCTCAACCGGCGCATCGACGGGCAGGACCTGCGTCATCGACTCCGGGTCGTGGTTCGGGTCAAGCCATGCCCCGCAAGGGAAACTATAGCTATGGGCGTTGTCGTCCAGGTCGACGACCTCGACCGAGTCCAGCAGCCAGGCGCCCCCGAGGCCCCTGCCGTCGCTCGACACCTCGGCGCGTACGAGGCGACCAAGCGGTCCCACCCCATCCGTTGCGCCGAGCCTGAGCGTGAAGTTGTCGGCCGCGCCGCGCTCGAAGTTGTTCCCGCTGCCATCGAGACGCTTCCGCTCCGAGACAGTCGTCGTCCCGTCGGGGCGGACGCCATAGAGTGTGAGGAACACGTTGGCATCAGTGCCGGCGCCGTGGGCGTCGCCCGTATGCACAATGACTCGGTAGGATGTCACGGCGGCGGCGGCTGCACCGGCCGCTTCGGAACCAGTCCCCTGGAGGTTCGCGCTGCTTATGGGTCCGCTGTCGGCGGCGACGGTGCCAGCGCTGTCGATCGCCTTGGCGGCGGCGCTCGACTCGATCACCGTCCGCCGTGGCGTCGATGCGTCGATGCGCGCAAAGAAGGAGAAGAAGGAGGCCTCTCCCGTGGCGAGGTCGGACACTTCCACATAGTCCAAGTCCCAGGCAGCGCCGAGGGCACTGCCGCCGCCCTGAGACGCGAACCCGATCGTGACCGCGATGAGAGACGCGTATTTGGCAAAGACAGCGGGCTCGATGGGCGGAACAAGCTTGACAGGGTCGACGTCAATCAAGAACTGATCCATTGCATCGCGTTCAAAGTCATTGGCCGACGACTCCAACGGGATCTCCACTGTCTCAGCTCTGCCGCTGCTGCTGTCCGGGCCAGTAAGGTTGAAGGCGAGGACAAGAGTGATGTCCTTGTCAGTGCCAGCGCCGCGCTTGTCCGACGTCTTGACCCGCACTTGATACTTGCGCGGTCCAGAGGCGGCAGCAGCCTCAGCTAGGGCGCTGTTGTCGCCTGCAGGAAGCGGGTCCAGCGTGACTCTGGCGCCCCCTTTCGCCCCGAGAACTTTCCCACAGAAGAATGTGCGGCGATCATCTCCCGTCGTGAGGTTTTCCACCTCGACATGCGACAGGCCCCAGTCCGACCCGATGCCGCGGCCGTCGTGGCCGATGTCGATCTGGTGCAGCTTGCCAAGAGGCCCTGCCTCGATAACAAACGCGTCGGACCTGCCGCGCTCGAATGCGCCGGGGCCCCCGTCGAGCTCAATGGCCCGACTGCGCCCCTGGTTGCCGATGAGCGTGACCGAAACCCCAGCACTCGTCCCCGCGCCGCGCTTGTCCTCGGTGTGGACAGTGACGCGGAAGCGGTCCGGAGCTGACGCAGCGGCGCCATCGGACCCGGCGGGGAAGAGGACAACGTCGGCCGCGAAGAGGGGCGGCTCGCCCGGATCGAGCCACTGGTGGCACGGAAACGAGACGACATCCCCTGAGTCAGCGCACGTGACCGTCACTGTCTCGAGATGCCATCCGGCGAAGAGCCCGGCCCCGTCGTGGCCGATCCAGATCCGCTCGAGTTTGCCGAGGGGCGCGCAGACGATGGTGTAGCCCCCCTCGGAGCCCCGCTCAAAGTCGTTCTTGGAAGAGGACAACGCCTGGCGCCCGCTCGATGTGGCCTCGCCTAGCGTTCCCTGGGGCGATCCCTCGGGGGGAGCGGCGCGACCGAAAAGCTCACAGTGGACATTGGCGTTAGTCCCCGCGCCTTTGACGTCCGACGTGCGCACAGCGAGGCGGTAGACGCCGCGCGCCCCGTCGCCACCCTCGACGGGGCCCTCAGCGACGACGAGCTCGCGCTCGATTTTGCCGTCTCCCTCTGACTTGTCGAGCCACTTGCGACAGTCGAAATACAGGGAGCGCTCCGACCCGTCGGACTCGCACATGACCTCGACATGGTCGAGGTGCCACCCGGCCCCGATGCCCCTGCCATCATGGCCGATCGCGATGGACTTAAGGGTCCCAACCGACGGCACACGCTTGAGCAGGAAGGTGTCGCGCGCGGCGCGTTCGAAGTTGTTCTTAGAGTTGTCGAGCTTGAGCTTCTGGGAGACGCGCGAGTGCGCCTTGGCGGTTTTGCCGCCAGGCAGGGGGATGCGTCCGTCTCCCTTTAAGATAATGTAGACGTCGGCGTCGGTGCCCGCGCCGCGCAGGTCAGACGTGACGACCACGACGCGGTAGGTCGCGAGGCCTTCACCCAAGCTCTCGCCAACGACAAGGCGGCACCGGGGCTTGGCGCTATCCAGCCATCGGTCGGCAACGAATGAGTACCTTTTCTGCGCAGCCGTGTCCGTCAGAAGCACCTGCTCGATCGACCACGCCGACGCGAGGCCCGAGCCATCGTGGCCAATGTCGATCGCCGCAAGGCCCTCGGGGCCGAGGGCACCACGAGGCACCTTCAACAGGAAGACGTCCCTGGCTCCCCGCTCGAAATTGTTGCGGGAATTTTCGAGCGGCACCGGCCCGAACACGCGTTTGCCATCTCCGCCGCCGATGAGGGAGAGGGTGACGCGGGCGTCGGTTCCCGCCCCACGCACATCAGAAGTGTGCACCTCGCACTGCCACTCGTCGATGACGTGGACAGCGCCGTCTGTGGGCACAAGCGTAACATGGGTCTCGCCCCCACTCATCGCGGGGAGCCACCCGTCGTGGTGGAAAACAAGCTTGTCCCCGCCCAAAGGCTGCACCGTCAGGCTCCTGAGGTGCCACGCCGACCCCAACCCACGCCCGTCGTGACCGATCCGCAAGCTCTCGACACGACCGACGAGGCACTCGACCTGGAACCGGTCGACGCGGCCCCGCTCAAAATCGTTGGCGCTCGTCTCCAGGCGATGCGGACCAAATGTGCCCTCGGTGCCATGGAGGGTGATGTCCACATTGGCGTCGGTGCCAGCGCCACGCACGTCGCCGGTGGTGACTTCGATGAGATGGGGCCGGGGCACGGGGCCGTCAGCCCCCGCAGGCGTAAGAACACGCACGGTCTGCCCATCACCCTCGTTCGACGCCAGCCACTTGTTGCACCTAAAAGTGACGGAAGTGGGGTCCGCCTGGTTGACCACGCTGACAAAGTCGAGGTGCCACCCGGGCCCGAACCCGGACGAGTCATGGCCAATGCGTAGCCGATCCGGCACGCCGACGTCACGGCCCCGAACCCTGAAGACGTCCTCCCTTCCCCGTTCAAAGTTGTTCTTGCTGTTGTCCAGCCGAAGCTCCTCTGTTGACCCGCGGGGTCCGTAGATGACGCAGAAGACATTGGCATCGGTGCCCGCTCCACGCACGTCGGATGTGCGCACGGTGATGACATAGTTGGCGTCTCCCACAGCGACGGACCGGCGGTCGCCGCCCGGCCCGGAGCCCTCCACACCCGCCGCCAGGGCGCGATCCCGGCGGGCGGCCGCCGAGTCGACCAGCGGGTCGACGCCTCCGGGCGCGGGGATGCCGACCGTGTCGGCCACAAGGATGCGCGACGCGCGCTCGAACAAAAAGTTTGCTACCGGCATCGGCGACCGCGGTTCCTCGGGCGCCTCGGGCAAGACGCGCCACTGGAATGAGGCCCGGTCGCGGCCACCGACCGACACCACCCGAAGATTGTCGGGCGAGATCCGCACGGCCGCGACGTGACTCGCGTGTCCGCGGTACTCGCGGCAGGGGGCGTTCTCCACCACGCACGGGTAGTTGAAGAGCCGCACCATACCATCATCATTGGCAGTGACAACAATTTCCCCAGCGACGGCGAGGGGGTCGGCCCTTGCGGCAGCGGCGGCGGCATCAGCCTCGCCCGATGCAGACACAGCAGCGGCAGTGGCATCGTATTCGGCGCCGCCGCTCGCCGCAACCTTCTGCCGCCGTGGCAGTCGTCGATGGCTCCGGCAAACAGAATTGATGTCGGTTCCGTCGAATGCGTCGGACTCGCCCAGCCTCCACAAGCCCATCACCGGGAACCCCAGACAAGACGTCCACGTCGCCCAGCTCGTGTCGCGCTGCGAGTCCCGCGTCACGCGTCCTGTGTCCCGGTCAAATGGCAGCATCTCATAGGCCCCGCTAGACGTCATCAGGACTTGAGAGTCGGCCGACCAATCCAGCATCGTAACATAGCTTGAGTGGCCGCGGCACTTGGCCAGTCGCGCGTGGTTACGCTCGGCATCGTACAGGTAGACAAAGTTATCGTGGCAGGCCACTGCAAGGCGGGTGCCGTCAGGCGAGTACCGCAGGTCATGGACGGCCTCGGCAGCGTGCCGGACAGACACGAGGGTCTTGCGCAGGTCCGTCGCGTCGAGGACACGGAGAGTGCCATCGATGCAGCCCACCGCCATTGTGAGACCGTCGGGGCTGAAGTCAACACAGGTGGCGGGGAGGCCAAGCCCGACCTTGGCGACGAGCTGTCGTTTTGCGGCGCAGAATATTTGGACCATGCCGTCGGCCGAGGCCGTGGCAAAGCGCGTGGGCCGCTTGGGCAGCCAACAGACGCCAGATATGTCCCCGACGCTGCCGTCAACGAGGCTGACCGGCTCGTCGCCCCTTGACCGGACGACCTCGATGACGTCACACCCCGACGTGCCGACGGCAAGGTCGCCCGTGACGGGGTGGGCGTCAAGGGACCGGACGCCGGGGGGAGACGCGGCGCCCGGGTCGTCAAGCGCAATGCCGCGCACAGGGCCGGAGAACCCCTTGGTCCCCACCAAATCCCAAACCAGCAACCGCCCATCGCCCCCCCCTGTGACAAGCTCGGTGTTACCCCCCCGCACGACGCCCGCCCGCACGCCGCCATGGACAAGCTTGCCATTGAACGGGTCAACGACCTTGGCCCCGGGGCGGTGCGCCCCCTTCTCGACACGGATGATGCTTCCGACCCCGCCCTGACTCCCTCCCGCCACGTCGAACAGCATCACGTCCCCAGATGCTGCCCCTGCTGCGAGGGTTCCGTCCGGCAGGAACGTGGCTGACATGACGTTCGAGACCCCGTTGGGCCCAAATGTGCCCTGAGTGCAGCTGTAGACGACTCCCCTACCGTCTTTTGCGTCGGGCTCGTCTTTCGTAAGGGTCCACAGCCGGAGGTGCTTGACGCCGTACGTGACGAACTGGTACGGTCCGACAGACACGCGGGGCGCCTTCCCCGTCCAATCACCGCGGGGGTAGGGCTGCCAGGCACAGCCGAAGACCTGGCCGGGTTCCCCGTGGCGGCCGGGAGCGGAGAAGAGGAGACGGGGGCCATCGGGACGGGCCCAGTCGTACACATGGACAGTATGGTCCTTGTCTCCCGTCACGACGACGAGCCGCGTCCCGCATGGGCTGAAGGCCACAGCAGCGACCAGGTGGTTCGATGCCCCACCCCGCGCCCGCGGGAAGGGAATCCTCGCCACCTCCTCTGTAGTTACTGTGTCCCACACGATGGCCGTGGGGGGTGTCGTTGTGCTTGCCACCTGGCCACTGCACGCCAGCCGACGCGCCGGGTGGAGGCACAGGCACCGCACGTCGTCGTCGTGCCCCGTGAAAAAGGTCTGCCGGTTCTCCTGCTTGTCCAGCACGACGCACACGGCAGCGATCATATACACCAAGCGTCCTTCGGCGTTGTACCACAGGTTGGTCGCAGTGTTTTGTTGCCCACCGTAGCCGTGAACATGCTCGAGTGCAAGACCGCATCGGGGCAGTCGGGCAGACCGATTTGCTAACTCTGGATCCCACGACGTAGGAGTGTACACGCCCCGCCTGCAGAACCGGTAAAGTACCTTGCCGCGAAAGCCCGGGTCGGCCACGATGCCGTCGGCATTGGCCTTGTAGGGGCCGCGCTGAACTTCGCTCATTGCGAGCAAGCGTTGGGCGCTGCCGAAGCAAGTCTGCACGAACACGTCCACAGGAAGGTATCCTCCTTTGTCGCATCCGTACTTGTGAAACAGCCCTGCGGCCTCTTCCGCGTTGACGGTCACGCCCAGCTGGGCCCAGACGCGGCGGAACTCGTCTGGAGGCACGAGGCCCGGCTCAGGCGGACCGATGCCCTTTTCTCGGAGCTCGCGCTCGCGGCGGGCGAAGGCGCGGCTGGCCACCATGCGGCTGTCCTCGTTGAAGTTGCTCATCTGCTGCAGTGTTGAGCGCATCGTCTCTTCGAGGCGCACCAACCGGCTCAGGAGGTCGGGGTCTATGGGGGGGCGGTGGGCGGGCAGGAAGCGGCCGCCCGTTGTGGGCCGGGCGGGGGGGTTCCCTTTGGGAGCACCCCATCGTCCCACGGTCCAAAAGGGACTCGGGACGGGGTCGCGGGGGCGGGGACGTGCGTCGGCCTGGCTGTTTTGCTTGGCGTCCTGCGGTCGTTTGCGAGATGGGGGGTCGAGGGGGCGGCCTCGGTGGGGTTCAGACGACGGCCTCGCGACGGCCTCGTGTCAGCCTTCGACGTGCAAGCTCGTTCGCGCGGATACTATCGTTAACGGTAACGGGGCAGAGCCCCTTCCGAATTCGACAATATCATCTTGTCAGCGACATACAGTTTGGTCTGCCGAACCCTGCGGTCGCCGCTGTCCGCATTTCTCTGCCTGCGCCGGCGTCGGCACGTCTGCTCTGCGGTCGCTCGCCTTCAAGCTGAGCCTTCGCACTCTGCCCGACGCGTCGAGGGGCCGTGCGTCACGCCTTCCCTCCGCAGCCGCCCTGGCGACCCGCGTCTCCTCCATCCTGTGCCAGGAGAGCTGTCGTTGAGGGCGCTTTGTTCGACCAAGAGGCAATGAGCCCGCGACGCTTTTGCGACTTGACGCAGCCCCGCGTCGGCTCTGCCGACCAGGATTTATCGGATGTCCACTCTTTTGTTGGCGGCGCGCCGCGCGCCACCCTGAGGCGTCGTTCTCGGGCGTGCTCGAGAAGCAGCCTGGAATAGTTGTCCTCCTCCTTACACCGTCTAGATCGCTCGTGCAAGTCGACCACATAGGGCGATGCGGCGCGGCCATGCACCACTCCAAGCAGCGCCCGCTGCACCGTCGAGGTCTCCGCCACCGGCGACAGCTTCGCCCGCCGCGCCGCCGAGGCCGTCCTTGCCGTCATCGGGTGGAAGAATAGAAGACCTCGAGGACAGCTCCAGCGACAGCGCACCCCTGGCACCGCCTAACGCCGCCCGCCCGCCGCCCCGCCGTCGCGCCCGCTCGACGCCCGATGAAGAGGAGGATAGACCCGTCGCGCAGCGGCCGCGACTGGCGACGCTGACGCCGCCGTCGTCGTCCGACACAGGTCACGACGATGGCGGCGGCGGAGACGTCCCCCCGTCCCGCCACCGCTACCTCACGCGCCGCCGCGCTGTCTCCCGGAGGGATCCGTCGGCGGAAGCCTCGCATTTGCTGGCGTCGGCGGTGGCGTCGGCGTCGGAGGTGGAGGAGTCTCCCCCTGCTCCAACCCCACCGAACGACGCCCCCCCCCTCCGCCGCGCCGCTGCCCGCGCAGCACGGGCCGCGCACGGGACCGCCGCGCTCGTGGCTGAGATGAGAGCCCGGCAACGAGGCAACGTCACCGCCCCCATCGAAGTCGACGACACCGAGGACGGCGACGCTGACTACGATGCGTCCGGCTCCGACAGCTCCGATGGGTTCATCGTCGCTTCGGACGACGATGCCGAGGCTGATGGCCGGGCAGGCCGGGTCCCCACCGCCGCCGTCATCGAGGGCTTCTTCGCAGGGAGCCTTAGCGACGAGGCTCATTTCTCTGAGTGGTGTCGATTCCTGCTTTACTCTCTGGTTGACCCCTGTTTCTGCCGTCGTCTCCGCGCCTCGGTTCCTCAGTGGGAGGGGCGGCGGCTGGGGGGCGGCGGCGCTTTTGCCAGCTCCGGCGGCACCGGAGATGCGTCTGAGACGACTGCCGCCGCGGCGCTAATGGGGAGCGTCCGCCGGATCGAGTCCATCATCGTTGACACTTTGTCGATGTGCGCGGCATCTGGCGCGTGGACGGGTCCCTCGGTGTCCCCCGCACTCCTGGGCGCTCTCCTGCGTCTGCCTCTCTGCCGCGCCACGCCCCTGCGCGCCCACGACGAGGACGCGGCCCCCGATCGACTCGGATGCGGCGTCTGCGGTCGGGCAGGGCACGCGGCGACGTGGGAGGTGCGTCTCGAGGGGAGGCCATACGACCCGGATTGGACCCACCTGTCGGCGCCTGTTCACCTTCTTCGAAGAATGGAGGCCTCGGCCAAGCGCGACAGAGCGGCTAGGATCCTTCTCGAGGGGCTCCTACCCGTCAACGAGGATGAGGAGGCCGATAAAGACGACTTGGGGGACGGCTTGGGCTGCGGCGGCGTCATCGACGTCTCGGGCGACCACGGCGGGACTCTCGAGGTCGACCCGGATGGTCGCGTTGTGAAGGTCACCCTGCCCGCTGGCTCGGCCTGCCGCGTCAGGCTAGGAACCTACCACGCATTATGGCACTTCCACACGCATGTTGTGCGTCACCTCCGCGCCGAGCTCCACCGACGGGCCGACTTGGCAGCGGCGGCGGCGGCAGCGCCCGAGGCGCCCGAGGTGCCTGCCCTGACCGAGGCGCTTGCGGACGAAGTGATCGAGGACGGGGATACCGTGACCGTTCATTTTCGGGCGTTGCAGCTCCTGGTTCAGGCGAGCAGCAGAAAGAGGGAGCTAGGGATGGGGAGGTGGCGGTGCGCTATGCACCTTGCGTCTGTGGTGTTGATTATTCCCGCACATGTGTGAACACTTGCACATCAACCTTCCCTCTCCTGCCGTAAACGACCCGACCCCCGCAGGCGTCGCGAGAGTACCAAATCACCGAGGGCAGGGAGGCAGCTTGGGGGCTTGCGTACGAGGCGGCGGAGACAAAGCGGCGCAGGGCGGCGGGGATTCTTACGGGTGATGTGGCCGCGGCCGACTGCTGGCTCCCGGGAGACGACGACGACGACGAGGGGGAGGAGGGGGAGGAGGAGGAGGAGGTGGTGGTGGGGGGGGAGTAGAAGGAGGAGGGGGAGGAGTTGGAGGCGGAGAGAGGGGCGCCCCGTCTCAAAGCATAATGAGCCCTCTATTCTATGCTGAATTAGCACGGGTGATCTCCCATGCTAATCGTCACAGCATTATGAGCCCGACGTCTCTCGGCTCCAGCGGCGTCCCGTCCCCCCCCCCCCCCCCCCCCCCCCCCCCCCCCCCCCCCCCCCCCCCCCCCCCCCCCCCCCCCGCCCACCCCCACCCTCC
>Ga0181576_10000702_pt1 | contig 25094 bp, 23 predicted proteins | sample 101ome_22_FD_132464 | JGI IMG/M metagenome (GOLD analysis project Ga0181576, IMG submission 132464) | Coastal salt marsh microbial communities from the Groves Creek Marsh, Skidaway Island, Georgia - 101412BT metaG (megahit assembly) | ecosystem: Environmental > Aquatic > Marine > Intertidal... | reverse complement strand
CGGGTGGAATGTGGCCGCTGTATCTGGCGCTATTGTTTGCTGTTGAGCTACACGGTGGTATCGGTCTGTATCGGGTCGTGATCAAGTGGGGCTGGTGGCCCGCCAGCGGAGATATCCGTGTTGCCCGTAAGCGACTAAAAACCCTCAAATGGTTGTTGACCGCGTTTTTTCTGACGCTCGGTTTAAGCACCTTCGCAGCCTATGTGAAAATAGGCCTTGAGCACGCGCCGTTCGCGGGCGAGCGTTACGTGCCGACTTGGGTCGAACAAGGAGGGCGTTGATATGCAGGTGTTATCAACGGATCTATTGGTGATTGGAGCTGGCCTTGCCGGCTTGCGTATCGCCATCGGCGCGCGAGACCGCGGACAAAATGTCGTGGTCTTGAGTCTGGTGCCGGCAAAACGCTCTCATTCTGCCGCCGCACAAGGCGGTATGCAGGCCAGTCTTGCGAATACCCTCAAGGGACACGGTGATAATGAGGATGTGCACTTTGCCGATACCGTTCGCGGCAGTGACTGGGGTGCTGATCAGGATGTTGTCCGAATGTTCAGCCATATGGCCCCGAAGGCAGTGCGTGAACTTGCATCCTGGGGTGTGCCATGGAACCGGGTGGAGCGCGGCGATCACAGTGCCATCATTAACGGTGAGCGCGTCACCCTTACCGAAAGCGATGATGCGCACGGATTGATCACGGCGCGCGATTTTGGTGGGACGCGAAAATGGCGCACCTGTTACGTCTCTGACGGTACTGGGCATTCGATGCTCTACACGGTCAGCGATCAGGCGATGGCCCGCGGCATCCGCGTGCTCGAACGCACCGAAGCGCTCGCGCTGTTGCATGATCATGATCGTTGTGAAGGCGCGATCGTGCGCAATCTGGTCACTGGCGAATTGTTCGCGGTGACCGCGCGAGCTACCTGTATTGCCACCGGCGGATTTGGCCGTTTATATCGTGTCTCGACCAATGCAATCATCAATGAAGGGATGGGGGCTGCGATTGCGCTCGAGACCGGGCACGCGGCGCTTGGCAACATGGAAGCCGTTCAGTTTCATCCAACCGGAATTTTTCCTTCCGGCATTCTGGTGACGGAGGGTTGCCGTGGCGACGGCGGCTTGCTCCTCGATGGTAACGGCCATCGCTTCATGCCGGATTACGAGCCCGAGAAACGCGAATTGGCCTCGCGCGACGTGGTTGCGCGACGCATGGAGCAACATCTTGCTGCGGGCCATGGTGCGACCTCAAGGTTCGGACATCATCTGTGGCTGGATATTCGACTGCTTGGCTCCGAGCACATCAATGGTCGGCTGCGTGAGGTTAAGGAGATCTGTGGAAATTTCCTCGGCATCGATCCTGCCCAGTCGCTGATCCCGGTCCGCCCGGCCCAGCACTATTCGATGGGTGGCGTACGCACGGATTATCGCGGGGAAAGCAGAGGTCTGCGCGGGTTGTTCTCGGCTGGTGAGGCAGCCTGCTGGGACATGCACGGGTTTAATCGGCTTGGCGGTAACTCGGTTGCAGAAACGGTGGTAGCCGGCATGCTGGTGGGGGAGTATATCGCTGATTTTCTGCAGTCGCCTGAGGGGCAGCTGACGATTTCCACGGCGCTTGTGCGGGAGCAATTCGATGCACAGGCCAGCGCATTGACGGCGCTTTGTGAGCGTCCCGATAAAGCCAATCCCTTTGAGTTGATTCGGTCAATGCAGGAGATCATGACCGATAAGGTCGGTATATTCCGTTCCGGTGAAGCGCTGGAGGAGGCCGTAAGCGGTTTACAGGCGTTGTACCGACGCAGTCGCTATTTGGGTATCGCAAGTCAGGTCCGAGGTGCAAACCCGGAGCTCGTTGCCGCGTATCGGTTGCCGCGTATGCTCAAACTGGCCCTGTGCACGGCGCAGGGTGCACTCGCGCGTACCGAAAGCCGCGGCGCGCATCACCGCGACGACTATCCGCTTCGAAATGATCGCGATTGGCTGAAGCGAACGCTTGCGCGTTGGCGCGATGACGATGCGGATCAAGCGGATCTTGACTATGAGCCGCTGGACATCAACCGCATGGAGTTAGCGCCGGGTTGGCGCGGATATGGTGAGCAAAATCATATTCCTCACCCGGACGCCGGGCAGCGCGAGGCGCAGGTACAGAGCGTCAAACGCGATAGTAGTCGCGATCGCTTCGAGCAGCAGCGCGCCTTGCTACCGTTTCTTGATCAGTTGCCGGAAAAATGGCGAGGGCGCAACGAGCGTCTCGGGGAGGACGGCCAATGACAGAGTCCGGCAGAGCATTGCGTATCTCGGTACTGCGCCATAACCCGAATGACCCAGACAGTGAACCGCACATCCAGACGTTCAATGTGACCGAAACGGCGGGTATGACGCTATTTATTGCGCTTACCGATATCCGCGAGAATCAGGACCCGACCCTGCAGTTTGACTTTGTGTGTCGGGCCGGGATCTGCGGCTCGTGCGGCATGCTGATCAATGGCAAGCCCGGGCTCGCTTGTCGCACCCAGACCAAAGACTTCGATGACGAAATCATGCTCGCGCCATTGCCCGTGTTTCGCTTGATTGGTGATCTCTCGGTCGATACCGGAGCATGGATGCAGCGCATGTCTGACCGGCTCGATGCGTGGTTGCACACCGGCTTAACAGCCAATGTGAATGCTTTGGAGGAGCGCATGGAGCCCGCTTTGGCTCAGGAGATATACGAGCTCGATCGTTGTATCGAATGCGGTTGCTGCATAGCGGCCTGCGCGACTGCGCAGATGCGCGACGATTTTGTGGGCGCTGTCGGCCTGAATCGGATCGCTCGTTTTCGCGTTGATCCGCGCGACCAGCGAAGCGATGCCGACATGTATGAGCTGATTGGCGACGACGACGGCGTGTTCGGATGTATGACGCTGTTGGGCTGCGAAGATTATTGCCCCAAACAATTGAGCCTCGGGACCCAGATTGCGTGGTTGCGACGACGAATGGTGATCGCATCGAGTCGAGGATAACCAAATTCCCAAGATTTATTGGCCGTGCCTATCAACTAGCTTCTAGAATGTAAGCAGACTTTCTCGGAACTGATTGAATATGGATTGGCAGGCTTGGTTTACCATTGCGCTCACGGCGTCGGTGCTGGTGACTCTGGTCACGTTGCCGCGCTTGAGTTCAGACGCAGTGCTGATGGGCGCTTTGATGATCCTGAGTGTTGCCGGCATTCTGTCGCCTGAAGAGGCGCTTGCAGGGTTCAGCAATCCAGGGCTGATTACCGTTGCCGCGATGTTCGTGGTTGCTGCCGGCGTACGTTCGGCCGGCGGAGTCGATATGATCGTCGAGTTGCTGCTGGGCCAGCCTGGCGGCGTTCGCCGCGCAATGGCGCGATTGATGTTGCCGGTGGCTGGTTTATCCGGCTTTCTGAACAACACCCCTGTAGTTGCGACGATGATACCCGCGGTCAGCCAGTGGTCGCGCAAGATTCGGATTTCGCCCTCGAAATTGATGATTCCGCTGAGCTATGCCTCGATCCTCGGAGGCACGCTAACGATCATTGGCACCAGCACCAATCTGGTTGTAAATGGTCAGTATCAGGTGCTTACCGGCAAGCCCGGGTTTGATATGTTCGACATCACGCCGATCGGCTTGATTGTCCTCTTGGGGGGCAGTGCGTTTCTCTTGATAGCGGGACCTTTTTTGCTTCGCGAGCGTCAAAGTCCGGATCAGACCTTTTCCGATACGCGTAAATTCACCTTCGAAGTGGCGGTTGCAGCTGACGGGCCGTTGGTAGGAAAGACCATTCAACAAGCTGGTTTGCGTAATTTGCAGCGCATTTTCCTGGCCGATATCGAGAGAGACGGAACCATCATCGGCGCGGTGTCTCCGCAGGAAGTCTTGCGCGGTGGTGACCGACTGGTCTTTGTTGGTGAAACCGAAGCGATCGTGGATGTGTTGCGTATCAATGGTCTGGTGCCCGCTGTGGGTAGCCAACCCTCGCTTGAGAAGAATTTCCCGGAGCGTCGACTGATCGAAGCCGTCGTTGCCCCGGGCTGTGAAGCCATTGGTCGTGACATTCGCGCTGCACGTTTTCGTGATCGTTACGGCGCGGTTGTGTTGGCGGTTGCGCGTAATGGGGAGCATATTACCGGGCGTCTGAGCTCTATTACGGTGCAGGCTGGCGATGTTTTACTGCTGGAAACCAATTCATCTTCCACCGGGCGTTTGCGCAACTCGCGCGATTTTCTGCTTATCAGTGAGCTGACACACGAACTTCCTGATCACAGTCGCGCATGGTTGTCATGGGCAGTGTTGTTCGCGGTCGTGCTGCTTGCCGCGACCGGTACAACGAGCATGTTGAACGCTTCGTTGTTAGGCGCAGCAGCGATGATCGGCACCCGCTGTTTGCGTGTTGGCGACGCCCGGCGCAGTCTTGATCTCGCGGTTTTGATTACAATCGCGGCAAGTTTTTCGCTTGGTAATGCGCTGGAAAAAACCGGTGCGGCGCGAATAATTGGCGATAACTTGATGTTGCTCGCCGGTGGTAATCATTGGCTGTTACTGGTGCTGACGTACTTCAGTGTGATGTTGCTGACTGAGATGATCACCAACAACGCAGCTGCGATGTTGATGCTGCCGGTGGTGCTTGCGATGGCCGATGCATCAGGGCTCAACGAGATACCGTTTGTGATCGCCGTGATGTTTGCAGCCTCGGCATCATTTGCAACGCCGTTGGGTTATCAGTGCAACCTGATGGTCTATGGACCGGGCGGATACCGGTTTACGGATTTTATGCGGATCGGTATACCGATGAATCTTCTGGTTGCCGCTATTACCCTGATAACGGTGCCGATGTTTTTTCCGCTTCAGGCCTGAGGATCAGTAAGTGCAGCGTGGCTGCTGCACTCAGCCACCGCTAACAACCACCCGCTTGGCGCCGTTACTTTCAAGCCAGGCGACAACCCGCGGCACGATGTCCCCGCCAAGCACAATTGCATTGTCCTCGACATTACCACTGGTTCCGAGCGCTTTGCGCAAGACGGCGCTTAATGCAACGAGGTCAGTATCCGCAGCGAAGCCCTTGATCACAGTCGCAGTTTTGCCGCCGCGTCCTTTGCGCTCCCTGTTAACCACGAGTTTGGTATTTAGCGAGTAAGTGCTGGTAGCCCCGCCGGTTGGCTCATCGACAACAGCATCTATATCGTCGCCCGGTGCTAAGTCTGCTTTGATGCCTGCCAGGGCCGCGAAGGGATTGTTGATTGTCGAGTCGCCTGAAACCGACCAGTCTTTGCGTTTCTTGCTCATCTGAAAATTGCATTCAAGACGGGATGAAGAGGGAAGCGGGCTCAGCACAGAGGCTGACTACGTCCAGTTGACAACCTTTTGGCTGAGCCCGTGCTCAAGAAGCGTTATTCAGCGCTGGCCTTTTTTGTCAGCGACAGCGCAGCACCTTCCAGGAAGGTCGCTTCAATCTGGTCGCCGACTTCAATCAGTTTGAACTGCTCCGGGTCGGCTACATGCACAACCATGGAATTTTCAGCCCCCTCCAGTGATACCTGCATGGTCTCCGGATCGACCGCAACGACGTTGGCAACGCCGTTTACCATGCGATCAATCACGCGAACCCCACCATCTTCCTCATCGATCGGAGCGCGACCTTCCGCTACCGTTTCAATCCGGCCAACCGCCGCTTGTCCGTTCTTATGCAGCTCCAGTGTGAGCGAGCGAGCGTATTCGACAGTGACCATATCACCAACTGCAACGCTTTCAAGATTCTGAACATCGGGACCCACCGTCAGGTTGAATTCACGACCTTTGGGGCCGACCAATGTCGCGCGACGCGTCTCGACATCGATGGCTTTAACTTCAGCGCTGACTTGAATCACATCAGCCATGGTCTTCTTGCCCGGAACGCTCAAAGAAGCGCTCATGCCGGCTGGCTCCGGAATGGTTTGTGCCATCGTGATTGCGCTGGTCGTGCCGATCAACGCAACGGCCAAAAGTGTTTTAAAAGATGTCATTACTGTCTCCGTGGGAAGTGACTGTTTATTCAGAAGTCTCGCGAGTGTAGCACGGCGGTCTGGGCAGGTTAAGGATACCCGAGCTCATTCAAGGTGATCGTGATCTCATCGAGAATGGTCGGATCGTCAATGGTTGCGGGCATTGACCACGTCTCACCATCCGCAATTTTGCGCATCGTTCCCCGAAGAATTTTGCCTGAGCGCGTTTTCGGTAAGCGAGCAACAACGCCGCAGGTTTTAAAGGCAGCAACGGGTCCTATTTTTTCTCGGACGAGTGCAACACATGCCTTGCTGATGGCTTGGTTATCCTCGGTCACACCGGCTTTTTTGACGATAAGTCCAAGCGGCACCTGGCCTTTGAGCGGATCGGCAACACCAAGCACGGCGCATTCGGCAACCGCGGGGTGAGTCGCAAGCACTTCTTCCATGGCGCCGGTCGACAACCGGTGACCGGCAACGTTGATCACATCGTCCGTTCGCGACATCACAAATACATAACCGTCGTCATCGATATAGCCGGCATCGCCAGTTTCGTAAAACCCGGGATAGCGGCTGAAGTATGCGGAAATAAAGCGGTCCGGGTTATTCCACAAACTGGTGAAGCAGCCTGGCGGAAGCGGCAATTGGAGCGTCAATGCGCCCAGCTGTCCCGGCGCGAGCGCTTGTCCCTCCTGGTCAAGAACCCGAATGGCATAGCCGGGCACCGGCAGGGTTGGTGATCCGGGTTTAACCGGCAACGGCTCAACACCCATGAGGTTGGCGCAAATTGCCCAGCCGGTTTCTGTTTGCCACCAGTGGTCGATCACCGGTACACCCAAGTTGTGTTGCGCCCAGCCGAGCGTGTCCGGGTCGCACCGCTCACCCGCCAAAAACAGGGTTTGCAGGGAGGACAAGTCGTAGTGTTTCATCAGTTCGGCGTTGGGGTCTTCTTTGCGAATAGCCCTGAACGCAGTTGGTGCGGTGAATAACGCGTTGACCTTGTTATCGTGAATAACTCGCCAGAATGCGCCGGCATCGGGGGTGCCCACCGGTTTGCCTTCGTACATCAGGGTCGTCGCTCCGGCAACCAGCGGGCCGTAACAGATGTAGGAGTGTCCGACGACCCAACCGACGTCCGACGCTGCCCAGAAGACATCGCCGGGATCGGTGTTGTATACCGCCCTCATTGACCATTGGAGCGCAACCAGATAGCCAGCCGTGTCGTGCACCACACCCTTGGGCTGACCCGTCGTGCCCGAGGTGTACAAAATGTACAGCGGATGATTGGCCTCGACATCAACGCATTCCGCTTTGGCTGCAGCCGAGACCGCCTGATGCCAGTCGATATCCGTTTCACCCATTGGTGCCGTATATTGCGGACGCTGCAGAACGATGCTGTTCATTGGCTTGTGTGTTGCCTGCCTGATCGCCTTGTCCAATAACGGTTTGTACTCGATTACCCGATCAACCTCGATACCGCAGGACGCCGATAAAATCAGTTTTGGTGTTGCATCATCAATGCGCACAGCCAGTTCGTGAGCCGCAAATCCGCCAAATACAACGGAGTGAATTGCACCGATGCGCGCGCAGGCAAGCATCGCTATGACGGCTTCGGGAATCATTGGCATGTAGATCAGGACGCGGTCGCCTTTGACGACGCCCAGATCGCGCATCATTCCGGCTGTTTTGGCGATGACCGTTTGCAGCTCCAAAAAGCTGAATTGCTGCTTTATTCCGGTCACAGCACTATCGTGAATAAGTGCCGTTCGTTCGCCGTTGCCAGCGATAACATGCCGATCGATCGCATTGAAACAGGCATTGAGCGAGCCGTCCGGGTACCAGCGGTCAAACGGGGAATCAGTGCGATCGAGAATCGTCTTGGGAAATTGCTGCCAGTCGATTGCGGCGGCAGCAGCTGCCCAGAACTGTTCAGGATTTGCCAACGATTCGGCAAGCATGGCGCGGTGCGATAGTGACATCAGTTTGGCTCTTGTTATCCGGTGATCGACCGTATTGTGCCCGTATGCATGCCTTAACGAAACTGCAAAACGCGCGTATGCGGCGACGACTGCGCGCAATCCGGCGAAGTTTTTTGGGCTTATCCACACTTCCGGCGTTTTGGTGACTACTTAACTTGTTGCCCGTGTGGGCGCTGTGTATCGTCAGTCGAATGTTAGATGCGGGGCTTTTCTAATGCAGTCTGATTCGCCGGTAATTGGTTTTTTGGGGCTGGGCGCAATGGGGTCGGCAATGGTGCGTCGCCTGCTGGATGCTGATTTCGATGTCTGGGTTTGGAATCGATCTGAAGAGCGTTGCGATGCGCTGGCCGACGAAGGGGCGGAGGTTGCGGACTCACCAGCAGAGGTGGCGAGCGAATGTGATGTCATCATGATCTGCGTGTCTGATACCGCAGCGGTCGAGAGTGTGCTTTATGGGGCAGAAGGCCTCGCTGATGCGCTCTGCGAGGAGAATGTCGTGATCGATTTTTCCAGCATCGATCCGGTTGCAACGCGTCGATTCGCAGCAGATCTCGAGCAGCGTTGCGGTGCCAGCTGGATCGACGCGCCGGTTTCCGGAGGCGTTCCCGGTGCGCAAGCCGGTACGCTAGCCATCATGGTTGGTGGTGACGAGGATGATATTGAGTATGTCCGGCCATTGCTTGATGTCCTCAGTGATCGGGTGACGCGAATGGGGCCGGTGGGCGCAGGTCAGACGGCAAAACTCTGTAACCAGATGTTGGTTGGTTGCAACATGTTGGCAATTGCGGAAACCATTGCACTGGCCGAGCGCGCGGGCATTGATGCCGAGTTGCTGCCGGCGGCGCTGCACGGAGGTTTTGCCGATAGCACGCCACTGCAGTTGTTTGGGCCGAGAATGGCCGTGCGTGAATACGAAGCCGGGTTGGCGAAACTTGGGCTGCTGCAAAAGGATTTGGATAACGCATTGACTCAGGCGCGAGCCAGTGGCGCTGCGATCCCAATGAGTGCGCTTGCCGCGCAATTGGTGCGCCAGCGCGTTGCTCGCGGCGAGGCCGATGATGACTGGACCACCTTGATCGACTTGTACGCGGATTGATGCGAAATCTGATTTTCTCTCTGTGGGCACTGTTTTTCGGTGTATCGCTGCTAACCCTTGGTAACGGCTTGCAGGGAACTCTGTTGGGTTTGCGCGCAAGTTTGTCGGGATTTGAGACCGGCGTGACGGGTGCGGTGATGGCGTGCTACTACGTCGGTTATGTACTTGGCTCGCTGGTAACACCCGTACTGATAAGACGCGTTGGTCATATCCGGGTGTTTGCGGCGCTGGCATCGTTGGTGTCGTTTGCGCCCTTGGCGCATTCGCTCTTTGTATTGCCTTGGTTCTGGGCCGTGATCCGGATACTCGCCGGCATTTCCATGGCGGGGATTTTTATCATCACCGAGAGCTGGCTTAACAATGAAGCGAGCAATGAAAATCGTGGCCGCATGCTGTCGGCTTACATCATCGTTTGCCAGCTGTCGATGGCAGGCGGACAGTTCCTGCTCAATCTTGCGGATCCGCAGGGTTTTGAGCTGTTTATTTTGATGTCAGCGTTATTTTCACTGGCTGTTGTGCCTATCGCCTTGTCTCGACGATCGGCACCGACCTTTGTCGATACGGGCGACATTTCCTTACGCGAATTGTTTGCGCGGGTTCCGTTGACGGTGAGCGGCGTATTTCTGGTCTCGCTGGGTTACGGCGCGTTTTACGCCATGGGCTCGGTATATGCGTTGCGCACCGGATTTGAGAGCTCTGACATCGCGGGATTCATGGCGGCAGCTTTGTTTGGTGCGGTTGTATTGCAATGGCCGCTGGGGATGATGTCCGATCGGGTGGACCGTCGCAAATTGGTGCTTGCCGCTTGCCTCGGTGTTGTCGCGGTTGGTGTTGCCCTCGCCGTCTTACCCAAGGGCATGCCGGTTACCGTGCAGCTACTGATGTTTGTGTTTGGCGGACTTTCATTTCCGCTGTACGCGTTGTTCCTCGCGCTCGCCGGTGATTATCTTGAACCCGGCATGTTGGTCGCCGCCTGCAGTAAAATCGTGTTGATCAACGGCGCGGGATCAGCGCTCGGTCCGCTCGCGGTTGCCGTGTTGATGGAGAGTGCAGGCACCTGGGCCTTTCCATTGTTTATTGCGACAGTGCACCTTGCAGCTGCGTCTGTCGTGTTTATGTTGATGCGCAGGACGAGGATCATCCAACCCGAAAACTCGCCCCATTTTGCGCCGGTGTCATCGCAAGCGTCGTTTATTGCGGCGGAAATGGCGGGCCGTGAAGCGAATGATCTGCCTGAGCCGGAAGCGGATCCGGATGAGCCCGAGCTCAACGAACCGGAACTTGCAGTGTCTCCTTGACCGTTTCCATGACAACGTAACTGGTGGATTCCTGTACGCCCGGAAGGCCAAGCAGAGTGTCACCTAAAAAGATGCGGTAGGCATTCATGTCCGCGACTCGGGCTTTGATCAGGTAGTCGAAATTCCCCGAGACCAAATAACATTCCTGCACCTCAGGGAGCTGGTATGCAGCTTCTTTGAACTCCGCGAAAATGTCCTGTGATGTTCGCTGCAGCCGTATTTGAACGAACACAACCAGACCCGCACCAAGCGCGTCGGGGTCCAGGATTGCGCCGAAGCCTTTGAGAACACCCTCTCGCTCGAGCCGGCGAACGCGCTCAATACAGGGCGTTGTCGTTAGCCCGACTCGCTGCGCGAGCTCCGAATAGGTGATGCGGCCGTCTTCCTGCAGGATACGGAGTATATTCCGATCGATTCTATTGAGTTCGCTGATTTTCATAATTTGGGTATTGAAAAGCAATAATTTCTGTTTGATGTCGACTAAAAAGAGTAAACCACTGTAAAACATCAAATATAAGAAAATAAATAACTAAAAATAGGAATATATTAGCTCCATCTTCTGCTTGCGAATCTGCGCAATGGCGTCAGTTCGGAGCTTTTCAATCTGCGTTACGAGGATGCAATCATGCTTGTCGGAGTCCCTACTGAGATTAAAAACCACGAGTACCGAGTCGGTTTGACCACTGCCAGTGTTTTCGAGTTGGTGCACCATGGTCATAGCGTTCTGGTGCAATCAGGCGCCGGTGTCGGAATCGGGCAAACGGATGATATGTACGAGGCCGCTGGCGCCGAAATTGTGAACAGCGCCGAAGAGGTTTTTGCCCGGGCAGACATGATTGTGAAAGTAAAAGAGCCTCAGCCGCACGAGTGCAAGATGCTGCGTGAGGGACAGGTTTTGTTCACCTATCTGCATTTGGCGCCGGATCCGGAGCAGGCGAATCTGTTGCTTGAGTCCGGTTGTATTGCAATAGCTTATGAAACCGTAACCGGTCCCGGTGGTTCGTTGCCGTTGTTGTCGCCGATGAGCGAAGTGGCCGGACGCATGTCAATACAGGCGGGCGCTCATTGCCTTGAAAAAGAACAGGGTGGATCCGGCATGTTACTGGGCGGTGTTCCAGGTGTCGAAGCGGCCAAGGTCGTGGTGATCGGGGGAGGCGTTGTGGGTACCAATGCGATCCGTATGGCAATGGGAATGGAAGCTCACGTCACCGTCATTGATCGTTCGCTCCAGCGTCTGAAGGAGTTGGATTTTCAGTTTGGCTGCATGCTCAACACAATCTACTCAACGCGAGAAGCGTTGGAGAGATATGTTCTGGGTGCTGATTTGGTCATAGGCGCGGTCCTGATCCCCGGCGCCGCAGCGCCGAAGCTCGTGAGTCGTGAAATGGTATCGGCGATGAAGCCCGGATCCGTGTTGGTTGATGTGGCGATTGATCAGGGGGGCTGTTTTGAGACAAGTCGTCCTACCACACATTCGGATCCCACCTATAATATCGGTGGTGTGGTTCATTATTGCGTTGCCAATATGCCTGGAGCGGTAGCGCGCACGTCGACGTTTGCCCTGAATAATGCGACATTGCCGTTTGTGCTGGCGTTAGCGGACAAAGGGCATGAACGCGCGTTGGCCGATGATCCACACCTGATGAATGGGTTAAATGTCGATCGCGGACGAATCACCTGTCCGGCGGTAGCCGATGCGTTGGGCTTGACCTGCGCCTCACTGCCGACTACGGTTAGCGAAGTAGTGGGTGCATAAACGCAGAGGAGAAACACAGCTTGCCCGCAGGCAATCCAAGAATAGCCATCATTGGTGCGGGCATGTGCGGTTTAACTGCTGCTATTTCGCTGGCTCCCCACGCTGACGTAACCGTTTTTGAAAAGTCGCGTGGTCTTGGCGGTAGGATGTCAACACGACGCCATGATCAATTCATGTTCGATCATGGCGCGAGTTTTTTTACCGTCGATTCACCTGAGTTTGCCGAATTTATTGAGCAGCGCACAGACGTTGTCAGTGAATGGTTGCCGGCGATGCAGGCCGGCGCACTTGAGCGAACTGAGCGTACGTATGTGTGCTCGCCAACCATGAATGCACTGGTCAAGCAAATGGCCAACGGCGTCAAGGTGGTCACGCAAACCGAGGTTGCGGCGCGACAACAGCGCCACAATCAGCTCTGGTCATTATCGGATACCCATAACAATCACCTCGGGCAGTTCGACTGGCTGGTCTGTACTGCGCCGCCACTACAAACCTTGCAGCTGCTGGGAGACTATCTACCGACGCCGTCGAAGTTGCGTCGGGTGAATATGCGTCCGGTGCATTCACTGATGCTGGGGCTGAGCACCGATTGGGCTGAGAGGTGGGATATTCAGTTACCGTTCAGTAGTCTGATCGACCGCGTCGTGATTGATTCAGAAAAGCCGGGACGAACCGGCTGCGGAACCTCGGTCACTGTCCAAACCATTTCGACTTGGTCAGAGCTGAGACTTGATTATGAACCCGCGAGTTTGGCCGATGCGATTTGGAAGAACTTGAGCAATGTTGTCGGCTTAACATTGGATGATGTGGTGCATCGAAGCGTACATCGTTGGCGCTACGCACTCGTTGACAGAATGACCGTCGCGCCGATGCAATTTGATGACGAGCTCCGTGTCGTTGCGGGCGGAGACTGGAGCGAAGGGAATTCGGTCGAGGATGCGTGGAAAGCAGGCCGCGCAATTGCGGCTGCTATCCTTGACGCGCTATAACTTTTGCTCAGCGATTCTTAGCGCCACTCCCAGCGTGTCGACGATTTCATCGACCTCGGGCTCGCCGATAATCAGCGGTGGACAGACGGCGATATTATTCCCGCCAAGCGCCCTGACAATCACTCCATTGTCCTGAGCGGCCTGCTGGACGGTCGCCGCTGCTATATTGGTCTCGAACGGCGTCTTTTGGGCCTTGTCCGCTACCAGTTCCAGCGCCGCGATCATGCCAACCCCTCGTACTTCACCAACCAGCGGATGTGACGCGAGTTCGCGCAATCGTTTCTGCAGGTAGGCGCCGGTTTTGGCAGCGCGAGCATAAATGTTATCGCGCTCATAGATTTCAAGTGCCTTGAGCGCTACCGCGCAGCTTGTGGGGTGGCCCGAGTAGGTGTAGCCGTGACCGAAACTGCCCACACGTGTCGAGGGCTCGACCATCGCATCGTAGAGCGTGCCTGAGATAACCGCCGCAGACAGCGGAAGGTATGCCGATGTGAGCGCTTTCGCCAGCGTCATCATATCTGGCTTGATCTCAAACGTGGTTGCGCCAAAATCGTTGCCTGTGCGGCCAAATCCACAGATGACCTCGTCATCGATGAGCAGAATATCGTTTTTGCGCAGAACCTCCTGAACACGCGGCCAGTAGTCAGCAGGCGGGACGACCACGCCGCCGGCGCCGGTGACCGGTTCGGCAATGAATGCGGCAATTGACTCTGCACCCTCGCGCGCAATCAGAGCTTCAAGATTAGCGACCAGACGATCGCAAAATACACTTTCGGATTCGTCGGCCAGGCCGTTGCGATAGTAGTGCGGTGAATCTGCACGAATCACGCCGACTGCTTCGAATGGTGGGTCAAAGTGGGTGTGGCAGCCACCTAAGCCAGTGAGCGCGCTGGCGGCCCACGTCAGGCCGTGGTAGCCCTTATCCCGAGCGATGATTTTACGTTTTTCCGGCTTGCCGATCGCATTGAAGTAATAGCGCAGGAGCTTGATGTGCGAATCGTTGGCGTCTGAACCCGAACTACCAAAAAACACGTAGGCGTTGTCGACCGGGACAATACTGGAGAGTTTCTCGGCAAGGTCCATACCGACTTGGTGCGATTTGCCGCCAAACATATGCGAGAACGACAAAGCCCGCATTTGCTCCGTCGCGGCTTCAATCAGTTCTTCGTTGCCGTACCCGAGCGCGGTGCACCACAGTCCTGACATCGCCTCAAGGTAGCGGCGCCCCCGATTGTCGTAAACAAAAGCGCCGTCAGCACGCTCGATAATCAGCTGTTCGGTTGCCGACAGGTTGGTGGTTGGGTACAGAACATGCGACATTTGATATTCCTCTGTTAGACACCGCCCATGCAGAGATATTTGATCTCCAGGTAATCGTCCATCCCGTACTTGGAGCCCTCTCGGCCTTGGCCGGATTCCTTGACGCCACCGAATGGCGCTATCTCGGTTGAAATGATGCCTTCGTTTATGCCGACTATGCCGTACTCAAGCTGTTCGGCCACTCGCCAGACGCGACCGATATCCCGAGAGTAAAAGTAGGCGGCGAGTCCAAACGGCGTATTGTTGGCCATCTCAACGACTTCTGCTTCAGAACTGAAGCGGAACACCGGTGCTACCGGCCCGAATATTTCGTCGTTGAAGACGCGCATGGTGTCGTTTACGTCTGTCAGGATTGTGGGCTCGACAAAGGCATTGCCAAGTGCTGAACGCTTACCTCCACACACAACCTTGGCGCCATTGCTGACTGCATCCTCAATGAAATTGAGCACGTCATTGGCGGCGCCCTCATTGATCAACGGCCCCATGGTGACGCCTTCCTCGGCACCGTTGCCGAGTTTAAAGGCAGCCACTGCATCGCTGAGTTTCGCAACAAAGGCGTCGTATATGCCATCTTGCACCATCAGCCGGTTTGCGCAGACACAGGTTTGACCGGCGTTACGGTATTTGGATGCCATCGCGCCGGCGACAGCTTGATCGAGGTCTGCATCATCAAAAACGATGAAGGGTGCGTTGCCGCCGAGTTCCATAGACGTACGCTTGACCGTTCCCGCGCAACGCGCCATCAATGTTTTTCCGACCGGTGTGGAGCCGGTAAACGTCAGCTTCCTGACGATTGGGTTGTCGCATAGTTCGTTGCCGATCTCTGATGTACGCCCCGCCAGCACATTCAACAGGCCTGCAGGTAATCCGGCGCGCTGCGCGAGCTCGGCAATGGCAAAGGCAGACAGCGGTGTGGCGTTTGCCGGTTTGCAGACGACGGCGCATCCGGCAGCGAGTGCGGGTGCGATTTTTCGACCCAACATGGCGCTCGGAAAATTCCACGGCGTAATGCAGGCCACCACGCCAATCGGTTGCTTGATCACGACGATGCGCTTGTCGGTTCCATGTGCGGGAATCGTGTCGCCATATACGCGTTTGCCTTCCTCGGCAAACCACTCGATAAAATTGGCGCTGTAGGCAATTTCGCCACGTGCTTCTGCCAGCGGTTTGCCCATTTCGGCGGTGAGGATTTGTGCAAGATCCTCCTGATTGGCCATCATCAGATCAAATAGCTTGCGTAACACCATCGACCGCTCTTTCGCCGTGCGACCAGCCCATTCTTTTTGCGCGCGTTGTGCGGCTTCAATGGCGCGTCGGGTCTCGGCTGTACCACACTGTGCTACCACGGCCAGACGTTCACCCGTAGCCGGGTTACAGACGTCAAATTCTGCACCGCTGTCCGCAGCGACCCATTCGCCATCGATATAGGCTTGTGAACGTAACAGTGAGCTGTCTTTGAGTTGTAGCGCCATATTGATCTCCGTGGTGGCCAATGGATGTTTGTTTGTCCGGTTGAGTATAGCGATGAGGCGCATCGAATCCGATAACTATCTTGGGGTGTGATGCGGTATTCTTTATCCCAGTCCAGTTAGTAAGGAATCGACCCGATGTTCAGTTTTGAGTCAAGCGCAGGAGATGCCGTCAATATCCAGGTCCATGATTGGCCGTCAGCCAAGCCCAGGGCTACGGTCATTGTTGCGCACGGTGCAGCCGAACACGGCAAGCGGTATGAACGGCTGGCAATGGCATTGAACGCGGCTGGGTATTCGGTGCTGGCTCCGGATCATCGTGGTCACGGTCTGACCGGTCAGGCACAGACGCTTGGCGTCTTTGCGTCCGATGACGGATGGAACAGAGCGGTTGCGGATATCAGGCAACTTATCGGAATCGCGCGCGAACGTGCAGCGGTGCCGGTTGTGCTGATGGGGCATAGTATGGGTTCGTTTATGGCGCAGCAGTGCATCGCCGAATTCGGTCATGAGCTTGATGCGGTGGTGCTCAGTGGTTCAACCATTCTTGATGGTTTTGGTGAGCTGGTTCCTGTTCTTGCCGCCGAGATTGAGCAGCAGGGCCGAGATCTGCCCTCACCGGTTATGACTCAGATGATGGGAAGCGGTATGGGCGGTGAATTCACCGACGGCGACACCGGGTACGAGTGGTTGAGCCGCGACAAGGCCGAAGTTCAAAAATACGTCGACGATCCGTTGTGCGGATTTGGGCTGAGCAGCGGTGCATGGTACGACATGATTGCCAATAATCGTCTGGCATCGGGACCAGAGGGCTTCGCTCACACACCGAAGTCGTTGCCGATCTATTTATTTGCCGGCGACAAAGATCCAATCAACGGTGCGCTCGCCGGCGTATATGCGCTAGAGAATCTTTATGCCGCTGCCGGCTTTTTGTCGGTGATCAGTCGCTATTATCCTGATGGACGACACGAGATGCTCAACGAAATCAATCGCGACGAGGTCACCGAAGATCTGATTCGTTGGTTGAACGAAAACGTCTGACTTACTAGCCCGCTTCGGATTCGGCCCCGGCCGTTGTGCGCAGTAGCCCCCTGAAAGCGCGGGTCGCGGTGCTGCGGCCCTGAACGACTTCGAACACCTCGTGAGCCAGGGGCATCTCAATGCCATATTGCGCGGCAAGCTGCATCACGACCGGAGCGCTTTTACGCCCTCGGCGACCATGTACATGCTGGCGATAATGTCGTCAATGTGGCGTCCTTTGCCAAGCTCGACCCCAACTTGTCGATTGCGGCTTTGAGGGCTGGTGCAGGTGGCTACAAGGTCGCCAAGCCCCGCCAATCCGGCAAAGGTTTCCGGGCGTCCACCCATAGCCACACCGAGACGAGTGTTCTCAGCGAGGCCGCGGGTAATCAGCGCCGCGCGGGTATTGTCACCTGCGCCCTGGCCATCGCCCATGCCGACAGCAATCGCAGTTACGTTCTTGAAGACGCCCCCGAGTTCACATCCGACAACGTCTGTGTTGGTATAAACGCGGAACAATCCACTGGAAAACAGGTTCTGTAAGGACTTGCAAATGTTTTCGTCACTAACCGCAATCACGCTGGCCGCGGCAAATCCGGACATGATCTCGCGGGCAAGGTTGGGGCCGGTGAGAACGCCCACAGGGTGTCCGGGCAACACTTCCTCGATAATTTGCGTCATGCGCAGCCCGGTGCCAGCTTCAAGGCCTTTGCTTAGACTGATAATCGGAACCCACGGACGAACTGTTTCTCGAATGTCTTCAAGAGCGCCCCGAAAGCCCTGCGAGGGCACGCCAACAATGACGACGTCAACGTGCGCGGTGGCTTCTTCGATGTCGCTGGTCGCCGTTAGGTTGGGATGCAGGGTTGCACCGGGCAGGTAGCGCTCGTTGGTGTGGTTGCTATTGACCTCGTCGACCGTGGATTTATCGCGCGCCCATAAAATGGCAGGTGCGTTCCGGGATACAATCGATGCGACAGTCGTGCCCCACGATCCACCGCCTAGAATTCCTACTTTTAGTTTGTTCATTATTGTTCCTGCGCAGTCAGTGAGCGATCACATTACCAAGAGTTTCTCTGGTTTGAGGTCCAAGCAGAGTGTGGGTCAGTTTAAGTTCGGGGTCAAAGACGAACGTGCTGGGTAACACCTGAGGCTTTTCAATACCCAATGTTGCCGAGGGGTCAGCCTCCACCATGTCTGTTTCGATGCCAAGATCGTTGCCGAGATCGCGCAGAGCGGTTCCTGTGACGCCGTCGTAGTTGACCAGCACCACATGCACGCTATCCGCATGCTCTGCAGCGTATGCGTTCAACTCCGGAATCTCCTCCAGGCAAGGCTTACACCATTCTGCCCAGTAGTTGAGCACCAGCCAACGGCCATCTTTGTCGATCGATGAGAAGCTCGGCGCTACGTCCGCAGGCGGCGCGACGGGCTCGTCGTTGGTTGATTCAGAGCAGCCCGTCAGGCCCAGCGTGAGCCACGCCAGAGCGACAAATGAGATTGAATCAGTCCGAAGGCTGCGCAGTGTTGGCATGGTTTGAATGTGCTCCTTGATAGTCAAATAATTCGAGTAAGGTTGTGCTGAGGCCGCTGCGAAGATTGGTTTCGGTATCTCCCATCTGCGTTGCAGTATGCCTGAACCAGTGCGGGAAGTTTGGGTTGTCCGGCAGCTCAAGAGACTCGTGCGTGGACAATGCCGAGAGCAGATCCCAAAGGGTCGTTGACGCGGCATCGCTGCCGGGGACCAACGTACCGTTTTCGGTCACCCTGAGCAGATTATGGCTCAAGAGTCGCTCACGGACCTGCTGCCAACGGGCGGATGAAATGGTCTCTGTGCCCAATAGCCAGCCACGTGACAGCAACTCAGACTCGGCCAGTGTCTGCCCGTTCTGGAGCCGTCTCCACGCCTTTTCCAGAACGGCCAGCGCGATCATCAAGTCGGGTTGATACGCGGAGCGTTCACCGCGCCATGATGACAATGCGTTGACGAACTCTGCGCCGAACAGCAGCAGCAACCACGAAATATAAATCCAAAGCAAAAACAGCGGAAGTGCCGCGAAAGCGCCGTAAATCAATTGATAGCTACCCAGTCCGGCGGACCAGGCGAACAGATTTTTTACCGCGCCGAACAATGCCGTGGTCAGGATGCCGCCCAGCGCCGCGTGACGCAGCGGGACCCTGCAGTTGGGTACCGCCGCGTAGATCAGCGTAAACGTACCAAAGTTCAATGCGATGGGTAGAAGGCCCAGCAGGATATGGCTGGTCTGTTGGTTGTCGCTGAATATACTCAGTGAAAAGAGATAGGTGCTGATGATAATGCCCGCTCCCAGCAGCAGGGGTCCAAGCGAAAGTACGGCCCAGTACAGCAGGAAGTTGGCCAAACCGCTGCGTCCCTGCTTTACCCGCCAAATCTGATTGAACGAATTCTCAATGTTCTTCAGCATCAGGTAAGCCGACACGATCAGCATGACCGTACCTGCAAATGTCAGGTTGCGGGCCTTGTCGCTGAATGTCACCAGATAATCGAAGATATCCTCGCTGGTGCTGGCGACGAAATTCTCGAAAATCAACTTTTGAATTTGAGTGCCTGCTGACTCAAACATCGGGAAAGCCGACAGTATCGTATAAAACACCGTAATCATCGGAACCAGCGCAAACAGCGTAACGTAGGTCAAAGCTGCGGCGCTTTGCTGGCAACGGTCTTCACGCAGTTTATCGATCAAATGACGGATGAATCCGCCTATGTCACGCAGAATATCTCGAAGAACAGTACGATCTTCCTCGAAACTGGCGGACGGAGCCGGGGCTGTCATGCGGTATACTCCCCAATTAAGATTGATGCATTAAACCAAAGGACATCAAAGGAAACCATGTCAGACGTTGTTGTTTACCATAATCCTCGTTGCTCCAAGTCTCGCCAGATGCTTGCGTTGCTCGACGAGCGAGGAATCTCATTTAAAACCGTTTTGTACATGGATCAAGGGTTGAGCGCCGAAGAAATACGCGCCTTGCTGGTTAAACTCGGCGCTACTGCACGAGACTTGCTGCGAACCAGTGAGGACTCTTACAAGCAACAAAACCTCGCCGATAAGTCCCTCGATGAGGCCGCTTTGATCGATGCCATGGTGAATGAGCCGCGCTTGTTCCAGCGTCCGGTTGTGGTTTGCGGCGATCGAGCGATGATTGCGCGGCCGGCAGAGTTGGCGTTGGAGATACTTCCGTGAGCCAGCCTTATGTGCTGGTGTTGTACTACAGCCTGCACGGATCGACTCGTGCCATGGCTGAACAGGTCGCGCGCGGCGTTGACTCGGTAAAAGGTATTTCGGCGCGCTTACGAACGGTTCCCAAAGTGTCGACCGGTTTTGATGAACGGCCGTCCGAGGAGCCCGATGATGGGCCGCTTTATTGTGAGGAAGAGGATCTGGTCAACTGCGCCGGTCTTGTCATGGGAAGTCCAACGCGCTTTGGAAACATGGCGGCGCCGCTGAAGTACTTTCTTGATGGCACGGCATCTCTTTGGATGGCCGGTGCGTTGATCGACAAGCCCGCTGGGGTCTTTACGTCGACTGCGAGTTTGCACGGTGGACAAGAAAGTACCTTGCTGACGATGGCTATCCCGCTGCTGCATCACGGGATGTACTTCGTTGGTCTTCCCTATAGTGAAGCGGGTCTTGGTACCACCACAACGGGCGGAACCCCCTATGGCGCTTCGCACGTGGCCGGGCAGCGGGGATCCAACCCGGTTGACGAAATTGAACAGGGCTTATGCCGTGCACTGGGTGCACGAGTTGCAAGCTTAGCCTTGAAGACCGGAGTGAACTGATGGATAACCTGATGCGTTTCCAGACAATTTGGGCGAAGCGGATAATGCTCCTGACGTTTACCGCTTTGGTCTTGTTCATAAGCATGAAAGTATGGGGTATCGATTCGCTCGAGCCGATGAGTCGGGCGTTTCTGTGGCTGATTGCCTGTCTACCCCTTATTTTGTTTTTGCCGGGTCTGGTGCGTGGCAATTGGAAAACCTGCCTTTGGTTGTGTTTTGTGTTGTTGCTGTATTTCTCGATTATTGTCACGCATTTGTTTATGCCGGGCGCCAGTACGGTCAACTGGCTGCAGCTGATTGCATTGTTACTGCTGTTTGTCTCAGCGATGATGTTTTCGCGGTGGCGCCAGCAAGAATTGAAGCCCAGTGGCCCGACACCCTGAACGGGTATTTGAACAGGAGTAATCTATGAGCAGCGATCGTCCCGGGCTACTGAGAAGAGTGTTTGGTGGACTCTGGAATCTACTGACCTGGATCCGGGGCGCTCTGGCGAACCTGGTTTTTCTGGTGCTGATCATCGCCGTGATTGCAGCGGTCTCTGTTGGCTCCAAACATGAAGCGATGCCGGCAGTGCCGGATGCGGCAGTGCTGGTATTGGATCCATCCGGCGTTATTGTGGAAGAGCGCACCTACAGTGATCCGGTCAGTGTGCTATTGAGCGCCGAACAAGGTCAGCAGTCAGAAACGGTCTTGTGGGATATGGTCGATGCCATCGATTATGCGGCTGACGATAGCCGTATCCAGTCGATGGTGATAACAACCGATTTTATGGCGGGTGCGGGTATCACCCGATTGTCTGAGCTCGCTGCTGCGATAGAGCGATTTCGCTCTGCCGGTAAGCGCGTCGTGGCGGTCGGCGATTCTTTCTCTCAGGATCAGTATCTGTTGGCATCACAGGCAGACGAGATCTGGATGCATCCGATGGGCAGCCTGATATTCACTGGTTTTGGTCAGTTCAGAAGTTATTACGCCGAAGCCCTCGCCAAGCTGAAAATTGATGTGCGCGTAGTTCGGGCCGGAAATTACAAGTCGGCGTTTGAATTTATTGAGCGCGACAATATGTCAGATGAGGCGCGCTTGGCGCAGACGGAACTCCTCGGAGAGTTATGGTCACGCTACACCGCATCAATCACCGAGCGACGTCAGCTCGACCAGTCGGCAGTGGATGATTTTGCGAACGGCCTGGCCGATATCATGGCGCAGTCGAACGGTGATCTGGCGGCAGCAGCCGTTCAACTTGGCTTCGTCAATGCGCTCAAAGGACGCAGTGAACGCCGCGAGTCGATACGTGCGCTGACGCCGGGCAATGACGAAGACAATCTTGTTGGGTTTCGCGAGTATCTCGATGCGATGAGACCGGCCTTCCCGATGGCTGAGAATCCGTCGAAGCCGGCGATCGGCGTGCTGATAGCCAGCGGAACAATCGTCGATGGAGAGGGCGCACCGGGCCAGATTGGCGGCGATGCGTTTGCCCAACGTTTACGCGATCTCGCCGAGGATGATGAATTGAACGCCGTGGTCTTGCGGATCGATTCGCCGGGAGGCTCTGCGTTTGCGTCGGAGGTCATTCGTGAAGCCGTTCTTGACCTCAAGAAAGCAGGTAAACCCGTAGTGGTGTCGATGGGCGCCGTGGCGGCGTCAGGTGGTTACTGGATTGCTGCACCAGCCGATCAGGTCTGGGCGAGTCCGACCACCATCACCGGCTCCATCGGTGTGATCGGTGCGATTCCCAACTTCTCGCGCGGCTTGTCCGAGCTCGGTATCAACAGCGACGGTGTTGGTACTACCGCGCTGTCGGGTGCGTTGGATCCGACCCGGCCGCTGTCTGAAGACGTTATAGCGATGGTGCAAGCCGGTGTTGATGATGTTTATCGGCGGTTTTTGACTATTGTCAGCGAGGGGCGAAGCCTTGAACAAGCACGCGTAGCCGAATTGGCCGAAGGACGAGTCTGGTCGGGTATTCGAGCGCACGAGTTTGGACTTGTGGATGAATTGGGTGGGCTTGATGATGCCGTCGCCGCTGCCGCTCAGCTCGCCGGGGTGGCTGACGATTACGAAACACGCATGCTGTCGCCGGAGCTCCCGTGGCAGATGCAGCTATTACAGCAGCTTGGTTTATCAACGCAGTATTGGACGCGCAATACGTTGCTGGGACTGTTGGGGTTCGACGCGTTGGTTCATATGACCAACGAGCCAATGATCACACTGATGTTGAATGATCCCGCTGGCCGTTACGTCCTTTGCGAGGGTTGCCCGGTTCCATAATCGGCCGGCGCTGGACCTCTTGAATCGTCGTGTTTCAGGGGTCCAGGAGTACCGGGAATTCGCGTAAAACCTTGCCATTTGGCCAGACAATTTCAACCAGCAGACTGACGAACGGCTCCGATAGTGGGCGCTCTGTGGTCACCAGGATCATGCCTTTGCCATTGCCATCGAGGAAAAGCTCGTAGCGGACGAAGGTATCCATCCCCATCGAATCAATTCCCATTAACGCGTAATCCTCGGCGGCCGCAGACCGAACTTTGATTTGCTCGCTGGTCAATGTGCCAAGTTGGTCAAGCGCAATCGACGCTTTTAACGGATCCCCAAGTCGGGATTTAAGCTCGAGATGTCCGACTTCCAGAGCCTCAGCGCCCATAGCCACACACATCAGCAGAGTCGCCGCCAGTATGCGACCGCTGGCCGCAATCGTTTCTTGAATCTTCTTTCCCATTTGTCGCTCCTGGCCTAGCCGCTGTCCGATCAGTATAGGCAGCTGCAGAGCACTCCGCTATGGTAACGCGCGATCTACGTCACGAAGCGCGCATTTGATCTACAATCAGTGGGTCCCCAATAAATATTTGAACAGGTGGGTAGGAAGCGGCGATGGTCTTGATCGATGAGGCGGCGATCCGTGCAATTTAACAGAGACAATAAAAGGCTTTTAAAGCCCTCACGGGTGCTTGGCAGTTGAGTACTGCATTGATCCTTTCGGGGGGCGGCGCGCGCGCGGCGTACCAGGTCGGCGCTTTGCGCGCCATTCTCGAGCAGAACCCAGCCGAGCGATTTCCATTTGACGTGATTTGTGGCACCTCAGCCGGTGCGATCAACGCAGCGTTTTTGGCAGCGCAGGCGCATCAGCCACAGGTAGCGATTACGGCGCTGTACGATGCGTGGAGCACTATACGCGCAGACGATATTTACGATACCGGTTGGTGGCCGGTGTTTTCGAATCTCGGGCGAATCATGTTGTCGCCGTTCAGCAGTTCTCAGCGTATCGCACCAAACTCGCTCCTCGATAGCGCGCCTTTGCGGCGCATGCTAAGTCAATGGATAGACTTTGACGCAATCAAACGAAATATTCATGCTGGTTACCTGAATAGTCTGAGTATTACTGCGATGGACTATTCTGACGGCGACTCAGTCTCGTTCTTTGCTTCCTCTGAATCGACTAGATGGGAGCGTCGATACCGTCGTGGCTGTGAGGTAGAGCTGGGCGTCGAACATGTCATGGCCTCGGCTGCAATCCCCATTTTGTTTCCTGCGGTTCGGATTGGTGAGCGCTATTTTGGCGATGGCGCGTTGCGGCAGCTGCATCCGATGAGTCCGGCGCTGAAGTTCGGCGCCAAACGCTTGTTTGTTATTGGTGTATCCTCTCCGGCTGCCCAATCGCCCGAGATGATTGAGCGCCGTCAGCCAAGCATCGGTCAGATGGCCGGGCATCTGCTCAATCGTGAGTTCATCGACAACCTTGATGCAGACATCGAAACAGCCAATCGATTCAATAGTATTTCTAATGCGATTGGCGCAGCGCAGAGCGAGGCGCTGAATCTGCAGAACATCGAGACCTGCGTACTGACCCCATCGATGCATTTCAATGAGATCGCTGTGCGGTTTATGTCGCGTCAGCCCCGGTCACTGCGGTTGTTGTTCAACACCCTTGGCCTGAGCAAACGGGGCGCTGGTGCAAGCTTTGCCAGTTATCTGATGTTTGATGGCGGATTTTGCTGGGAACTCATGCAGCTTGGCTATAAAGATGCGATGCAGCAAAAAGAGCGCGTGCGAGCGTTCTTGCATGGATCTTGATCTTCGCTTTAATGTTGTCGCTGCGCGGCCCATAATACCTTCAGTTACTGAATTCGAGGCGGACAATGCGGCGAAGATCCTCATCACAACTGCTACTGCTTGCATTAATGCTGCTACTGACCGGCTGCGCCGGGACATTTTCGGACGTCCAGAACCCGCGGCTGAGTATTTCAAGCGTTACAGTGTTGCCGACCGACAATCTCATGCAGTATCTCAAGGTTGGCGTGCGCGTGGTCAATCCCAATCCGTTTCCAATTGCAGCGGACGGGGTGTATATGAAAGTGAGCTTTAACGATGTAACGGTTCT
>Ga0181576_10000692_pt1 | contig 25271 bp, 19 predicted proteins | sample 101ome_22_FD_132464 | JGI IMG/M metagenome (GOLD analysis project Ga0181576, IMG submission 132464) | Coastal salt marsh microbial communities from the Groves Creek Marsh, Skidaway Island, Georgia - 101412BT metaG (megahit assembly) | ecosystem: Environmental > Aquatic > Marine > Intertidal... | reverse complement strand
CAGGCTGGGTTAAAGGGGGAAAAAATTGGGGACGCGGCCGTGTCTGAAGTGCATGGGAATTTCATTATCAACCATGGGCAGGCTACCACAGAACATGTGGTCGAGCTCATCCAAAAAGTCAAACAGAGGGTCGAGGAGACACATGGGGTGATTTTAGAACCTGAAGTCAATCTCCTTGGCCAATCTTGGAATAAATACCTCTCCTAGTAAACAGATGAAAAAAGATCCTAAAATAGTCATTCTCTCGGGCGGAATCGGACCTGAGCGTGAAGTTTCTCTCCGTTCCGGACAATCGCTCTTTGATTCCTTGTCACCCCGGTTTAATACTGAATTGCTCGACCTAAGGGACAAATCCTTGCCCGAACATTTATCCCCGAGCACGGATATTGTCTTTCCTATTATCCACGGGGAATTTGGAGAGGATGGTGAACTTCAAGAACTTCTTGATTCTGCTGGGTTTGAGTATTGCGGAAGTGGTGCAATTTCCAGCCGTCTTTGTATGAACAAAGCATTAACAAAAACGAGGGTGGCAAAAGAAGGGGTCAGAATACCCAAGGGCTTCAATTTTCAAAGCCCCAAAGATCTTAATCCGGAAGAAGTTTTATCAGCCCTTGGGGATCATTTAATTATTAAACCAACGGATCAGGGAAGCAGTGTTTCCCTCTTCCTTATTTCAGGCAAAAATGAATTGGAAGACCAGTTGCAAAACCTCAAAGATGGAAACTGGTTGGTCGAAGAGAGAATTTTTGGTCGTGAGGTAACCATTGGTGTATTAAACAATGATACACTTGGAGTTGTCGAAGTTATCCCAGTTGGCGGCGTTTATGATTTTGATAGAAAATACACACCTGGTTCTACCGAATATCGATTTCCAGCTATCATCGATCCGGAGACTGAAGTGGAGATCAAAGATTTTGCTTTGCGTGCCTACCAAAGTTGTGGATGCAGGGATTTCGCTAGGGTTGACTTTATAATTTGTGATGATGGACATGCTCACTTTTTGGAAATCAACACTCTTCCTGGTCTTACCCAAACCAGTCTGCTTCCCAAGAGTGCCAGCTCTTCCGGTTATAATTTTGATCAGTTAACTAAAAAGTTAATTTCACCAGCGATCGATAGGTATAACAACCTAACCGAAGATGATGCACCCTGTGCTGCCTGAATTTATGAGAAAGAAAAAGAAAGATGAACTGGCTATGCCATCCAGTTGGCGAAACCTAAAAAAAAGTTCTGCACGAAAATCTACTTCAGGAGTTGTTGTTCGTAGAAGGCTGGTTCAAGCTTTCCGGTTTTTAACGATCCTTGGATTGTTTTCCTTGGTGGTTTTCACAATCAAATACTCGATGGATGGGTCCAGCCACGGACCTTTGGCCCAGAATGATTTTATTGGTTCGTCCATGCCCGTGGAACGGGTGGATTTTAAATCGGATGGTGTGCTCTCTCCCAAATGGTTTTTAAGTTGGGTAGGGCCTTTCCGGAACCTCTCCCTGACCGAAATCAACCTGTCCAAGCTTCAAGAACAATTGCTTGCTGAAAATCAAATTACTGAAGCAAGAATCAAAAGATGTTTTCCTTCCACGCTGGAGGTTAGGATAAAGGAACGGGAACCCCTTCTTGTACTCAGGCTCAGAGATAAAAATGCTGGGTTTAAGGATTGGCTGGTTTCTTCGGATGGATGTTTGTACGAGGGGGAAGGGTATTCATCCCGGGTTTTGAATTCATTGCCTTCATTAAAAGTAGCCCCATCTTTGATCACAAAAGATCAGGAAAACAAAGCTTACGAAAACTTGAAAGATATGCCCATTGTTTCACCGTTGCTTGAATTAGCCCGATCTGAATATCCCGAGATCTATCGAGACTGGACAGTGGTTTCCTACACCCGACCCAGTGCCCATGATCCTGGAGCATGTGTAACGGTTAAGTCCAAAAGAGTTGGGAGCATTCGTTTTCATCCATCCGATTACGCTTCTCAGTTAAGAAGGCTCCGTTACTTGCTTGACGAACCCAAGTTCCTGCAGGCTTCACACATTCGTTCCATTGATCTTTCACACGGACGCTCAGTATTTGCGAATATTTAAGGAGAGATAACCGAAGTACGAAAAAGACACAAACGATCCATATGAGTAAAATAATAGGTGCTGTAGAAATTGGTACATCTGTTGCCAAAGTGTTAATTGGGGAAGTTTCCGAAGACAAAACTCTCCATATTGTGGGTAAATCAATGCGGAAAAATGAGGGGATGAGAAAGGGGGAAATCGTTGATTTCAGAAAAACTGCATCCAGTGTACATTCAGCCCTGGAGGAAGCTGAAAAAATGTCCGGAACTACGGTTGACTCGATTTATTTGGCTCAAACAGGTTCGCATCTCAAGGGAAGCCTTCTTAAGGGGAGTGCCAATGTGGCCTCTCCAGATGGCAGAGTATCCATAGACGATTTAAAATCTGCGGCCGAGGAAGCGAAAAGAAAACAGTCTGCGCCGGGGAGATCTTATGTCCATCATGTACGTATGCCAATCCGGCTGGATGGGCGACCTGTTGAAGATCCTGTAGGTATGATTGGGAACAATGTTGAGGTTTCATACTGGGCGATCGAGGGGGATGAATCCGCGATTCGTATGAACCTTGATCTTGCCCACCAATACAGTTTGGATGTGGAGGATTTAATTCTTTCTTCGATCGCATCTGCTACCTTAGTGGCGGGCCCTGATTTAAGAAGAGCAGGTGTTTTGGTGATCGATATTGGAGCAGGAGTAACGGACCTTGTTTTATACCAATCCGGTACGATTGTTTTTACCACTGTTATCCCAGTTGGGGGCGATCATCTGACTGGTGATTTATCAATGGGGTTACGGGTATTGGAGCCCTACGCCGAGGAGCTAAAGTTAGAGTACGGAAAAGCCCAACCCGACTCGTCCGACTCCGACCATGAACTATGGATCATTGGGAATAAAACGATTGGCGATCGTAAAATACCCAGAAAAGCGATTGCTGACATCATTCATGTCCGAACGGTGGAACTATTTGAAATCATAAGCAAAGAATTAGGGCCTTTACTCCAGTCGGGAGAACTGGGTGCAGGCGTCTTGTTAACGGGCGGCACCTCGCGCTTGCCTGGTATTGAACAATTGGCATCCAAAGTGTTAGGGGTGCCAGTATCTAAGGCGAGTTTCCCCGCTGGTGTAGGGAATGAACTGGCCCAAGCAGAAAATTCCACCGTTCTCGGCTTGCTTCATTATGGTTTAGAGGACCATCGCTTGCCTGGTGAGAAAAGTACAAAAGAGCACCCAGGTATTTTCAAAAAAATTGGAGGGTTTTTGGGAATCTAACCAAACTCAAGTTCACCCACTTTTTGACAACCATACCAAACCAACGACCCCAATGAGCCAAGAAACTTTTTTTGACAACAGCAGCAACTCGACCGTTCTTGAAAACTCCTACGGAATTAGGGCAAAAGTTATTGGGGTGGGGGGAGCTGGCATATCATTGGTTGATGGCTTGAGGTTCGATAATTTTGATTCGGTTGATAATGTAATTATTGATGTGGATATGAAAGCGATCTCTGAATCACTTTCCTCCCAAAAAATTTCATTCAGTAAAAGGCACACCCGGGGCATGGGGACAGGTGGGGATGTCGCTCTGGGAAAACGACTGGCTGAAGAGGAGAAAGATAAAATTCGCAGCCACCTGGAAGGAGTGGACTTGGTCTTTTTATTAGCCGGTTTAGGAGGAGGGGTAGGCGGAGGAGCGGCTCCTGTTATTGCCCGCCTTGCCAGAGAGCACGGGGCCTTGGTTTTTGCATTCACACCACTGCCATTTAGTTGGGAAAAATCTCGCCATGCCCAAGCGGAGGAGTGCCTCAATGACCTCAGGGTTCATGCGAATGCCGTAGTGCCATTGCCCAATGATTCATTGCTGCAAATGGGCGGGGCAGATGCAACCGCTTTGGAGTGTTTTGCGGAGGCGGGTCGGAATGTGAGCCGGGGAATATCCGCAATTTGTAACTTGGTTTTCAAAAAAGGAATGATTGATGTTGATTTTTCTTATTTGAGAAAAGTCTTTTCAGCCAGGTCAGGGAGAACTCTTTTCGGATATGGGAAAGGAACAGGTAAAGATGCCTTGAGAGAATCATTGAGGGATTTAATGGTCTGCCCCATGCTTCATATGCCGGATGTTTCCAAGGCTGCGGATGTACTGATGATTTTTATTCAGGGAGGCACATCGCTCACTATGGCGGGTTTGCAATCGGTTTCCAAAGAGATTAGAGATGCTTTTAAAGCGGGAGAGGATGTTGTTTTTGGGGCTCACGTAGATGAGAATATGGGGGATCAAGTAAACATAACGGTTCTGGGAGCCACTTCACTTGAGCCAATGATCAAACCAGCTGATGTCGCACCTGTTAGCCAGCAAGTTCTTGAATTATCCACCCAACCGAAACAATCTCACAAATCTAAGCTAGATTTAGACAGTGAAAGAAATGTGGAGGAAAATGCACAGTCCAAAAAGTTTAGAAGGAGAAAAAAGAGCGAAAATCTTGATCAAAACACTTTTCCCTTCATGGAAGCTCACAACCAAAGGGGCATTTTTGATGATCTTCCCAAACGAAATTTATATGAGGGCGAAGACTTAGATGTACCTTCTTACCTGAGAAGGGGCGTCAAAATTGCAATTTAACTTTAACTCGTATTTTCTCGTCATTCATATCAACTTGGTTTGATTGTTTGACCTGAACGGTTATTTAATTTTGATAGTTTGTAGATGAAGTCTCTCCTCACAGCATTTTCAATACTATTTTTGGGATGTCATCTCCTGACTGCAAAGGTTTCACATTTGTTGGTTTCCTCCCTAGGAGAAGGTGTTGTCCGAATGGATCAAACTGAGGCGGATAAGGTGATTGCTTCTTCCTCCTTTCTTCCCAGAGAAGTGTCCCTTCATGTGAAGCCCAAAAGTGGAATCGAAACCCTTGCCGCTGGTTACCAATTCCGATTTGGTGCATCCACTTCTTTCAAGTGCCAGGATGATTCTTTGGAAATTGCAACTGGTTCTTTGCTGATGCGTTCCAGAAAAATAACGAATAGGATAGATATTACCGGTCCTGAAGTCTCTTTAACTGTTTCTGGATCAGGAACATCTTTAATCCAGGTCGAACCCAATGGAGGGTTGAAGTGTGTTGGGCTTTTGGGATCCTTGAAATTTGGTTACCAAGATGGAACTGAAATCAACCTGCTTCCGGGTGAATTGGTTTTTACTGACTTAAAAAAAATGTCCTTTAGCGATAAAGTTACCATTGAACTCGAAAACCTTTTTGAGACCTCTTTTCTCATTTCCGGTTTTATGAACAGTTCCAGTTTTGAAAACGCGTTACAAAATGTGGCGAACTTACAAAAAAATGCCATTGCCAAGACTTACAATGCAAAGGTTGGTCGTGCGAAAAGCTCCTCCAACTTTGAAGTCATTTCCTCTTCTTCCCAAGTTTCTTCTCCTTCTCCCAGTGCTTTTACAAAGGAAAGCTATGAACTTCCTGAAAAATCTCCCTTAAATGAACTGCTCGGCCGTGCTCCCCAAAGATGGAGAAGTACGAGTAGTGTAAGCAACAATCCATCTGTGGACCCAAAGCCAGCTTCCGTGGAGGAAAAGCGCCCTTTCCCCAGCCGCTTGCTTAGGGGTCAATAGAGTTTCTCACTAATCCCATGACAAATTTAAGTTTTATTCCTGTTTTGGCATCTTCAGGTGACAGCGGTTACCTGTACGGCCTTTTCTTCCTTATCGTATCCTTGGTCATAGGGGCAGCCACCCGCCATTTTCTTCAACGAATCCCACTTCCCTTTACTGTATTACTGTTGCTTATCGGACTAGCAATGGGAGCCCTTAACCGGGCCTACGGTCCGCATGGTGGCCATGCTCATGCCGAGGGCCATGTGGCTGGAGAGGTTGGTGGGATATGGGATAAATTTGTTGATACGCTCAGCGGTGCGATTTCCTGGGGAGGGAACCTGGACGGACATTTGATTCTCTATGTCTTTCTACCGATCCTCATTTTTGAAGCTGGATTTGCTCTGGATGTGCACACCTTCAAAAAGTCGTTTTTAAATGCGTTTTATTTGGCAGGGCCAGGAATTGTTACAGCTACTGTAATGACAGGGTTAGCCTTTATGGGCTTGGTCACTGCTTTTGGTGGGACTGGGGGGGTCCTTGAAGATTGGAATGTCGATTCCGGGGCTTTTATTGTCCTGGCATGTATGCTCTTTGGTGCCGTGGTAAGTGCAACGGACCCTGTTGCAGTAGTCGCACTCCTCAAAGAGCTTGGTGCGAGTAAAAAGCTTGGGACATTGATTGAAGGGGAGTCTTTGCTGAATGATGGTACCGCCATCGTTGCTTTTGTCTTACTAATCGGAGTGGTTACCGGGGCAGAGCAATTCCTTGGTACTGGTAGTTTTATCGGCAGTGCTGCGATTGGATTTGGTAAGATTGGTGCTGCGGGTGGCCTGGTCGGTGTGCTGATTGGGTTAATCGCGATCCTTTGGGTGAGAAAGGTGTTTAATGATCCCCTCATAGAAATTACCGTGGTTTTAGTCACAGCTTACGCCGTGTTCTTTGTTTGCGAACATTTTTTCCATGTTTCCGGAGTTCTTGGTTTGGTTGCACTGGGAATTGTGATGGCAGGCGTGGGTCGCACTCGAATTAGCCCTGAAGTGGAGCACTTCATGCATGAATTCTGGGAATTTACTGCTTTTGCGGCCAATGTGATCATCTTTATTGTCGTTGGGGTTGTCATCGCACAAAAAGCACAGCCCACCGGAATGGACTTCCTGATTTTGTTTTTGGTTTATGTGGCCATCCATCTCGTCAGGGCAATTAACATGGGAATGTTCTACCCCTTAATGAAAAAAGCGGGCTATGGATTGCCCGGCAAAGATGCAGTTGTCGTTTGGTGGGGTGCTTTACGCGGGGCAATCGGATTGGCCCTTGCCCTTGTGGTTTATTCGGAAAACCTAAGGTATGAGTTTGATATCGATAACGGTGGAAGTGGTTACTCGGCCAAAACAACTTCTGTTTTTGTGGTCGATTCCCAGGAAGCTGTTTCTTACTCCAAACCCAACCCAAACCTAAACCTTTATGGTATGGCGGCCAACACCCTTGCTGATGCGGAAATTTCCAACGGCAGGATCGTTGGCATTTCTCAATCCACAGAAACTGCTGGCATATTTTTGGGGAGTACCAATTCCAAAGATGCGGCTAAGCTTCGTCAGGATTTGGCTAGTGGAGAAAAGAAAGTGGTTATATTTGGAGAGGGCAGTGGAGCGGTTGTACAAGCTTCCTTGGTAGGAATTTCAGCTAGGGTAAGAGATCAGTTTCTCTTTCTCATATCCGGAATTGTGCTTCTTACTCTGTTGGTCAATGCCACGACCATTAAATCTTTGGTTAACAAACTTGGTCTGACCGAGCTTCCCGCTGTTAAAAAACTTATGTTTTCCAATGCCACAGGAAACATTTCCAATGTTTGCGAACAGGAAATGGATTTGCTCAAGGGGGACCGGTTTTTAAGTGGTGCGAATTGGGGGCTGGTTCGAAATTATTTGCCCGATCCTGTTAGCTATCCATTAACCGCCACGGAACTGGAATCAATGGATACCTTGGCAGAGGCAAGAAGGAGATTGCTTGAAAAAGAAAGAAGCAGCTACTGGGCCCAGTTCCGATCGGGCTTGTTGTCCGCACGGGCTGTTGCTCAGCTGGATAATAATTTGAGCGAATTTCTAGATTTTCAGGGCAAAGTGCCGATGACAGAAAGAACCTACCTCGATGACATTTGCACGGTGAGTAAACTCAGTGAAGCACTCAAAGACATTCCGTTCCTTAAAAGGTATTTTTCGGACAAAATTACAGTGGGTTATGATGCTTCCAAGGCCTTTGTCATTGCCCAGCAAGTCATGGCCAAAATGGTCGACAACTTTGTGAAGGAATTGGATGACAGTGGAGATTTGGAGAAACAGCAAAAAACTGCACGCTTGCTCAAGGATGAAATCCGACAGAACCGTCTGCGGGGCCTTCAATACATCCGAAATATGCATGAGAACTATCCCGAAGTGACTGTTGGTATCGAGACCAAAGATGCCATCCGTTCGGTGTTGAACCATGAGCGGGCATCGATCAAGAAAATGCGTGCGGATGGTATGCTGGAGGCCGATGAAGCCACCCGTATGATCACAGCAGTAGAAGAGAGGATGAAAAATGTAATGGACAGTCCTCTGGAGTTACGCCTTCCATCTGATGAAGAGGTACTTCGGGAGGTTACCTGGCTTAAGGGAATGGAAGACTCAGTGATCACCCAAATACTCGATGCTTCCGAAAAGAAGGTCTACAATTCGGGGGATGCATTGATGAAGCAAGGAGACTCTGGGGATGGTCTAATTGTTATCACTCGTGGCAGCGTCAAGGTTTCGATCGGAGATGTGGTTGTCGATATTATGGGCAGAGGTGCTGTGATCGGGGAGATGGCGGTATTGGCAGGTGTTCCCAGAACTGCCACTGTTATTGCTGATTCCACAGTCAATGCACTGTGGTTAAACACCGAATCGATGCAGGCAATCATGGGCGAATCTCCCCAGCTTTCTGGAAGTCTTTGGAAAACAGCAGCCATGCGGTTTGCAGAGAATCTTCTTGGTGCCAAGGAGCCCTACAATGGGTGGAGCCAAATTCAATTACGCAGGTGGCTCAATGAAGGTGATGTCATTGCTCCTGCGGACGGAGAGACCACTAATCTTTACGGAAAAGTAGCTGTTCTGGTATCCGGCCAATCCATTCCCGCCGGTTCTACCGATCCGATCAATGCACCAGCTCACCTGGACCTTGCAGAAGCTACCTTTAACGGAAACGCAAAGGTCTACATTCGCAACGCATAGGTTTCAGTAGGTGGCGGAGAGGGCGGGATTCGAACCCGCGGTACCTTGCGGTACACAGCATTTCCAATGCTGCACAATCGGCCACTCTGTCACCTCTCCGATGCGAAACAAAGATGGATTTATGCAAAAGTAATCTCGGTGCGTCAATGTTCAAAACTTTGGAGTTGTCCAATCTCGTTCATCTCTCAACAAAAACCCAGTGCAATTGGTTTTCAGGTTTGCCTGTTTCAAATATTCATCTAAAACAATTCCAATGGTTTCAGACGAATATGGTTACAACAGCAAAGTGGAGGGCGAGGTTATCGTTACCCGAGCAGATGCGGTTGTGAACTGGATACGAAAACATTCCGTCTGGCCTATGCCCATGGGGCTCGCATGCTGTGCGATTGAACTTATGGCCTCCGCTGCCTCCAGATACGATATATCAAGGTTTGGGATGGAAGTGATGAGGTTTTCTCCCCGTCAGTCGGACTGTATGATTGTAGCCGGCACTGTGACCTATAAAATGGCTGAGGTGGTTCGTAGGATTTATGACCAGATGGGAGACCCGAAATGGGTGGTCGCCATGGGTGCATGTGCTTCTACTGGTGGCATGTACCGATCCTATGCGGTGATGCAGGGAGTTGATAATGTCGTGCCTGTTGATGTCTATGTAAGTGGATGTCCGCCGCGTCCTGAAGCTTTGCTGGATGCGATGATGAAATTACAGGACAAAATCGGGAGAGAGCCAGCAGTCAAAAACCTGTCTAAAACTCCCGAAACCGCACCTCTTTCCTGACATCATGATTGACGATGATTTCGTCAAATCTCTCCTCGGTGGGCGTGATTTCCTCAACCTTTTACACCAGGAGGATTGCCTTACACTTTCCTGTGATTCCTCGCACTTGGTTTCATTTTGTGAGCACCTGCGCGACAACGAGACATTTGACCTATTGGTAGATTTGACTGCGGTGGATCACGGCGTGGATGCAGAAAACCGCTTCTCCGTAGTTGTCCATATTTATTCCCTCGTCCACAAATCTTACCTTCGCATTCATGTTGATTGCCCGGATAACGAATCCCCATCCATTCCATCGATTTGTGGCGTGTTTCCTGCCGCCAATTGGCACGAGCGAGAAACCTTTGATATGTTTGGGATCGTTTTTGATGAGCATCCTAACCTAAAGCGCATATTGATGTGGGATGAATATCCTTACCATCCTTTACGCAAAGAATTCCCTCTTGCCGGAATTGAGGTTCCTCTGCCTGCGGCTGATGTTTCTGAGGTGACAGGTGCTGCGGTGGATCCTGCTCCGATGATGGGGGGACCGTTCGTGTCTTCCGGTAGTTCGAGAATAAGTGAGTCGGAGCCTCGGGCAAAAGACGAAAGCTGGACTGAAAAAACTGAAAAGCCTGTATGAGTACCACCGTTAAAGAAGTGCAAGTTGGGGATGTCGGGGCCAGAGCAGAAATGCATGCAGACGATGGTAAAATGACCCTAAATGTCGGTCCATCCCATCCAACCACCCATGGTGTACTGAGGTTACTGATGGAACTAGATGGAGATCGAATCACCCGGTGTGAGCCAGTTTTGGGTTACCTGCATCGAGGGGATGAAAAAATCGCTGAAAATATGACTTACAACCAATTCGTTCCCTACACGGATCGGTTGGATTACCTTGCTCCCCTGGCTAATAATGTTGCCTATGCGATCACTGTGGAAAAGTTGGCCGGTGTTCAACTGCCTGAGCGTTGTGAAGCGATTCGTGTTTTGATTTGTGAGATGGCCCGTATTTCCAGTCACTTGCTTGGGATGGGTGTTTTTGGTATGGATGCGGGTGCTTGGACACCCTTCATGTACACCTTTACCGAACGAGAAAAGTTATACACTCTCTTTGAGGAACTTACCGGTGCTCGTTTCACCACCAGTTACACCCGTATAGGGGGTGTGGCCAGAGATATTCCCGATGGATGGTTGCCGAAAGTCGAGAAATTCGTCGATGAACTCCCCAAAGCCCTCGACGAAGTCGAAAAACTTCTTACCCGCAACCGAATCTTTCTCGATAGAACCGAAGGCATTGGTACCATTTCCAAAGAAGATGCGATTGCTTTTGGTATAACTGGCCCCAACTTGCGGGCAAGTGGTGTCGATTTGGACCTGCGCAAAGATAAACCTTACAGCGGATACGAAAAATACGAATTTGATGTGCCCATTGGAACGCGTGGGGATTGTTACGACCGTTACCTCGTTCGTATAGAGGAAGTTCGTCAAAGCATTCTTATTATTAAACAGGTGATCGCTACCATGCCTACAGGCTTGTGGTATGCAGAAGATGCCAAAAAGATTTTTGCTCCTCAGAAAGAAAAGATCATGACGAGCATGGAAGAATTAATTCAGAATTTCATGATCGTTACTGAAGGTCCCCAGGTGCCTCCAGGGGAAGTTTATTTTGAGGCGGAGAACCCCAAAGGTGCCCTCGGTTTTTATCTTGTATCCAAAGGGGGCGGAGTGCCTTACCGCCTCAAAATCCGTGCGCCAAGTTTTTGTAACCTAAGTATTTTAGAAAAACTCGCACCAGGCCATATGCTTAGTGATATCACTGTGATTTTGGGTAGCTTGGATTTCGTTATGGGAGAGTGTGACCGTTAAGATGTCAAATCCGCTAAAATTATCTGACGATACTTTGTCAAAGATCGACGAGGTTGTTCCCAAGTACCCTGAAAAAAGGAGTGCTGCACTGATGGTCATTCACCTTGTCCAAGACGAGCTAGGAGCGGTTGATGATGCTGCCTGTGAATGGATTGCTTCCCGTCTGGAATTACAACCGATCAATATCAAGGAATTAATCACCTTCTATCCTATGCTCAGGGACGAGCCCTGGGGAAGAAAGCACATCCGTGTCTGCAGGACTCTGCCTTGTGCTCTTCGTGGATCTTATGCGACTTGCAAAACTTTTGAGAAAAAGCTTGGGGTCAAAGAGGGGCATGTTCGGGAGGACGGTGAATATTCCATAGAATTCATGGAGTGTCTGGCTGATTGCGGGCAAGGTCCGGTAGTCATAGTGGATGAAAAAACTTATGAGAATGTAGAAGGGGACAGGGCGGAAAATTTTGCAGACCTCTTGTTGGATGGAAAATTGGATGAATCTGATGAATTTACAAGTTATGAAGATTCCCTTCTTAAAAAACCGAAAAAAGACTAGTTTATTGCCCAGATGACCGCTCACCCTCAAGAACGAAGACTCATCTTAAAGCATGCGGATGATCCAACTTACTCAAATCATATTGGCTGTTATCTGCGAGAGGGAGGATATGATATTTTAAAGAAGGCATTTGCCATGAAACCAGAGGAAGTGGGCGAGGAAGTTCTCAAGTCTGGTGTTCGTGGCAGGGGAGGGGCTGGCTTTCCTGCCGGCATGAAGTGGAAGTTTCTTGACCGGAAATCCGGGAAACCAATCTACCTCATCTGCAATGCTGATGAATCAGAGCCTGGTACATTCAAAGACAGGCAAATTATGTACAAAGATCCCCATCAACTGATTGAAGGGATGATGATCGCGGCCTATGCCATTGGAGCCAAGCAAGCTTTCATATACATTCGAGCGGAGTTTCATGAGGGTGCTCGTATTCTCAACCGGGCCATCCAGGAAGCAAAAGACAAGGGTTTTTGCGGTCAAAAGATTCTTGGAAGCGATTATTCCTGTGACTTGGTGGTGCATCGAGGTGCGGGTGCATATATTTGCGGAGAAGAAACAGGACTGATTGAATCATTGGAAGGAAAAAGACCAAACCCAAGAATCAAACCCCCATATTTCCCGGCGGTCCTAGGGCTCTACCAGTGCCCGACAATTGTGAACAATGTGGAGACCCTTTGCAATGTCCGTCACATCATCGAGATGGGCGGGGATGAGTTTGCTAAAATCGGAAAGCCCAACAACACGGGGACGCGCATCTGGTGTGTCTCCGGGCAGGTTATGAAACCGGGATATTACGAATTTGAATGTGGTGCTCTTACCCTTGGTGAGATGATTTTCGATGTGTGCGGTGGTCTTCGTCCTGGACGAAGCCTTAAAGCGGTGATTCCCGGTGGTTCCTCAGCTAAAATATTACGAGCGGACGAGCGGTTCACTGGAAAATTAAAAGATGGAACTGAATTCGACTGGGGTCTTGAAGACATACCTTTAGATTTTGACGGTCCTGCTTCCGCCGGCAGCATGTCCGGATCTGGGGGTATTATCGTAATGGACGATACGGTAGATATTGTCGAGGCCATGGCCAATATAAATGCCTTTTATGCCCATGAATCTTGCGGGCAATGCACTCCCTGCCGGGAGGGTTCCTTGTGGATGCGTAAGATTACACAGAGAATGTGTTCTGGAGGTGCCCGCGAGGAAGATGCGGATTTGCTCCTCTCAGTGGCCAAACAGATAGAAGGGCGTACGATCTGTGCATTTGGCGAGGCTGCGGCATGGCCCACACAGAGCTTTGTGACAAAATTTAGAGAAGACTTTATTAAGAAAGCTTCTGAGTCGGTGGATGAGAAAAACTCCCGCAAACTCAAACTTATCTAGTTGCCCGCCGTCATGATTTCTCCATCGAAAGAAGATTTAGTACCAATCACCTTGAATGGAGTTGAGGTGGAAGTTCCAAACGGAATAAATGCAGTCGAAGCCGCCGCTTTGCATGGCAAAGAAGTTCCTCATTATTGCTACCACCCCAAGCTTAGTGTGGCTGGTAATTGCAGGATGTGTCTTATCGAGATGGGCACACCCATGAGGGATCGATCAACCGGAGAACCCATTCTTGAAGAAGATGGCAGTCCGAAAATTGGTTGGGTTCCTAAACCAGTGATTGGCTGTGCCACCCATGTTTCTGCCGGAATGCATCTCCGTACTGAGTCTGACTTGGTGAACGAATGCAGGGAAGGAATCATGGAGTTTCTTTTGGTTAACCATCCCTTGGATTGTCCTATCTGTGACCAAGCCGGGGAATGTCGTTTGCAGGAATTTGCCACAGATTATGGCCGAGGCTTTAGCCGTTATATTGAAAGAAAGAATGTAAAACCAAAGCGTACAAGATTGGGACCTCGGGTTACCTTGGATGATGAAAGGTGTATCTTGTGTTCCCGTTGCATTCGCTTTTCGCAAGAAGTTGCAAAGGATGATGTTTTGGGCTTTGTGGACCGTGGAAGTTTTTCCACTCTTACCTGTTTTCCAGGGAAAGAATTATCCAATAATTACTCCCTTAACACAGTAGACATTTGCCCTGTTGGTGCACTTACCAGTACTGACTTTAGGTTTAAGATGAGAGTCTGGTTTCTCAAGGAGACCAAAAGCATTTGTGCCGAAAGCAGTGCCGGTAGTAATACCACAGTATCAAGCCGGGAAGGAATCATTCAACGCATTACACCCCGGAGGAATGACTTAGTAAATGATACTTGGATGACGGATTCCGGTCGCGATCTCTACAAATCTGTAAAGTCGGAAAATCGTATCCTTAGGCCTTCTGTGCAAGGAAAGGATTTACCACTCCAAGAGGCGATTTCATCCGCGGTTACTTATTTGAAGGACCAAAGGGTGGGTGTGGTCGCTAGCTGTAAATCTACGCTGGAGGAGCAATACCTTACGAAGCGTCTGATTGATAGCACTAAAGCTAAGACTTTTCTTCGCGGGCATTTTGGCGAAGATGATGGAATCCTGCTCTCGGCCGATCGTACACCCAACCTCAGGGGGGCATTTCTTACTGGTCTTACAGACACCTATCCCCTCGAGAACCTCGATGCTCTCAGGGATGCACTTTCTGCTGGAGAATTAGATACGCTTTTCGTCATAGATGAGGACCTGTCCGCATCTGGGATGAGTGATGATGACCTCAATGGTGTGAATGTCATTTTCCTGGGTACCCACCACAATGCCACTTCCTCCTGTGCCAAGGTTGTTTTGCCCAGCTTTACTGTATTTGAAAGAGAAGGTTCTTTCGTTAACAGATCTTTTATTATCCAAGCTTTTGAACAGGCTATTCCCGGGCCCGCCGGTCTTTTTTCACAGGTTTCTATCCTTACCGGAATGATTAATTCCCTCTCCACTGAATCCGAACCGCTTGCCCCAGGTCTTACGGATATTTGGAATCTTTTGGCTGCCACAAATCCAGATTTATTTTCAGGTGTGAATCATGCAGAACTCCTCAAGGAACCCGTTCTTATTGACGGGTCCAAATGGGACCATATCGACTTTGTTGAAAAGAAAGCACTTCATTTTGAACCATTGAAAGGGATTTCAGTATGACCTTGGATTGGCTGCCTGAATCCACCTGGTTTTCGGTTTTGCTCAAGGTAGTTTACGCACTCATGATGGTTGGTGCCGTTATGACCATGGCTGGTTATTCTGTACTTGCAGAGCGGAAAGTAAGTGCCTGGATGCAAGGCAGGGTAGGGCCGAACCGCACGGTGCTTCCGTTCGTTCAATCGATCCCCCTAATCGGTCCATTTTTGAAAGGCCTTGGGATTTTTCAGCCCCTTGCAGATGGTCTCAAATTTCTTTTTAAGGAGGAAATTGTTCCGGGGCATGTAAACAAATTTTATTATTATCTCGCTCCTTTGGTCGCACTTGTACCAGCACTCACCACGATGACTGTTTTACCTTTCGGGCAGATGCATTGGAATGATGGCACGACAACTACCTTAGCCCTAGCGGATCTAGAGGTAGGCATATTATTTGTTTTCGCAGTATCCTCCCTTGGTGTTTACGGCATTGCTCTAGCTGGATGGTCTTCCAATAACAAATACTCTTTTTTAGGAGGTATTCGTTCTTCGGCCCAAATGATTTCATACGAACTGGCAATGGGACTTTCCCTGCTTCCAGTTTTTTTATGGGTTGCAGCACCGGGAACCGCGGTATCCGGGTTGAGTATATCAGGCATAGCAAATGCCCAAGAAGGTGCGGCTTGGTTACTTATTGTCCAACCTCTATCCGCACTCATTTTCTTAATCGCCCTGTTTGCAGAGACCAATCGTCTTCCTTTCGATATGCCTGAGTCTGAAACTGACCTCGTAGGTGGTTTTCACACCGAATATGGTAGTTTTAAATTTGGTATATTTTTTGTGGCTGAATATGCTCATATTGTGATCGGGTCTGCTCTGTTTACACTCCTGTTTCTTGGTGGTTGGCACTTTCTTCCCTTTATGAATGATCCATGGCCCCCTAATCTCCTTGGATCCTTACTCGGTGTGGGCTGGTTTCTCTGTAAGACGGTTTTTCTCATCTTCTTTTTTATCTGGATTCGTTGGACTTTACCGAGGTTTCGTTACGATCAAGTCATGCACCTTGGTTGGACAAAACTCTTACCTCTCGCCCTAGCTAACCTGATCTTTTATATCATCCTTGTTACCTGGATGGATCGTAGTTTATAATTTCCCCCACAACTCATGGCTAAGACTGTTGTATTAGAACGAAAACCTTTATCTTTCTCGGAAAGAACCTATCTTCCTCAGATTGCCACTGGTTTGAAGACCACTTTTACTAATATGTTTAAGCCGAAGGTTACCCTGCAATACCCGGAAGAGAAACCCCGCATTCCTCAAAATTATCGTGGGGTACCCACATTGGTTAAGGACCCCAACGGGAGAGAAAAATGTGTATCCTGTCAGCTTTGTGAGTTTGTTTGCCCGCCCAAGGCTATTCGGATCACACCAGGCAGTGTGCCCGAGGACCAGGAGCATCGTGAGCATGTGGAAAAGGCTCCCCAAGAGTTTGAAATAAATATGTTGAGATGTATTTACTGTGGTTATTGCGAGGAAGTTTGCCCGGAGGAAGCAATTTTTCTTCAGGACCAATATTCCTCGTCTGGATACAGTCGTGAGGAAATGATCAATAACAAGCAGAAACTTTACGAGTTGGGAGGCACATTACCTGACCGTCACTACAAATGGGACAAGAAAAAACAGGCTGAAACCGATGGGAATACTCATTGATATTTCAACATGCTTTTAATGGTATGAGTACGGTTGATTTTCTTTTTTGGGTTTTTGCCATACTCTCGGTGGGTGGCGGTTTGTCCATGATTCTCTCTCGGCACCCTGTTTCTGCGGCAATGTTTATGATTGTTTCGTTGGTGGGGGTGGCTGCTTTATTTGTTATTTTGGAGTCCTTCTTTTTGGCGGTTCTGCAAGTACTCGTTTATGCCGGTGCGGTCATGGTTTTATTTCTTTTTATTATCATGCTCTTGGATGTGGGTCCCGGGGCATCCAAAATAAATCTTTCAAATTGGAAGTCTGGTTTGGTGGGGTTTGGTTGTACTTGTTTGTTAGTGGGCATCTTTTTTTCTTTGAACCCTTCAAGCGCAGATCTGGTTACTAACGAACAGATGTGGCCAAAGATTCCTGACGCATCCACATTGTCCTCAACAAAATCCCTCGTTTTTTCCACGGAGGTTTCAGCATTTGGTTATGGTTTGATGACCAAATATATGCTTCCTGTGCAAATCTCCGGATTTTTACTACTCGCGGCCATGATTGGGGTGATTATTCTAAGTAAAAAAGGAGATACCAACCAAGATATCTAATCGCTCGCTTGGTCTTTTCACGATGTTAACTGTAACGCCTCACCATTTCCTTATTCTCTCTTTCATTCTTTTTGGAATTGGTTTTCTCGGCCTCTTAATCCGTAGGAATGTATTATTGATGCTGATGTCCCTTGAACTGATGCTCAATGGTGTAAATTTAGCACTCGTTACTTTTTCACGGGTTGGAAACAATTTAGATGGCGGGATTTTTGTATTTTTTATCATGACCGTTGCTGCTGCCGAAGTGGCGGTTGGTTTAGCACTGCTTGTTGCGTTGTATAAGAAAAGGAAAAGCGTTTTTACTGACGATATGTCCTTGCTTAAAAACTAGTTCGTTATGATCAACTTGGCCCTAAGCATGCTTTTACTACCTCTCGTTTCCGCGGGGGTAATTTTACTGTTTCTTCGAAAGAGAGGAAACCTTGCCTCCCTTGTGTCAGTTTTTACCGCCGTTGGTATTTTGGTTTTTGCCCTTTGCCTTCTGTATGACTCTCATGACAACCCTCTCGTTTGGGATGCCTCTTGGTTTAGTATGGGTGGATGGGATCTCCGCTTTGGGTTTTTATTAGATGACCCCGCTCGGCTGCTCCTATTTATTGTGGCATTTGTTGGTTTGTTGATTCACATATTCAGCCTTGGGTACATGGAAAAGGACCCAGCCCGACCCCGTTACTTTGGCGGGTTATCCATCTTCATGTTTTCCATGCTTGGGATTACTTTGGCTGACAACCTGATTATGATTTTCGTTTTTTGGGAATTAGTGGGATTTAGTTCCTACCTTCTCATTGCCCATTATTTTCAGACTGATGAAGCTGCTCAAGCATCAAGGAAAGCATTTATTGTAAATCGGGTAGGAGATTTTGGGTTCTTGATCGGAATTGTATTAACCTACTGGACTTTTGGGACAGTTAACTTGAGCGAACTTGCTGACCTTGCTGACTTTTCTCCCAGCCTTACCACCACCGCACTTTGCCTTGCATTGGCCTGCGGTTTTATAGGCAAGTCTGCTCAGTTCCCATTGCATGTATGGCTTCCTGATGCAATGGCCGGGCCTACTCCTGTTTCTGCTTTGATCCACGCAGCAACCATGGTTGCTGCAGGTGTTTATCTCCTCATTAGAATTGATTTCCTCTTCACCGGTGAGGCTTTAGGGTTAATTGCTTTTCTTGGCGCGGCCATGGGTTTGTACGCTGGGTTTTGTGCTTTGGTTCAGCGAGATATTAAAAAAATATTAGCTTACTCCACCCTCTCGCAATTGGGGTATATGGCTGCTGCATTCGGTCTGGGGGCCCCAGGTCTAGCTCTTTTTCACCTTACGACCCATGCATTTTTTAAAGCCCTTATGTTCCTCGGTTCCGGTTCGGTTATTCACGCATGTCACCATGAACAGGATATCTTTAAGTATGGCGGTTTAAGAAAAAAGATGCCCCTTACCGGATTGACCTTCCTCATCGGTGTTTTGGCTATCTCTGGTGTCAATTTTCTTTCCGGGTATTACAGCAAAGATGCGATCCTTCTTTGGGCATATAATTTCAATCTGCCTATCTTTGTCCTCCTTTATGCTGGGGCAATTCTCACGGCAATTTATATGTTCCGCCTCTATTTCATTGCTTTTGAGGGCAACGCCAGATCTGAACATTCTGAAAAAGCCAAGGAAAATGGTTTTTCCATGACTTTGCCTTTAGTGATACTCGCTGTTCTTTCTGTTGTTGGAGGTTTTTCATCTCTTTATCCTTTGGGTATCGGTGCCTATTTTGCTCCCGATCTATCTGCTGTTTCGTTACTTCCGCACCACATGTGGATGGTTGTGCTCGGAACAACGGCTTGGATCATTGGGGTTTCTGTAGCGGGCAAGGTTTATTCCCGGGTAAGCAATGATGACCCTGTTGCAATTGGATTACCCGGTTTTTATGAGATTTGCCAAAGCAAGCTTTTCTTCGATGAGATATACCAATTTTACCTAAAAAAAGTCCAAGATCCATTTTGTCGTTTCTTGGAGGTTCTCGAGCTTCTCTTTATTTCGGGCTTAATGGTTCGTGGATCCGCGGGTATGACCGCTCTAATCGCGATGCTGGCCAAGGTCTGTTACATAGGAAAGGTGCATATCTACACTTTGTGGTTTATGCTCGGCACACTCGGGTTCATCCTCTACTCAGCAGGGATTTTTGAGTAATCACTAAATTATGAGCCTGGATACTTTACTCTTACTCGGATCCATTGTTGTTCCAGCTGTTGGATCACTCCTTTTCTTTGCTGGCTTACCCCAAGGGGAGGGTGCTTTCAAAAAACTCTCTTACCTTGTGTTTGGCTTTCCCTGTGTTGCTTCAATCCTTCTTTTTCTGAAATTCGATTTCACCAAAGAATACTGTTTTGAATTCCTCTATCAGAGGATGGGTTTGCAAGAGCTAGGGATAACTTTTCACCTTGGACTCAACGGTATCTCCAGTCCTCTTTTCGCTATGGCTGGCATCGTTGGGCTTGCTGCGGGGATTGCTGCTCTTCATTCAGGTGCCGAACGCCTTCGTTTATATGTTGGTCTTTTGGCTCTTATGCTCTCTGGATTAATGGGACTCTTTGCTAGTGTAGACTTATTTTTCTACTACCTTTTTCATGAGTTCGCTTTGATTCCCACTTTTATAATGATTGGGTTGTGGGGAGGTCGAGACCGTCGGGCAATTGCACTCGAAATGACCATATACCTGACTTTGGGTGCCCTCATATCGCTATCAGGTCTGGTTGCTCTCAATGTCATGGTTGATGCGCCCAAGTTTGATTTCCCCCACCTTTCTGAGGCTCTTGCCAGTATTTCTTTGTCGGATCGGTCTGCATTCAATATTTTCGGTTTACTCCTTTTTGGGTTTGGTGTGTTGGTCGCCCTTTTTCCTTTTCACACCTGGGCCACGAGAGGCTATGAAACGGCACCGACTTCTGTATCCATGCTCCATGCTGGAGTGTTAAAAAAGTTTGGCTTGTACGGACTGATTCAGGTTGCCGTCCCTCTGCTTCCTCAGGCAGCCGAAGGTTGGAGTTCATGGATTATGTGGCTTGCTTTGGGCAATATTCTGATCGTCGGTCTGGTGGCGATGGCTCAAACAAGTTTTAAGGCAATGATTTCTTATGGATCGGTCATGCACATGGGCTATTGCTTTTTGGGAATTGCCGTGTGCAGTGCTTTGGGTGCTGGCTCGGCGGTCATGCTCATGTGTGCCCATGGTCTTTCGGTTGCGTTAATGTTTTTATTGGCAAGTTTTGTCAGGAAAAGAACTGATACTTTTGAAATGGATGAAATGGGCGGTTTAGCCAGCAAAACCCCTCTGCTTGCTTGTTTCTGCATTGCCGGCACTCTTGCTACCATTGGTCTACCAGGGTTTGGTAATTTTTGGGGCGAGTTTGGTGTTTTCCTTTCCCTAGGAGAAAACAAAGAGCATCTTCCTTTTTTAATTCTTGCTGCTCTTGGGATTATCATTTCAGCAGTGTTTGGGTTACGAGCTGTGGCCCGTATCTTTTTTGGGAAAGAATCGGAAGAGTTGAAAGAAAGCAAACGGGGCTCTTCCATTACAGATTTAAACAAATTGGAGATCCTACCAGCCACGATCATCCTTGCCCCTTTATTCTTACTAGGAATCTGGCCACTTACCATTTCTCAAAGGATTGATGTGGAAATAGATAACACATACTCCCAATTTGTTTCGGTATCTGCATCACATAAGCCCGCCTGTTGCCCGGACAATGAAGGGGAGTCTCCAGAGGCTCAAAAAACTCCTTCTGAAGATTGATCTGATATGGAAACTTATTTGAATTTTGCTAACGATAATTTATGGAGCGAGCTGTGGCCTGAGCTTACTCTTTGCATCGGTGCTCTTTTCGTTCTTGGCTTTGATCTTCTTTCTTCTTCCCCGTTGGCTAAGAAAAGATCGGGCCAATTTGCAATTATCTTTCAGTTTTTACTCCTGGTTGTTCATTTGTTAGATTATCTTCTCCTTAGACATACCTTTGACCGTGAGAGTTTTTCTGGAATGCTTAAGCATGGGATTCATCAGGATGTTATTCGTAGTTTCTTCCTTCTGTCTTCCCTGTTGGTATCCATCCTTGCCCAGTCCTTTTTAGCTTCCAGGAAATTAAGAATAGGAGAATTTCATCATCTTACCATGGTTGCCACAGCCGGTTTGATGGTCCTTTGCCAAAGCCAGCATTTCATTGTTCTGTTTGTTGCCCTTGAAACTGTCGCTCTTTGTTTTTACCCGCTGGTTGCGTTCGATCGGGAATCGCCAAAAAGTTTGGAAGCCGGGATTAAATATTTAATTTTTGGTGCTCTGAGTTCGGCTTTATTGCTGCTTGGGATTGTGTTGATTTATGGGGTTGGAGCAAACCCGTTGGTATGGGGTGCTTCCTTGCCTGAAGGGATAGCTTCAGATCCCTTTTCTTATGATGCCGTTTATCACCTGATTGCTGGAAACCCTGACCATACACTCCTTCGCACTGGGGTGGTTTTAATCATTGCCGGAATTGCTTTTAAGGTCGGGGCAGCTCCCTTTCAAATATGGGTGCCTGATGTTTACCATGGTGCCCCGATGCCCGTAACTGCATTCTTGGCTGTTTCATCCAAGGCCGCTGGTTTTTTCGTTCTTATCAGCCTTTTGAACGGACCCTTTTTAAGCTTGAATGAATTTCTTCTGCCCCTCCTCGGTTTTGTTGCCACCTTTACAATTTTCTTTGGTAACCTGGCTGCCTGTACCCAAAGAAACCTTAAAAGAATGCTTGGACTTTCTGGGGTTGCCCATGCCGGTTATCTGATGGTTGCAGTCATGGCTTCTATGATTCTGCCTGGCAGTAGCGACCGTGCTGTTTGGATTCTTTTCTTCTATCTTTTTACTTACCTTTTGGCATCTTTTGCCGTGTTTGGGGTGATGACTGTTGCCAAAGTAAAAGATGATGCAGAGCATGAATTTTCAGATTACGAAGAGCTCTTGAGGAAGGTTCCTTGGGCAGGTGCAACCCTTATTGTTGGGATCGGTTCCTTGGCTGGAATCCCCCCGCTTGCTGGGTTTATCGGAAAACTTCTCTTAATAAGCGTGGCTCTCGAAGCGAAGCTTTACCTTTCTATTGTAGCGATGGTTGTCGGAGTTGTTATTTCCATTTACTACTACTTTGGATGGATTCGCGAAATTTGTTTTCAACCCCGTCCAGTCTTTGAAGATGACGAGCCCAAGCATAATTCATGGGTTGAATCTGATCGGGTAGGGGTTCTCAAGCCTGTTTTGCTCGCTCTCCTTTTTGCTTCTCTCTTGCTTGGTATTTGGCAAGGACCTTTGGGAGATGCTTTCTAGGTTTTTTATCATTTCTTTCTCTTTTTATTTGTGAACATGCTCGGGTGGCGGAATTGGTAGACGCATCAGACTTAGGATCTGGTGTCCGAAAGGACGTGGGGGTTCAAGTCCCCCCTCGAGCACTTATTACATAATCTTTTGAACTCAAACTTCTTAGGCTGTTTTACCAATGGCAGTTGTGGAAAACAGTTCTTGCTTTGGATTACAGGTATGCCATTGTGGATAACATGAGAAATTCTTGTCTTTCTTTACTTAAACAAGGATGGTTTGGACTGCCTCTGTTTTTCCTTGGTTTGGGGTCTCTTGCATTCAGCCAATTGGAGACAGATACCAAGGCCAAAAATCTGAGTGCTTCAGAAATTGCTTCGGCCATCGGATCGAAAATACAAAAAGGAGAAGAGTTGGCTGACAGCCTGCTCAAACAGATTAATCTGTCATCCCAGGATCAGGTATCAGCACTTCAGCAAAAAATTTCTTCCAAGGACTTGAACAAGGAAGACAAGGGAGTGCTTACCGCTCAACTTGATAATTTAATCTCCCGTTTCAAGGATCGCGAAAATTCAATGAAAGAATCGATCACGCAAACACTTGAGAGAATTTCCAGTTCCGAAGAAATTTTTGCCGACTTGAATAGTAACTTTGCTGGCAGGCTTGAGGAAACCCGACCCGCTTTGCTTGCTCTTTCCGAAAATTTAGATGGTTCATTGGTCGAATTAGAAGCACTTTCCACAATGACAAGTGGTTTGGCCAAAGACTTTAATTACGAATTTGCCTCTTTGAATGGACGGGCAGAGGAAAGCTTAGCTCAAAGACTGCCAGACCCTCCTGCATCCACTACAAAAGTCGCTCCAGTCACTTCAGTTGGCAGAAAGATTTCTTCCGTTATTCAGGCAAGAGAAGCTCTTCCTCTGAGGCATTCCGGTATAATCGGAAAGAATGTAGAGCTTACCGAGCCAAAAGATTTTGGAAACTTTTCAACACTGAATGAAACGGATGAAGATGGGATGATTGCAAGGTTGAGAAAGGAATTGGATGACTCCAAAAACTTTCAGTCTGAACTTTCTGCAGATTCGGCTGAACTAAAGTCTGATCTACGCAAAGCGTATCGGGAAATTGTTTCATTGCAGACTAACCTTAAAGAGTCTCAGCTAATTATTAACGAGTTAGAAAATTCAAAACGAAGCCTCTATAAAAATTCCGATGGAGGTCCGGCCACCGCCCAGTCTGTGAGTAAAGAAATTAACCGATTGGAGCGCGAACTGGAGCAGGCCAGGGAAGACTTGAGGCAGTCACGGCAAAGCCTTCTGCTTGAACAGCAACGATCAAATGCAATGATTAGTTCGATCACCACAGAGTTGGAAAGAACGAGGCGTGAGTTGGATTATGCACGGCAGATGGCCCATTCGAACGGAGCAAACTTTGAAAGGTTAGCCTATCTGGAGCGTGAGCTTGCCCAGGCCAAGAGAGCTTTGGAGACAAGCCAACTTGCCCCAGTCGAGGAAGGCACGGAAGAATTTGTAAATTTACAGGAAGAGCTGAGGAAATCCTTGGGTGAAATTGCCCGTATGCAAATTGAACTTTCCGAAAAGGATCAAATGCAGGAGGAATTACTAAGGCTGAAAAGCACAATGGAGCAACTCGACGAAAATCCCTCGAGATCAGCCAGCCCAGCCTTTGTCAATAAGCTCATGGTTGAGCTCAATGCAGCGAATGCTGAAATCGAGCGTCTGCAAAAAGGAAACCTTGCCGAAAGGCAGGGACTTTCTGAAGATGTAATTACCCTCCAAGACCAATTACAAACTACTCAAACTGAACTCGACCAAGTAAGGCGAGAATTTGCTGATACTAAAGAGGATATTGCCAAACGGGAATTTGAGTTTGCTACCACCATTAAGAAGCTTGAAGAGGAGGCACAGATGGCTGAATCAGTTTTGCAGCAAGCTGCGGAAGGAAAGCTGCCTGTCGTACCATTTGTAACTGAGATGGAAGAGGATTTAGCGGCTTCCGAATCAAGAATTCGCTTGTTATCCGATCAATTTGCAAATGAGCAAAAAAGAGCAACGGAGGTTATCGAGGAACTCACCAACGAACTGGAACTCGCACAAGCCCGAAACAAACAGGCCTTGGACCAGTTGTCCCGAAGAGAGCTGGAACTTACCAACAAGGACCAAGAAGTAATTTCATTGGCTCAACAAAAGAAAGACCTTGAGGAAGAACTTGAAGTGGTAAAAGTGATTGCCGGGCAACTTCAGGATTTAAATCAGGTTCTTGAAGACACAAAAGAAACACAGGTGGTGCAAAGCCAAACAAGTGATCAGGTTGTGGGTTCCCTTAAAGATGAGCTTAACCGTGCCAAAATTGAGCTTGTTGTGGCATTGGAAGAGAAGGAAAAAATGCAGGATGAGTTTTCAAACCGCTTGAATAACTTAGAAATGCAATTGGAAGATGCCAGGAATGAGATGTTTGAAGAACAGGAAATTTTTCAGGAAACGACGAGTGAATCGAAGATT